>JAABUV010000487.1_pt1 | contig 59808 bp, 54 predicted proteins | sample 5559971 | NCBI WGS metagenome assembly JAABUV01 (sample SAMN10711881, study PRJNA513362) | rock metagenome | isolation source: Antarctica rocks | place: Antarctica: Victoria Land, Knobhead nord | collected 2015-12-19 | reverse complement strand
GCCGACTTCTACGCCGGGTTCCGGTCGGTCATCGGCACCGCAAAGCGGCACGACATAGACGCATATCAAGCAATCACCACAACACTGCGCGGGCAAACCGTCCTACAGACGGGTTGAGCAGTTACCTTAATTCCTTGTCCAATCAGAAGCGGTGGAGCAAGACTCCTTATCGCTCACCTGACTGAAGGCGTTCGCGAGAATTCGGGACACGGAAACGATCGCGGGTCGAAGTATCTGTCGCTGGACGCATAGGGCTGGCTGACCACCATATACGCTGGTAGCGTTCGCCAATTGAGGAGGCCGCCGTGAGTTCCAGCCATGATGCGCTCATCGCCGACCAGTACGCCTCGCGGGCCGACGCCTACGTCGCCAGCGCCGTCCACGCCAGCGGCGAGGACCTCGATCAAATCGCCGCCTTGGCCATCCCGAGCGGGCACGCGCTGGACCTTGGCTGCGGCGGCGGGCACGTCAGCTACCGGCTTGCCCGTGCCGGCATGGCCGTCACCGCCTACGACCTCACGCCTGCCATGCTCGCAGCGGTCGAACGCACCGCCGCCGGGCAGGGCTTGGACGGAATCGCGACGCAGCAAGGTGCCGCCGAGCACATGCCCTTTGCCGCCGCCTCGTTCGACTTGGTGGCATCCCGCTTCAGCGCCCATCACTGGCGCGACGCCGAGGCCGGGTTGCGGGAAGCGCGCCGGGTGCTGCGGCCCGGTGGCGTGGCCGTGTTCGCCGACAGCGTCTCGCCGGGCCGGGCAGCCCTGGACAGCTTCCTGCAGGCCATCGAGTTGCTCCGCGACCCATCCCACGCACGCGACTACACTGCGGCCGAGTGGGCCGGCATGCTTACCCGCACCGGCTTTGCCCTGACCGCCGTCACGCCGCACCGGCTGCGGCTGGAGTTCGCCTCCTGGACGCAGCGCATGGCGACGCCGCCGCATCTGGCCAGCGCGATCCGCGCGCTGCAGGCCAAGGCGTGCGACGAGACCCAGCAGCATTTCGCGATCGAGGCCGACGGCAGCTTCGTGCTCGACACGCTGGTCATGGTCGCCCAATAAGCATCAGGGCGTCGCAGCGCCGGCTGCCTTGACTGGCACCTGCACCGTTACGGGCGGCGCGTGCTCGAACGTCAACGTCAAGAGAAAGCTTGTGCCCTGCTTAAGCGGCTGCTTCAGGCCCATCAGCATCAGGTGCACGCCGCCTGGCGCCAGTATGATCGGTTTGCCGGGGTCGAGCGCCAGCCCGTCCACCGGACGCATCCGCGTCACTCCACGATCCTCGCTGCTCTGGTGCAACTCAGCCATGTCGGCGACCGGCGTGCTGGCGCCGATCAGCCGATCGCCCTGGCCGTGTGCGGTCAGCGTCAGGTAAGCGACGCCGGCCGTGCCACCGCCGGCAGTGGCGCGGGCCCAAGGCTGGTCGACGGTTGGGGTGGTTTGGGCAGCGGCAACGCTCACGGCCAGCGACAAGGCGGCGAGGGACAGCAAGATTCGGGGCAAGGGGGTTCCTATGGGTTGGCTGCGGCGTTGATTTCGGCGGCATGCGGCAGGCTGACTTGACTGCCGGCCCGCGCGCAACTCAGCCCGGCGGCCGCATTCGCCCGGTGCAGCGCCGCCGCCGCGTCGTGGCCACGGTCCAGCGCCGCCGCGAATACCCCGGCGAAGCAATCGCCCGCGCCGGTCGTGTCCACCACCTCGGTCGGATGGGCCGCGAGCCGGTGACCACCGGGTTCGGCTTCGACGCCTTGCGCCCCCAAGGTCCGCACCACCCCGGTCCCGAGCGCCGCATGCAGCCCGGCCGCTGTCGGCACGCACCCTTGCAAGCGGGCCAGCCACGCGGCCTCGACCTCGTTCACGATCAGCCAATCGAGCAGGTCCAAACCCTCCAGCGCCGCCGCGGGTGCCAGGTTCAGCACGATCCGCGCGCCAGCCGTGCGTGCCCGGCGGATTAGGTTGGCCGTCTCCGCCGCATCGACCTCCATCTGCAACAGCACGGTCGTCGCCGCGCCGAGGATGGCATCCTCCACCTGGCTGGCACGCGCGACAGCGTTGGCGCCGGTGCCGACTGCGATCTGGTTGCGCCCCGCCGGGTCCACGCAGATCGCGGCGGCGCCGGTCGAGACATCCGTGCGCACCACGCGCGACAGGTCCACGCCAGCGGCCGCCAGTCCGGCAAGCGCCGTGTCGGCGGCCCCGTCGCGCCCGACCGCCCCGGCCATGGCCACAACCGCGCCGTCGCGGGCGGCGGCGACCGCCTGGTTGGCGCCTTTGCCGCCGGGCTGCACCTGGACCGCCGGGCCGATCACTGTCTCGCCAGGGGTGGGCAACGCCGGCACTGCGAACGTCATATCGAGGTTGATGCTGCCGAAAACGATCAGCAAGAAGGGCTCCAGCGTTTGGGACGAGGGCACCAGCGCGCCTCCGCCACGTTGATAGCATATGCTGGGAGGAATGAACGATGGCTCAACAAATACCGCTGGACCCGTCCGATGTCGCCGGCGAGGCGCAGGATGACGGCACGATCGAAGTCGCCCCCGACCTCGCCTACAAACGCCTCGCCATCGTCAACGTCGCCTTCTTCGGCAAACCCGGCGGCCGGCATTGGGTCTTGGTCGACACCGGCATCCCTGGCATGGCGGGCCGGATCAGGAAGGCTGTGGCCAAACGCTTCGGCGCCGACGTGCCGCCCGCCGCGATCGTGCTCACCCACGGGCATTTCGACCATGTCGGCACCCTCGAGAGTCTGGCCCGCGCGTGGGACGTGCCGGTGTACGCCCATCCGCTCGAATGTCCCTACCTCGACGGCAGTTCGTCCTATCCTCCGCCCGACCCGGGTGTCGGCGGCGGCCTGATGGCGCTGCTGTCGCCGCTGTTCCCGCGTAGCCCCGTCGACGTGAAGGCGCGGCTGCGGCCGTTGCCGGAGGACGGCAGCGTGCCGGAGATGCCCGGCTGGCGCTGGGTGCACACGCCGGGCCACTCGGTCGGCCAGGTGTCGCTGTGGCGCGAGGCGGACCGGTCCCTGATCGCGGGCGACGCGTTCGTCACCACGGCGCAGGAATCCGCCTACGCCGCCGCGGTGCAGGAGCCGGAGCTGCATGGGCCGCCGAAATACTTCACCCACGACTGGCAGGCCGCCCGCGCGTCCGTCGCGCGCCTCGCCGCGCTGGAGCCGGAGCTGGTGATCACGGGCCACGGCCGGGCGATGCGGGGGCCGGCGATGCGGGAGGCGCTGCGGACGCTCGCGCGGGATTTCGACCGGCTCGCCGTCCCGGAGCGCGGCCGCTACGTCGACGCCCCGCAGCGCGCGGAGGACGGCACCGCCTACCGCTGAAGCTGCCTATCGCTGAGGCGGGGCGAGCATCTCCGACAACTCCGTCCACTCCCGGTTGGACAAGCCGCTGCCAGCCTGGTCCACGGGGTCGCCGGCCAGCTTGCGGCGCACGACCTGGAGCATCTTGGCGGAGAGCGTGACGGCGCCGAGGCGGTAGTCCTCGAACGCGGCGCAGGTGGCCGGCACCCAGGCGCGCACGGTGTCCAGCATCGGCGCGGCGTAGGCCCGTATCTCATACTGGGCGTGGCTGTCCGCGCGCAGGCTGAGGAAGCTCAGCAGGTTGTGCAGGTCGGTCTTCCAATACCACTGCGTGTAGGTGTTCAACGTCAGGTTCATCCGCGCCAGCTCCCGCGCGAGACCTTGGCGCGCCGGGTCGCGGGGGGCGCCGTCGGCGTCCTCGTTCAGCATGTGCGCGTAATCGTCGTAGGACCGGGCGGCGTCGGTGCGGAGCAGGTCGAGCACCTCGGCCGCTTCCGCCCCGTCCAGCACGGCGCCGCGGCCCTGGCGGTTGACGGCGGACTGCGCGGCGAGGTGCTCGGGCGCGGGGATGTAGAACTCCCGGTCCATGACGGAGTAGCGGGCGGAGTACTCGTTCACGTTGGCGGTCCGGTGGCGGATCCACTGCCGCGCCACGAAGATCGGCAGCTTCACGTGGTACTTGATCTCGCACATCTCGAACGGCGTGGAGTGCCGGTGGCGCATCAGGTAGCGGATCAGCCCGGCATCCTCGCTGACCCGGCGCGTGCCCCGCCCATAGGACACGCGGGCCGCCTGCACTACGGCGGCGTCGTCGCCCATGTAGTCCACAACGCGGACGAAACCGTGGTCCAGCACCGGCATGGCCTGGTACAGCAGGGCCTCCAGCGCCGGCACCGTGGCGCGGCGGGTGGGCGCCGCGGCGGCGCGGAGCGACTCGATCTCGGCGGATTGTTCGGGCGTGAGGTGCATGGGTCGACCCCCTACCATTTGGCGGCGCACTCGCCTATATACGTCGGGCTGGCTTAGCCAGAGATGGCGATGAACGGTGAGTGGAATAATCGTTGTGGACCCGGGGGCGGTACCCGGCGCCTCCACCAACTTCCCGAAAGGTGGTTGGATGAGGGGGCGAAATAGGCTCGACACGCGTGGTAAAGACTCGCTTTTTGCTCGGCATGGTTCCGCCGATATCGGGCCGTATCACAAGTGCCAATGACAATCATGAGGCATTCGCTGTCGCAGCGTAAGCTGCGATAAGCGCGGTTCGGGGGGGCACCGGGCAACAGAAGCCCCCTCACTTTCACGCCTCGGGCCGTTCTGGACCATCGTGCTGGACGACGATATAGCGCCACGTCACTCCCGCGCCGCCTCCAACCCGCCCATCAGCGCCGCGACCTCCTGTCCGGCCGCCTCCCCTGCCAGCCCCGCGATGACGCCCCTGCGATCCGCCTCGCTGCGGTGCTGGACCATCTTCCATGCCGCGTCCACCCGCTCCACCCGCATCCGCAGGCCCACGATGCCCCGCAGCATCCCGGCCATGTAGTCGGCCGGCGCGTCCGACATCGACCACGGCTGCGCGCGGGTGCCCTCGTTGCGGTCGGTCATCGCACCGAGCTGGGTGCGCAGCCACGCCTCGTCCTCCACCGGCTCCAGCACGCCGTGAAGATGGATGGCGATGTAGTTCCAGGTCGGCACGGCGCGTCCGTGGTCCTGCTTCGATGGGTAGAAAGACGGCGAGACGTAGGCTTGCGGCCCCTGAAAGATGGCGACCGTCGGCCCAGATAGGCGTCCATGCGGATTGGGCCGCGCCACGTGCATCGCTAAAACCCACGCGTCTCCGTCTTCGACCAGATGGGCGGGCAAGTGGGTCACCTGAAGTCCGTCCCGACCCGGCGTCACCAGGGTCGCGAGCTGGATGTCGCGTACCGCCTGCGCCAGCACGGTCCGGCGGTCCTCGCGAAATTGTCGGGGCACGTACATCGGCATGGCGCATCCATACGAGGGTTGGAAGGCGCGTTCCAGCCTTTGCCTCTCCCGTTGTACCGAGGTATTTAGCAGCATGGAAGACGATACGCCCGACCGCCCCGAAAGCCTGTTGCCCTACGACGAGTGGGCCGAGGAAGCGTTGCGCAGCGTCGCCATCCGCGCGCTCGCCACCGCGGCCGTGGACGGCATGCCAGGCGAGCACCACTTCTTCGTCAGTTTTCGTACCGACTCTCCCGGCGTCACCATCCCGACCCGCTTGTTGGCGCAGTACCCCGAGGAGATGACGATCGTCCTGCAGCACCAGTATTGGGACCTGAAGGTCGACGAGGGCACCGGGCAGTTCAGCGTCGGCCTGTCGTTCGGCGGCGTGCCGAGCGTGCTGATCATCCCGTTCAGCGCTTTGACGGCGTTCGCTGACCCGCACGTGCAATTCGGCCTCCGCTTCCGTGCTGCCCCAGGAGAGGCCGCAGCGCCCGAACCCGGCGACGGCCCCGCCGATGAACCCCCGACCTCAGGAGGCGAGCCGCCGGCCGAACCGTCCAGCGAGGCGCCGCAGGTGGTCAGCCTGGACGCCTTCCGTCGCCGCAAGGATTGACCGCCATGGACCTCCCTGTTCCACCCGCCCAAGCTCGGCCGTCCAGCTTCCTCTATACGCCGATGTATCCGTTGGCGCCCGCCGACACGCCCTGGCGCAAGCTGGACATCGCCGGCGTCTCCAGCAGCACGTGCGACGGCCGGATCGTGCTCCGCATCCAGCCCGAAGCCCTGAGCGAGTTGGCGTTCCAGGCCTTCCACGACGTCTCGCACCTGCTGCGGCCGGGGCACTTGGCCCAACTGCGCCGCATCCTGGACGACCCTGAGGCGTCGGCAAACGACCGCTTCGTGGCGCTGGACCTGCTCAAGAACGCCAACATCGCGGCCGGCGGCGTGCTGCCGATGTGCCAGGACACCGGCACCGCCATCGTGTTCGGCAAGAAGGGCCAGCGCGTCTGGGTCGAGGGCGACGAGGAGGAGGCGCTGTCCTGGGGCGTGCACCGGACCTACACCGAGACCAACCTGCGCTACAGCCAGATGGCGCCGCTGAGCATGTTCGACGAGGTCAACACCGGCAACAACCTGCCGGTCCAGTTCGACATCGCCGCCGCCCCGGGCGACCACCACGCCGACGAGTTCAACCTGATGTTCGTGGCCAAGGGCGGCGGCAGCGCGAACAAGACGTTCCTGTTCCAGGAAACCCGCGCCATCCTGTCGCCGGCCAAGCTGGTCGACTACCTCGGCACCAAAATCCGCACCCTCGGCACCTCCGCCTGCCCCCCTTACCACCTCGCCGTCGTCATCGGCGGCACCAGCGCCGAGATGACCCTGAAAACCGTCAAGCTCGCCTCGACAAGGTGGCTCGACGGGCTGCCGACCGAAGGCAGCAAGGCCGGGCACGCGTTCCGCGACCTGGAGATGGAGCGGCGCGTGCTGGAGCTGACGCGCAACATCGGCATCGGCGCGCAGTTCGGCGGCAAGTATTTCTGCCACGACGTGCGCGTGGTGCGCCTGCCCCGGCACGGTGCCAGCCTGCCGGTCGGCATCGGCGTGTCGTGCAGCGCCGATCGGCAAATCCTGGCCAAGGTGACGCCCGAAGGCGTGTTCCTGGAGCAGTTGGAGGTCGATCCGTCGCACTACCTGCCGGAAGCGACCGACGACATCCTCGGCGGCGACGTCGTGCGCATCGACCTGAACCGCCCAATGATCGAGATCCGGCGGGAGCTGTCGCGCCATCCCGTGAAAACCCGCCTGTCGCTGACCGGCACGGTGGTGGTCGCGCGCGACATCGCCCACGCCAAGCTGCAGGCCCGGCTGGACCAGGGGCTTGGCTTGCCCGACTACATCAAGGACCACCCGGTGTACTATGCCGGCCCTGCCAAGACGCCCACCGGCATGGCCACCGGCAGCTTCGGACCGACCACCGCCGGGCGCATGGACAGCTACGTGGCGGCGTTCCAGGACGCGGGCGGCAGCTTGGTGATGCTCGCGAAGGGCAACCGGTCCCGGGCGGTGCGCGACGCCTGCCGGGCGCATGGCGGGTTCTACCTCGGCAGCGTCGGCGGCCCGGCGGCGCGGCTGGCGCAGGACTGCATCCGCCGCGTCGAGGTGCTGGAGTACCCTGAACTCGGCATGGAGGCCGTCTGGCGGATCGAAGTCGAGGATTTCCCCGCCTTCATCGTCATCGACGACAAAGGCCACGATTTCTACGACGAGATGGAGCCGGCGATCAGCGAGCGCTGATTGCCCCGGCGCACCACCAGCCCTATACGCGCGCAACCGCCAACCCACGGGATTGCACATGCGCTTCACCGTCGATCGCCTGGACCACGTCGTGCTGAACTGCAAGGACGTCGAGGTCGCGTCGTCCTGGTATCAGCGCGTCCTCGGCATGGAAGCGGAAGAGTTCGGCGACGGCCGCCGCACCGCGCTGAAATTCGGCGGCCAAAAGATCAACTTGCGCCCCGCCGACGCCGATAGCCGGTCCTGGCCGACCGGCGTCAACGGCGCGCCCGGCGGCGGCGACCTGTGCTTCATCACCGCGGTCGGGCCGGACGACGTGCTGGACCATCTGAACGCGTGCGGCGTCGCCGTCGTCAGCGGCCCGGTCAGCCGGGTCGGGGCGCTTGGGCCGATGGAGTCGGTGTACTGCCGCGACCCCGACGGCAACCTGGTCGAGATCGCGTCCTACCTGCCGGCCTGACGCGCTGGACCCGTTCGACTTCGACCTTCCGGCCGGGCGCATCGCGCAGCATCCGGCGCGCCCGCGTGAGTCCGCGCGGCTGCTCACCGTCGGCGTCGGCATCGGCGACCACATCGTGGCCGACCTGCCGGGCCTGCTGGCGCCCGGCGACCTGCTGGTGGCCAACGACACCCGCGTCATCCCCGCCCAGCTCACCGCCTGGCGGGGCGCCGCGCGCATCGGGCTGACCCTGGACCAACCCCGTCCCGACGGCACTTGGCACGCGCTCGCCCGCAACGCGCGGCGGTTGCGCGTGGGCGACGCCTTGGCCCTGGACGGCTCCGCCATGGTGGCCGAGATCACCCACATCGAAGGCGACGGCGGCGTGTGCCTGCGCTTCGACCGGGCCGGCGACGCCTTCTCCGCCGCCCTGCATGAGGCCGGCGCATTGGCCCTGCCGCCGTACATCGACCGCGCCGCCGGCCCGACCGAGGCCGACGCCACCGACTACCAGACCGTGTTCGCCCGGCAACCCGGCGCCGTCGCCGCGCCGACCGCCGGGCTGCACTTCACCCCCGCCCTGCTGGCCGCGCTGGACGCCGCCGGGATCGCGCGCGCGACCGTCACCCTGCACGTCGGCGCAGGCACCTTCCTGCCGATGCGCGACGGCCCGGACGCGCACCGCATGCACGCGGAGCGCGGCGAGATCACCCCTGACGCCGCATCCGCCATCAATGCGGCAAGCCGGGTGGTAGCGGTCGGCACCACCACGCTGCGGCTGCTGGAAAGCGCCGCGGCGGGCGATGGCGTGGTGGCGCCGTTTGCCGGCGACACCGCGCTGTTCATCCGCCCCGGCTTCCGCTTCCGCGTGGTGCGCCGCCTGCTGACCAACTTCCACCTGCCGCGCTCCACCCTGTTCATGCTGGTCTGCGCCTTCGCCGGGACCCAGCGGATGCGCGCCGCCTATGACCATGCCATCGCCCGCGAGTACCGTTTCTACTCCTACGGCGACGCCTGCCTGATCGACCCGGCGTGAGTTTCGGCTGGACCGCCCACGCGATCGACGGCGCCGCGCGGGCCGGGGTGCTGCACACCGCCCACGGCGCCGTGCCGACGCCGGTGTTCATGCCGGTCGGCACCGCGGGGACGGTGAAGGCCATGACGGCGGACGCGGTGCGCTCGACCGGCGCTGCCCTGGTGCTGGGCAACACCTATCATCTCATGCTGCGGCCCGGCGCGGCGCGGGTCGCAGCACTCGGCGGGCTGCACCGGTTCATGGACTGGCCCGGCCCGATCCTGACCGATTCCGGCGGGTTCCAAGTGATGTCGCTCGCCGGGCTGCGCCGTATGGACGAGGACGGCGTGACCTTCCGCTCCCATCTCGACGGCACCCCGCACCGGCTGACGCCCGAAACCTCCACCGCCATCCAGGACCAGCTCGACGCCACCATCACCATGGCGTTCGACGAGTGCACGCCGTTTCCCGCCACCGAGGACGCGGTGCGCCGGTCGATGGAGCTGTCGATGCGCTGGGCCGCCCGGTCCCGCGCCGCGTTCCGTGCCCGCCCCGGCTACGGCCAGTTCGGCATCGTGCAGGGCGGCGTCTATCCCGAGCACCGCGCCGCCTCCGTCGCCGCCCTGCGCGCGGTCGGCTTCGAAGGCTACGCGGTGGGCGGGCTCGCGGTCGGCGAGGGCCAGGCGACGATGTTCGAGGTCCTGGAGGGCACGGTCCCGCTGCTCCCGGCCGACCGCCCGCGCTACCTGATGGGCGTCGGCACGCCGGACGACCTCGTGGGCGCGGTGCTGCGCGGCGTCGACATGTTCGACTGCGTAATGCCCACCCGGGCCGGGCGCACCGCGCGGGCGTATACGTCCCGCGGGGTGCTGAACCTCCGCAACGCCCGGCACGCGGAGGATGGCGGCGCGCTCGACCCGGGTTGCCCTTGCCCGGCCTGCACCCGTCATTCACGCGCGTATCTGCACCACCTGTTCCGGGCATCGGAGATCCTTGGGCCGATGCTGCTGACCTGGCACAACCTGACCTACTACCAATCGCTCATGGCCGGCCTACGCGCCGCGATCATCGAGGGCCGCGTCGAGGCGAAGGCCGCGTCCGTCCGGAATGGCTGGAGCTAGCGTCTATCTTCCGTGGGCGGCGGGCGGCATAGGGAGCGCGGCCGGGCGGATCGCGCCAAGCTGGCCGCGACGCTGCCCCGAAGGATGGCATTAAAGGTTTATTGTCCGTTTGGGTCGATGATCCGGTATGGCCCGACACCCGCGAGAAAATTCCAGCATGCATCGCGACGCCTCGTCGTCCGTGCGAGTTCGTGTCGCCAAGCCTGCTCCGGCCCGCGCGTCGATGTCGACCACGCCGAGGGCATGGCACGGACAACGCAACGACCCGGCAGGGCTCTCGTCCAACGACGGCCATAATTCACGTTTATGTAACGCACCATGATCCGTATCTCTCGAATCTGTCTTTGCCTCGCCGCGGTCGCCGGCCTTGCCGGGTGCGTCAGCGCACCCTCCCCTGGGGCTGACCTCGACATGTTGGCCACGGAAACAGGGTCCGACACCGGGCGGCAACTCGACGTCATGCGCCAGCAGGAGGAGCGGATCGCCCACAAGCCGTTCCTGGCAGGCAATAAAGTCGAGCTGCTGATCGACGGCCCGGCATCGTTCGCCGCGCTGTCCAGCGCAATCGGTGGCGCGCGCAGGCGGATCGACATGGAAAGCTACGAGTTCGACGAGAAGGCCGGCGGCGCGTTCGCGGATCTTTTGCTGGCGGCACGGGCGCGCGGCGTCGAGGTGAACTTGATCTACGATGCCTGGGGCGCCGCCGACACGCCGCAGGCCCTGTTCGACCGCCTGCGCGCGGGGGGCGTGCGCGTGCTGGAATACAACCCGATGCACCCGAACGACCGCGTGCCGCTCGAATTGAACAAGCGCGACCACCGCAAGCTGCTGTGCGTGGACGGCAAGGTCGCGATCACCGGCGGCGTCAACATCAGCCGCGTATACTTGAACGCGCCCGGCCCCGTTCCTGCGGATCCGAACGACGAGGCCTGGCGGGATACCGACGTCCGCATCCAGGGACCCGTGGTCGCGCAGTTCGAGTATTATTTCCAGCAGACCTGGCGCGAGCAGAATGGCCCGCCGCTCCCGCCGGCGCCGGCGACGCCGCCGACCCAGTACGGCCCGTCCTTGGTGCAAGCCATCGATGGCGCGCCGGATAACGGCCACCCGCTGATTTACCGCACGCTGCTGGCCGCGATCGCGTTGTCCCACCGCTCGGTGCACCTGACGACGGGGTTCTTCGTCCCCACGCCCGACATGGCGCACGCCTTGAAGGCCGCCGCACGGCGCGGGGTCGACGTGCAGATCGTGGTGCCGGGGCGCAACACCAGCAAAGCGGCCCTGGCGGCTGGGCGCGCCAGTTACGGGGACCTGCTCGAAGCCGGGGTGAAGATCCACGAGCGCCAGCATCGTATCCTGCACGCCAAGACCGCCGTCATCGACGGCGGCTGGTCGGCGGTCGGCTCGTCCAACCTCGATTGGCGCAGCGTGGTTTGGAACAACGAGATCGACGCCATCATTCTCGACCCGGCGTTCGGCGTCCAGATGGAAGCGATGTTCGCCGACGACGTCACCCAGTCGCGCACCATCACCCTCGCCGCCTGGCGCCGCCGCGGCCTGGGCGAGCGCCTCGCCGAGTTCGAAGCCAAATTCATCGAGCCGTTGCTGTAGCGGGGTCAGTCCAGCGCTTGCGGGCGGCGCTCCTCCAGGAATTCCTCGACGGCGTGGATGAACTGCATCCGGTTCTTCTCCAGGATCACGGTGTGGGTCCCCTCGCCGAGCTGCACCCACCGCTTGTACGGGGCGTTCCTCAACTCCGCGAAATAGGCCGCCGTCTGGTAAGTCGGCAGGTCGGCATCCCACTCCGCGTGGATCAGCAGCGTCGGCACGGTGATGTCGGCAGGCTGATACAGCGGCTTGCCGGCCATCCAGTAGTCGCGGCTGTCTTGCGCCACGCCGTTCGGCGCGCGCAGCACCGGCGGGGTCTGCTTGGCGCCCACCGGGTCGGTCGCGAAGGTCGCGTCGGCCCACATCTCGAACCAGCCGGGGGGGATCAGCGCGGCCTTCTTGTCGTCCGCCACCCCCATCAGCCAGCGGTCGCGCGCCGCATCCCGCGTGACGACGCGGTACGTGCCCAGCGGTGGCGCGTCCGGCGGGACCTTTGCCTCGCTCAGCCACTGCGGCGCGTACAGCACCAGGCGAGCGACGTTGGCGTTATGCGTCGTCGTGTACAGCCCCATGATGGAGGTCCCCCACGACCAGCCCATCAGGTTCACCTTGGCCACATGACGCCGCTTCATCACGAAATCGACCACCGACCCCACGTCGCGGGCGGCGGTCGCGGTGTCCACGATCGGCTTGCCGTCGGCGGCCGGGCGGTCCATTTCCGGCGGCCGGGTGGACCGGCTGTAGCCGCGCACGTCGAGCAGCCAAACGTCCCAGCCACGGGCGGCCAGCATGTCCATCATCGACGCGCCCGCGACCGGCAGATCGAACGCCGTCTCCGCCGGATAGGTCGCGCCGTGGACGTACACCAGCACGCGGTCGGCGGAGAACGCCCGCGCACCGGCCGGGTGCTTGTTGCGAACGTACAGTTGAATGCCCGCGTCGGCTGCCGGCACCATGAATTCCTGCCTCTCGACGCGGTCCGCCGCTCGGGCGGCGGCCGATCCCACCGCGACCGCAGCGAGCAGCACGGCCAATCCAGACAATTCGTTAATGCGTTTCATTGTTTCCCCCAATCTTCCAAAGCCTATTAAACCTTCGTCGCGCTGCGCAATGGCGGCGCAGCCTACTCCGGACTCGCGTCCTCGCCGCCACTTGCAGCTCTCGAAGGAGCGATCCGCTATGTCCAGCGACAGCGATGTTGCTCCTCTCCGTCGGCCCGGCAGCGTTGCGGACCCCTCGACGGCTGGCCTGCGGCGGGGCGCACGCCCCCCGGCCGCGGCCGTACCCCTTCCAGCATGAGGCATGCCCTTGCCGGGGCCGCGGCGCTCGGCGCTGCGCTGGCCGGGTGCGCGAGCGACGGCCGGCAACGGCTGAGCCAGCAACCTGCCCTAGCCCCGAGCGTCGCAGCCTTGGACCGGACCCGGCCCGGCGCGCCGCCGATCGCGTCCGACCGGCCGCTCACCCTGGCAAGCGTCGGCCTCCTGGCAATGCAGAACAGCCCCGACCTTCGTGCCGTGCGCGCCCAGACGGGTGTCGCGCAGGCGCAGATCGTCCAGGCCGGGCTGCTGCCCGACCCGGTGCTGTCCGGCAGCTACAACGTCCTGCTCGCCGGCCCCGGCGTTGTCAACGCGATCGGCACAACCTTGACCGGCGACATCGCCTCGCTCATCACCCTTTCCATCCGGAGCCGCGCCGCCCGCGAGGCCGCGCGCCAAGTGGACGCCAACATTGTCTGGCAGGAATGGCAAACGATCAGCCGCTCACAGACGCTCGCGATCGACCTGGTCGAGCAGGGGCGCTTGCTGCGCAGCTTCGAGCAGACGCTCGGGATCCTACGGCACCGGGCCGCCATTTCGAGCCAAGCTGTGGCGCAGGGAAACGCGACCCTGCAAACCCTCGCCCCGGACGTCGCCGCGCTCACCGGCCTGCAGACCCAGTACGACGCCGGCGTTCTGGCCCAGGAGCAGCGCTGGCAGAACCTCGACGCGCTGCTCGGGCTGGAGCCAAACGTGCGGCCCCTGCTCGCGACGACGCTGCGCGTGCCGGCGATCGGCCCCGAGGAAGCCGCCGCGTTGCTCGCCAGCCTGCCGCAGCGCCGCCCGGACCTGATCGCCTTGCAACTCGGTTACAGCGCGCAGCAGGCGAACCTGCGGGCGGCGGTGCTGGGCCAATTTCCGGCGCTGACCTTCGGGCCCAACTACGGCAGCGACAACACCGGCGTGCAATCCTTGGGTCCTTCCGTGTCAGTCGCCCTTCCCTTGTTCAACCGCAACCGCGGGGCCGTCGCGATCCAGCGCGCGACCCGGGCGCAGTTGCGCGATGAGTACGCCGCCCGTCTCGCGACCGCCGCCGGGGGGGCGAAGGCTTTGCTGGCCAACCTCGCCTTGCAGGAGAGCCAGCTGGCCGCCGCTCGGTCCGGGCTCGGTCAAGCCCGCATGCTGGCCGCCAACGCCGAGGGCGCGCTGCGCTCGGGGCTCCTGGACGAGCTGAGCTACGTGCAGCTCGTGGTCGCACGGCTGGAAAAGGAGCGTCAGGTGACCGGGCTCGAGCAGCAGGTCCTGGACGAACGCACCGCGCTCGCGACCTTGCTGGGCGTCGGCTTGCCCCTGGTGCGCCTGCCCTCGCCGGAGGGATCGAGCGAGCGATGAGACATAGTCTGATGATCCTGCTGGTGGTCCTGCCCATCGCGGCAAAGGCCCAGGGCAGCGCGCCTGGCACGCCGGAACCGAGCGTCCTCGTCACCACGGAAACGCCGCGCCAAGGCACGCTGCCGCGCACGCTCACGGCCTACGGCACGGTGCAGGCCGCGCCGGGTGGCAGCCAGGCGCTCAGCCTGCTGCGGGGCGGGCAGGTCATCCTGGTCCGGGTGGCGGTCGGCCAGCGTGTCCACCGGGGCGAGGCGTTGCTGACCGTGAGCGCGGACCAGGCGGCGCTGTCGACCTATCGCCAGGCTGTCACGGCACTGTCCGTAGCGCAGGGCGAGCGCGGGCGGTTGACGCAGATGCTGGCCCAGCACCTCGCCACCCGCGACCAGCTCGCGCTGGCCGACAAAGCCGTCACGGACGCGCAGGCCAACCTCGACACGCTCGCCAAGGCCGGCGGGGGCAGCGCCGAGCAGACGCTCTCGGCGCCGTTCGATGGCGTCGTCTCCAACCTGTCCGTGGCATCCGGCGCCCGCATCCCGCCCCAGGCGCCGCTGGTTACGCTCGACCGCTCCAGCCGGCTGGTCGCATCGGTCGGCGTCGAGCCGAGCCAGCGCGGCCTGCTCGCTCCCGGCCAGGCCGCCCAAGTGGAGTCGCTCGATGGCGGCAGCCCCCTGCCCGGCAGCGTGCTCTCGGTCGGCGCCATGCTGGATCCGGTGTCGCGCCTGGTGCCGGTGCGGGTCGACCCGCCCGGGAACGACCCCCTCGCCGGGCTGCTGCCGGGCGGAGCGGTGCGCGTCGTCGTGCAAGTGGGCGAGTATCGGGGGTGGCTGACGCCCCGCGCCGCGGTGCTGACGGACGCCAACGGAGCGTACGTGTTCCAGGTGGACGGCGGCAAGGCGGCACGGGTGGACGTGCACGTTGCGGGCGTCGTCGGGACCACGACCGTCGTCACCGGCGCGATCGATCCGGGACGCCCCCTGGTCACGAGCGGAAACTACCAGCTTCAGGGCGGCGAAACGGTGCGCGAGGAGGCAGCCAGGCCATGAGCGGCGAGGTGGTTCCCATTCGGGACGGCGCGGGTGCGCGCGTCGTGGCGGAGTCCGGCTGGGTGGCGCGGCACACCCGCTCCATCCTCGCCGTCCTGCTGGCGCTCGCCATCGCCGGCGGGTTCTCGGCCGCGCTGCTGCCGACGGGGCTGTTCCCGGTGGTCCAATTCCCCCGCGTGGTGCTGAACGTGGACGCCGGCGCGCGCCCGGCCGACCAGACGGCGCTCCTGGTCACGATCCCGCTGGAGCAGGCCGTCCGCCGCGTGCCCGGCGTGCTGAACGTGCGTTCGACCACCAGCCGCGGCGCGGCCGAGATCGCGCTCGACTTCGCCTGGGGCACGGACATGGTCGCCGCCACGACGCAGGTCGACGCAGCGATCGCGCAGGCGCTGCCCACCTTGCCGCCCGGGGCCACCTACATGGTGCGCCGGATGGACCCCACGGTGTTCCCGGTCATCGCCTACTCGATGATGTCGAATTCCGTCAGCCCGGTCGCGCAGCGCGACATCGCGCAGTACGAGATCGTGCCGCTGCTGACGGCCATCCCCGGCGTGTCGTTCGTCGGCGTGCAAGGCGGGCAATTGCAGGAGGTCGAGGTCCTGGTGGACCCGCATCGCCTCGCCGCGCGCGGGCTGGCGCTGTCCGACGTGGCGGCGGCGCTCGGCAAGGCCAACGTGCTGACGGTGGTGGGACGGCTGCAGGACCACGACAAGCTGCTGCTGCTCGCGCTGGACGACACGGTGCGCCAGATCGAGCAGGTGCGCGACACCGTGCTGCGGGGCGGCCCGGCCGGCGTGGTGCGCGTCGGCGACGTGGCCGAGGTCCAGGACGGCACGGTGCCGCAGTTCATCGAGGTGGGCGAGGACGGCGTGCCGGCGGTCCAGGTGCAAATCTACCAGCAGCCGAACGCGAACACCGTCGCGATCGCCAGCGCGGTGCGCGCGGCGCTGGCCGGGCTCGAGGCGCGTCTGCCGCCCGGCGTCACGCTGGCCAAGTGGTACGACCAGAGCACGCTGGTGACCGACTCCGCCAGCAGCGTGCGCGACGCCATCCTGATCGGGCTCGGCCTCGCCGGGCTGGTGCTGCTGGCCTTCCTGCGCAGCCTGCGGGTGACGCTCGTGGCCATGCTGGTGGTGCCCGCCACCCTCGCGATCACGGTGCTGCTGCTGTTCACGTTCGGCCTGACCTTCAACATCATGACGCTCGGCGGCCTCGCCGCGGCGGTCGGGCTGGTCATCGACGACGTGATCACCATGATCGAGCACCTTGCCCGCCGGGCCGGGACGAGCACGGGCGACCCTGGCGACATCGTGCTGGCAGCCGGGCGCGAGTTCCTGCCGCCACTGACGGGTTCGAGCATGGCGACCCTGCTCGTGTTTCTCCCGTTGGCATTCCTGTCCGGCGTGACTGGGGCCTTTTTCAAGGCGTTGTCGCTGACGATGGCGACGGCGCTGATCATCTCGTACGCACTGACGGCGCTCGCCGTGCCGGTGCTGACGCGCCTGATCGTGGATTTCAACCGCTGGAAAGACCCCGGCCAGGGACCGGAAGGCCGCGTCGGCCGCGCGCACCGCTGGTTGCTGGAACGCCTGTTCGGCCGGCCCTGGCTGCTCGCCATCGGCCTGACGCCCCTGCTCGCGCTCGGCTGGTTCGCCTACAGCCACGTGGGCAGCGGCTTCATGCCCAAGATGGACGAAGGGGGGTTCGTGCTCGACTTCCGCTCGGCGCCGGGCACCTCCCTGCATGAGACCAGCCGCGAGTTGAGGCAGGTCGAAGCCATCCTGCGCGCGACACCCGAGGTCGCGACCTACTCCAACCGCGTGGGCGCAGGCCTTAACGGCGGCCTGAGCGAGCCCAACACCGGCGACTTCTTCGTCCGCCTCAAGCCAGGCCCGCGCCGGCCGATCGAGACGGTGATGGCGGAGGTGGAAGACAAGGCGGGGCAGTTGGTGCCAGGCCTGCACATCGCGACCGCGCAACTGATGGAAGACCTCATCGGCGACCTCACCGCCGTGCCGCAGCCGATCGAGGTCAAGCTGTTCTCCAACGACCCGGCGCAGTTGGCGCCCGCCGCCATGAAGCTCGCGGCCGCCATCGCGAAAGTGCCGGGCGTGGTCTCGGTGCAGGACGGCACCGTCATCGCCGGCGACGGCCTCAACATCACCGTGGACCGGGCGCGCGCCGCCATCGAGGGTGTGGACGCCGCCATGGTGAGCACGACGCTGCAGGAGTACCTCACCGGCACCGTCGCCACCCAGATGCCCGCGACGTTAAAGCAGGTTGGCGTCCGCGTCTGGCTGCCGCCGGGGCAGCGCCAGCACGACGACCAATTGGCGGACCTGCCGGTGCGCGCCCCCGACGGCCACGTGTTCGCCCTGAGCCGCGTGGCAAGTGTCGCGGCGGCGCCGGGCCAAGCCGAGATCATGCGCGAGAACCTGCAGCGCATGATCGCCGTGACGGCGCGCCTGCAGGGCCGCTCGCTCGGCGCGGCCGTGGCGGACGTCAAGCTGGCGCTCGACCAGAAGGGCCTGCTCCCGCCCGGCGTGCGCTACGAGTTGGGCGGCCTGTACGCCCAGCAGCAGATCGCGTTCGCCGGGCTCACGCGCGTGTTCGCCGCAGCGCTCGTGGCCGAATTCGTGCTGCTGCTGTTCCTGTACGAACAATTCTGGATACCGGTGATCGTGCTGGGCGCCTCCGCCCTGTCCACGACGGCGGTGTTCGCCGGGCTGTGGCTGACGGGCATCGAGCTCAACATCACCGCCATCATGGGCATGACCATGATCATCGGCATCGGCACCGAGATGGCGATCTTCCTCGTCTCGGAGTACGTCGCGCTGTCCCGCGAGATGCCGCCGAGGCTCGCCCTGCTGGAAGCAGCGCGCAGCCGGTTTCGTCCGATCGCGATGACGACGCTGGCCGCGATCCTGACGCTCATGCCCCTGGCGCTAGCCATCGGCGCCGGCTCGGGAATGCAGCAGCCGCTCGCGATCGCAATCATCTCAGGCCTGATGGCACAGTTCCCGCTGGTGCTGCTCGCGATGCCGGTGCTGATCGGGCTGACGCTGCCGAAAAGCCGGCCAGGCGCTAGAAGCGACCAGCCCTCGCCGCTAGCCAGCTAGGGCCGGCTTTTGGCCAGTTGCTCCTCGTTCAGCCGGTCCGCCGCGCTGTGGTCAGCGTCGGAGCGAGCTGCCGAGCTGTGGTGCCGCCGGGCGTGCGCGTGCATATGCCGGTGGTGCGTGGGCACGCCCTCGCTGTAGTCGTGACCGCGCCTGAGCTGGGACGCGGTGTCGTTAGGGGCTTGCGCGAAGGCCGGCGCCGAGATGGCGGCGATCATGCACGTGGCGAGCAGTAGCTTCGTCATAATACCGAGCCTTTCTAAATAGACAACGAAACGTTATATCCAACGGACGCGGCTGTCACCTTGCATTTTATGGGCCGCTCCTGACGCCCTCGGCTTCGGCGCGCCGCAGCAGCAGCGCCGCGTCGTCCGGCAGCATGAAACGCGCCGCGACCAGCCGCGCCGTCGCATCACGGAAGGCGGCGAGGTAGCTCTCGCGGGTCGGGTAGCGCTCGGCGATGGACGGGCGCGGGTCGCCGACGGCGTCGCGATCGGCCCGGGTCGCGGCGAATGGGACGAAGCTGCCCTGCAGGTTGCACATTCCCCCCTCCAGCCGCCCGGCGCGGAACAGGTTCCAGCCGAGATACGTGCCGATCGGGACTTGCTCGACGACCGAACGGATGCCGCCGAGATCGTTGCCGTCCGCGTCGACTTGCGGCACGAGCACGCCGTAGCTGGTAGTGCCGACGCCGGGCGGTTCGCGGTCGATGACCCCGCTGGTGTCCGCCGGGCGGTAGGCCGGGCCGAAATCGAGCACGTGCAGGTCGTCGAAGGTCCGCGCGGCCGAGAGCGCCGGCCGGGGCACGCCGCCGTAGCTGTTGGCGGGGATCGCCGGCAACCGGACCTGGTCGGGCGACACGAGCGTGCCGTCGGCGACATGCGGGACCAGGCCGGCAGGCGGCTCCGTCCCATCCCGCACCCAGCCGACCAGCGCGGTCAGCAACGCGCGCATCGTCCAGAGCTGCGGATTGGGGTTGGGCTGCTGCTGGCACAGGCCGAACGGCGGCTTCGACGGCAGCGGCAACGGCGCGGCGCCGTGCTGGGTGCTGGCCATGATGAAGCTGCGGACGTTGGCCGGGTCGGGCACGTCCCGGCTGCCGAGCGGGTCGGTGAAGCCGAGCGACTGCCGCCCCTCCCACATCTCCAGCGCCGTCGCGACGTGGAAGATGCGCGGGCAGGTGTCGCCGGCGGTGCAGCGGTCGAGCAGGCCCTGCGTGCGCCCGGTGAGCGGATCGGCCTGCTTGGCGTAACTGAACGGGAAATCGTACGCCGGGTAGGTGTGGTCGGTCTGCTCGCCCCAGGCGCGGACCGGCTGGCCGAAGCGCACCGCGAGCGGCATCAGGCCGCCGCCGATGTGCGGGTAGGCGCCGTCGAACACGCGCTGGCCCCGGCCGTCATGGTTGAAGCCGAGCGCTAGGAAGCTGCGGAGCATACGGCCGCTTTGCGACGAGCCCTCCAGGATGCTGCGCTGGTCGGGGCGCCAGACCGGGTTGGGTGTGCCGGCCTCGTCGGCCGGCTGGTCGCGCAGGAACATGCCGAGGTCGCGGGTGGCGGCGAAGCCGAGCGCCAGCACCCACGGGTCGCGGGCGCGGTAGATGAGTTCGTACAGGCGCCCGGGCTGGAAGCCGCCGTCCAGGCAGACGTGTTTCGGGTCCGCCGGGTCGGCGCACGTGCCGAAATGCCAGCGATCGTTGGCGATCGGCTGCCGCGCGTCCTGCTCGTGCGTGCGGACGGTCAGGGTGGGGGTGAAACCGTCGATGCCGGCGCAGTTGTCCTGGCTGACGGGCGGATAGCTGTCGTAGCTGCCGGGCGGATAGAACTGGACCTGCTGGCTGAGGCTGATCGGGATGTCGGCGGCGGGCGCCGGGGTCAGCAGCTCGCTGCGGACGATGCCGGTGATGGAGGAGCCGTCCGGGTTATGCGCGACGACCTGCGGCATGGGGATGCGGCCCATGCCGGGCAGCACGTCCATCTCCCACCCCCACCACACCAGGGTCGCGCCTTGCCGCATCAGCCAGCCGTCGCCGGGGCCGGCGAGGGCGTTGCGGTCGGCGACGCCGCCGGGCACGGCCTCGTTGAAGGCGGCGAGCGCCAGCTTGTTGCCGCGGTTGACGACCTCGAACAGCAGGATGCGGTTGCCGCGCGCGATGTCGGCGGGTTTCAGCAGCTCGACGTCGGTCGTGTACTCCACGACGCCGCTTGCGTTGCGGGGGGCGAGCGCGAGGTCCTGGATGGGGGCGTTGAGCGGGTCGACCGGATCGACCTCGCCGTGGACGCGAGCGAAGACGCGCTGGTAGGGGCCGGCGGGGGCGAAGTCCTGCCCGGCGAAGGCGGGCTCGGTGCGAAGGATTTCGAACCGGACGACCCGGGCGTGGGCGGGAGCGGTGAGGGCGATGAGGGCGGCGATGGCGAAGCTGCGGCGGTATCCTGGCATTTCGGTCCCCGTTTTGGGGCAGGGTGGACGGGACAGGTGGGCGTGGCAACCCAAGGGTGAGGACGATGACCGCCTCGTGGGGCGGCGACGCTGGTTGGTTTCGCCGACGACCCCTCCTCGCAGCAGCCTAAGCCGCCCGGTCCCACTCCGGCGCAAACCCCGGGTTCACCATCCGCTGCGTCTTCGGCAGCCCCGCGATCGCCGCGCGGTCCGCGTCGTCCAGCACGATCTTCATCGCTTCCAAATTCGCGATCTGGCTCTCCCGCCGCGCGGCCTTCGGGATCGCCGCCACCCCGTCCTGGTCCAGCAGCCACTTCAGCGCGATCTGCGCCGGGGTCGCGTCGTGCTTGCGGGCGATCACGCCGAGTTCCTCGTGGTTGGCGAGCTTGCCCTGCGCGATCGGGCAGTACGCCGTCACGGCCACGCCATGCGCGCGGGCATAATTCAGCACCGCCGACTGGTCCAGCAGCACGTGGTACTCGACCTGGTTCACCGCGATCGGCGCGCCCACCTCCTCCACCGCCCGGCGCAGCAGCGCCACCGGAAAATTCGACACGCCGATCGCGCGCGCCAACCCCTCCTCCTTCAGCTTGACCATCTCGGTCAACGCCGCCGCCAAGTCCATGCCCGGGGCCGGCCAATGGATCAGGTACAAGTCCACATGGTCGGTCTTCAGCTTGGCCAGGCTCGCCTCGAACGACGCGCGCAGGGCGGCCGGGGCCAAGTGCTCGAACCACACCTTCGTCGTCAGGTGGATTTCGCGGCGCGGCAGCCGGGCCCCAGCGATGGCGGCGCCGACCTCCTCCTCGTTGCCGTACATCTCGGCCGTGTCGACATGGCGATAGCCGAGCGACAGCGCGCGCTCCACCGCCTCGCGGCACTCGTCGCCCTTCATGCGCCAGGTTCCGAGGCCCAGTTTGGGCATCCGCAAGCCCTGTGTGGTGATCATGTCCATCGCGGCGCTCCTATCGTGTGCTGAAATCGACCAGGGCGGCGAACCCGGTCTCGGTTCCGAATGCCAGCCGCGTGCCATCGGCACTCCAGGCCAGGGCGGACACCGGGCCGTGCCGCGCCGGCGCCACCGGCAGCACGCGGGCGGACGCGATGTTGGCCACGGCCACCAGCCCGTCGTTGAACCCGGCGGCCACGATGTCCTGCGCCGGGTGGCAGGCGACCCGGGTGCACACGACGTTGTCGCCGCCCGCGAACTCGGTCGGCGCCTTGCCCATGGGGCCGCCGCCGAAGAACGGCCACAGCACCACCGTGTCGGCGCCGCCGCTGGCCAGCCACTTGCCGTTGCGCGAGAACGACAGCGACTCGGTCTTGGCCGGGTAGCCGGACATCCGCATGTGCTGGCCGTCCGACAGCCGCCAGCCGTGCAGGGCGTTTTCCTGCATGGTCGTGACGACGGCATCGCCCGCCGGGTGGACGGCGATGCCGGTGTGGCTGCCCTTCCACTCCAGCTTGCGCGGCGAGTCGGCCTTGGCGGCGACGAACCACAGCGACGCGCCGTTGTAGTGCGACGCGCAGATGCGCTTGCCCTTGGCGTCGAACGCCAGCCCCGTCACCGACGAGGGGTGGTCGAGCGTCTTCAACGGTCCGGCCGGGCCGATCAGGTGGACGGATTTGCCGACCGCGCAGGCCAGCAGGTCGCCGTGGGCGGCCACCTGCTCCACCCACTTCATGCCGAAGCGCTTCACTTCGGTGGCGCTGCCGTCGCGGTCGACGCGCATCAGCTTGCCGTCGCCGCCGCCGGTGGCGAAGCCATCCGCGGTGGCGGCGAGCGCCAGCACGGCGCCGTCGTGCACCGCCACCTCCTCGAACCCGGCGCCGAGCCGCAGCCTGCCATCCCCGAGCGCGAAGGCCGGCACGTCGCCCGAGAACGCGATGGCGACCACGAAGGCGTCGAGCTCCCGCTGGATGCCGCGAGAGCCCAGCAGATAGTCCGCGGTTTCGCTCATGCCCGGGTCAAGCCGGGACCTGGCAGGACTCGAACCCCCGGCGCAGTTGCGGGCGGTTCAGGTTGCGGCCGATGAACACCAGGCGGGAGCGGCGCTCGGCGCCGTCCGGCCACGAGCCGATGAAGTCTCCGTCGGCGATCATGTGCACGGCCTGGAAGGCGAAGCGGCGGTTCTCGTTCGCGTAGGCCAGGATGCCCTTGGTCCGCAGCAAGTCCTGGCCCTTCTCGGCCAGCAGCGCGCTGATCCAGGCATTGAACTTCTCTGCGTCGATCGGGCGCGCGGCTTCGAAACTCATGCTCGCGATGTCGTCGTTGTGCTCGTGGGTCTCGTCGGTCAGGAAATCGGGGTGGGACTCCAGCACGCGGTTCAGGTCGAACGCCCCCCGGTCCAGCACCTCGGCGATGTCGACCGCGGAGCGCTCGGTGCGGTGGATGCGGGCGTAAGGGTTGATGGCGCGGATGCGGCCCTCGGTCCCGGCCAGGCTCGCCTCGTCCACCAGGTCGGTCTTGTTCAGGACGATGACGTCGGCGAAGGCGATCTGGGCGGCGGCTTCGGCGCTGTCGTCGAGCCGGGCGGCGAGGTTCTTGGCGTCGACCACGGTCACGATCGCGTCCAGCCGGGTGCGGGCGCGCACGCCCTCGTCGACGAAGAAGGTTTGGGCGACCGGCGCCGGGTTGGCCAGGCCGGTGGTCTCGATGATGATGCCGTCGAACGTGCCGCGCCGCTTCACCAGGCCGCCGACGATGCGGATCAGGTCGCCGCGCACGGTGCAGCAGATGCAGCCGTTGTTCATCTCGAACACCTCCTCGTCGGTGTCCACGACGAGGTCGTTGTCCACGCCCAATTCGCCGAACTCGTTGATGACGACGGCGTATTTGCGGCCGTGGTTCTCGGTAAGGATGCGGTTGAGCAAGGTGGTCTTGCCGGCGCCGAGGTAGCCGGTCAGCACGGTGACGGGGATTTTCGACAGGGCGGTGTCGGACATGGCGGCGGCCTTTCGGCAGTGGTGGCGCACATATAGGCCCGGCGCTGGGCTGGACCCAACCCCGACTCAGGTAAAGGCGATGGCGGCCCCGCACGCGGCGGAGGGCAGCACGAGCACGCCGGCGTCCAATCCGGCGTGGGCCACGCCGTCCAGCCGGCCGCGGAGGGCGGCGCAACCATCCGACGTCCGCAGCGCGATGCCGACGATCGACGGCACGGCCGGGGGCGCCACGCCGGGAAAGATGCGCGCGACGGCGTCGGGCGGCACGATCCGCACCCGGCCGCGCGGCAGGGCGAGCGCGAAGCCGCCGGCGGGGTCGGGCGTCACCGGCAGGCCGGCCAGGCGGGAGAAGCGCGCGGCGGTCTCGGCGGGCGCGGGGACCGCCAGCACGACCTCCTCCAACGCGACGGCGTTGTTGGGGTGGGCCATGAACCACTCCTGCCAGATCGCCTCGCGCGTCAGATGACGGATGAGCTGGATGCGGCCTTCAGGGGCGTCCGGCAGCGGCAGCCGCTCGAATTGGGCCTGTGCGCCGTCCGGGTCGGCGTCGTCGACCGGGCGCGCGAGGGGAGCGATGCCGGGCACGTCCAGCCCGGCCCGGCGCAGGCGGTCCAGGGTGGCCGCCGCATCGTCGATCCCGAGCGCTACGATGTGCAGGCCGTCGTAGCGCGCGAGGATGGCGTCGAACCCCTCCGCCGGCGCGGACGGGGCGACCAGCGCGATCAATTCCAGGTAGCCCTGCCGCAGCATGATGCAGCGGTTGCCGGTGGCCAAGCCGCGGTGCCGGGCGAGCGGGGTCAGGGTAAAGCCGAGCCGCTCGTAGGCTGCGACCAGTGCCGGCAGGGCCGGGCCGCCGATCGCGACATGGTCGAGGTCGATTGCGGTGGTCACGCCGGGTCCTCGTAGTGCGCGATCCGCCACTCCAGCGGCTCGGCGGCGGCGGCGTCGTACCACTCGGCCACGAGCGGCTGCTCGCGCACCGCTTGGCAGTAGGCGCGGGAGTCGGCGGCGAGGTCCGGCAGGTAGCCGAGGAAGCGGGCGACGACGGGGGCGAACATGGCGTCGGCGGCATTGAACTCCGCGCCGAACAGGAACGGGCCGCCCTGCCCGAACCGGGACCGCGTGTCCCGCCAGATCGCCTCGACCCGCGCGATGTCGGCCAGCGCCGCTTCGTCCACCAGCATACCAAGCTGCCGGCCGAGGTTCATCGGCATCGCGGTCCGCAGCGCCCGGAACCCGGCGTGCATCTCGGCCGCGATCACCCGGGCGCGGGTGCGGGCGGCGCGATCGGCGGGCCACAGCGCGGGCGACAGTTCGGCGCAGTACTCGCAGATCGCGATCGTCTCCCACACCGTGTTGCCGGCGTGCTCCAGGACCGGCACCAGCCCGGACGGCGAGATCGCGCGGACGGCTTCGGTGTTGCCGCCGCCAGCCAGCGGGATCACCCGCACCGCCACGTCCAGCCCGGCCAGCCTGACGGCGAGCCAGCCCCGCAGCGACCAGGAGGAGTAGCGGCGCGTGCCGATCGTCAGCGTGTCCTCGGCCATGAAGTCTCCGGTTGAGGTTGCACCCGGACGATGCCACGCTGGCCGCGTCCCGCAAACGGTGTTGCCATGAACGAGATCGCCCGCCCCAACAACCTCGACGCGTTCTGGATGCCGTACAGCGCCAACCGCGCCTTCAAGGCCGCCCCGCGGATGCTCGCGCGGGCGGCGGGCATGTACTACTATACCAACGACAACCGCGAGATCCTGGACGGGACGGCGGGGTTGTGGTGCTGCAACGCCGGGCACGGGCGGCGGGAGATTGTCGAGGCGATCCAGCGCCAGGCCGCGGTGCTGGATTTCGCGCCGACCTTCCAGATGGGCCACCCGATTGCGTTCCAGGCTGCCGCGCGGCTGGCGGAGATCACGCCGGAGGGGATGGACCGGGTGTTCTTCACCAACTCCGGCTCCGAGAGCGCGGACACGGCGCTGAAGATCGCGCTGGCCTACCACCGCGCCCGCGGCGAGGCGGGCCGGACGCGGCTGATCGGGCGGGAGCGGGGCTATCACGGGGTCGGCTTCGGCGGCATGTCGGTGGGCGGCATCGGGACCAACCGGCGGCAGTTCGGCGCCACGCTGCCCTACGTCGACCACCTGCCGCACACCCTGGACCTGGCGCGCAACGCGTTCTCCGCCGGGCTGCCCGTCCACGGCGCGGAGGCGGCGGACGCGCTGGAGGCGTTGGTGGCGCTGCACGGGGCGGACACGATCGCGGCGGTGATGGTGGAGCCGGTCGCAGGCTCGACCGGCGTGCTGCCGCCGCCGGAGGGCTACCTGGCCCGGCTCCGCGGCATCTGCGACCGCCACGGCATCCTGCTGATCTTCGACGAGGTGATCACCGGGTTCGGGCGCATGGGCACGAATTTTGGGGCGGAGCGGCTGGGGACGACGCCGGACATCATGACGATGGCCAAGGGGCTGACCAACGCCGCCGTCCCGATGGGCGCGGTGGCGGTCGGCCACGGCATCTACGACGCGATCGTGCACGGCGCCCCGGCCGGGATCGAGCTGTTCCACGGCTACACCTACTCGGGGCACCCGCTGGCGTCGGCCGCCGCCATCGCCACCATGGATTTGCAGCGGACGGAGGACTTGCCCGGCCGCGCGCGGGCGATCGAACCGTACTGGGAGCGGTCGATGCACAGCCTGCGCGGCTTGGCGAACGTGATCGACATCCGCAATGCCGGGCTGATCGCAGGCATCGAGCTGGCGCCGCGCGCCGGAAAGCCGACCGACCGCGCGGTGCGGGTGTTCCAGCGCTGCTTCGACGCCGGGCTGCTGATCCGTACGACCGGAGACATCATCGCGTTGTCGCCGCCGCTGATCATCGAGACCGCCCACGTGGACCGCATCGTGGAGACGCTCAGCGACGCGATCCGCGCCGAGGCCGCGTAGGGTGCGGTGGCTGGCCGGGTTGGCCCTGCTCGCCAGCCCAGCCGCCGGGCAGACGTTGCTCGGGACGTTCCTTGCCCGGGTCGAGGCACAGGCGTTGCTGGCGACGCTGAACGCGGACTTGCTGTCCCATGACAGCGCGACCTTGACCTTGGAGCGCTGGTGCGGCGCGCACGGGCTGGCGGCGGACCCGCGCATCCACGCGCAGTTGCAGCGCGGCCTCGACACGCCGCCGACCGAGGCGCAGCGGCGGGAACTGGGCGTCGGCGCGGACGAGCCCGTGCGCTACCGCCGGGTGTGGCTGTCGTGCGGGGACCGCGTGCTGTCGGAGGCGGACAACTGGTATGTGCCGCGGCGGCTGACGCCGGAGATGAACCGGGTTCTGGACGAGACCGACGTCCCATTCGGCCGCGCGGTACTGGCGCTCGGGTTCCAACGGCGCACCTTGTCCGCCGACCTGCTGTGGCAGCCGCTTCCAGCCGGGTGGGAGATGTCGCCGCCTCCCGCCCTGGCCGCGGACACGCCGGTTCCGCCCGAGGTGCTGCGCCACCGCGCGGTGCTGGCGACCCGCGAGGGCACGCCGTTCTGCGAGGTGGTGGAAACATATCAGGCGGCAATGTTCGATTTTCCGCTGCCGCAGTGATTGGCGGTCGGCGCCTTCGAGGCGCCAGGCCCGGTGTTGCCGATGGCTTTCGTTGCGGTGGCAAGTGAAAACTACTGTGGAGAGTCGAATTCATATGATGCGGGTACGAAATATATGATAATCATGTTCATTTTCATACGCTCTGACGTAATCGTGACAAGTTACGTCAAGTCAGGGTGACAAAGACCATCTAGATTCGCGTGTATGGATGGCCCCTCTACGCTTCACAACACACCCGACCGATCCTCCCCCGTGACCCAGCTCGTCACGGCGCTGTTGGGCGGCACCTCGGTACTGGTGACCGGCGCCACCGGGACCGACTCCATACTTTCCGCAGCGACCCCCATGCTCTCCGGCACCCGCACCCGCGTGTTGCAGCCTCGCTCATCGAACGAACTCGTGGCGTTCATGAACCAAGCCTTGCCGTCCAATGCGGCGTCCGAGACGGCCGGCGTGGAATATGGCTTCAATGCCTTGACCGTGCTCGATCCGAGTTGCGACCGCATCGCGCTGTTGGTCGCGAACGCGCATTTGCTCTCGAAGGACGCGCTGGATTACGTCGACTTCGCGCTTCGTGCCGCGCCGCACTTGCAGGTGGCCCTAGCCGGCCAGCCGACCCTGATCGATACGCTCGCACATGAAAATTTTGCTCGGCTGCGCAAGCGGATAAAGCTCCACCTCGTTCCTCTCGCACCCCTGCCGACCCCGGACGCGCCATTACCCATCCGGCGCGATTTGGGCAACGGTTCGACCGGAGGAGGCGTCGGTTCCGGCGCAACTACGCCGCCGCCTGCGTCCATGATGGCCGCGCCGAGGCCCTTGTTCTTTACCGAGCACGACGCCGACGGCTCGGCGGGGCTTGTTGGGCGCGGCTTGCCGAACCGGCTCCCGCGATCCCGGAACAAGGCGTGGGTCTGGGGTGGGGTGATCGGCGTGGTGGCCGTCGGACTCGCGACACTGCCGTTCCTCGACTCGCTGACCGGCGCCGACTACGTGTCCAAGACGCTGCAGGCGCTGGCCCCGCACCGCCTCGTCCAGCTCGCGACGCGAAGTACCCCGGCGGCATCTGTCCCCATCGCCCGAGTTCCGGTCGCCCGAGCGCCCGTCATCCGGCCCCCGGTCGCCCAGGTTCCAGCGCCTCCGGTCGCCGCCGCTCCAGTCTCCACTGCCCCGGCGGTCGAAGCCTCTCGCCAAAACACCGCCCCATTCGCGCCGAAGCTGTCGGGGCAGCAGCTCCCGCCGAACGAGACCGGGCCCATCGCGATTTGGGAACCGGAGATGGTCACGCTTCCCGAAGGCACATTCCGCATGGGCGGCAACGACGATCCATCGGAACGGCCGGTTCACGCCGTGACCGTCCAGTCGTTCCTGCTCGCCAAGCACGCCACCACGGTGAACGAGTGGCAGCTCTGCGTGGAGGCGAAGGTCTGCACCTTGATCCCGACCGGCGAGCCGGACGAGCCGGTCACCAACATCAGTTGGGATGACGCGCGTCAGTTCATCCAATGGCTGTCCGAGACCACGGGACAGCGATACCGCCTGCCGACCGAGGCCGAGTGGGAGTACGCGGCCCGTGCCGGAACCGAAACCCGTTATCCCTGGGGCAACACGATGCAGCCCGGCAAGGCAAGCTGCAAAGGCTGTGGCAACCCGATCAGCCTGCATAGCCCACCGTTGGTGCGCGCCTACCCACCGAACTCGTTCGGTTTCTATGGGATGAGCGGCGGCGTCGCCGAGTGGGTGGCCGATTGTTGGCACCGTGACTACCAGGGCGCGCCACATGACGCATCCAAGGCCTGGGACGCGCCGGATTGCCGCCAGCGCGTGTTGCGGGGCGGCTCGTGGGTGAACGAGGCCAATTCCCTGCGTGCGTCCAGCCGGGAATTCTACGACGCGTCCGTCCGGTATCCCACGCACGGCTTTCGGGTCGCATGGTCCGAGTAATTTCCTTCAGCCCTGAAAGCGAACGTTCATGCCAAGCACCCGTCGAACGATACTGCAAACAATTGCGCTGGCTGCGGCGTCGGTCTCCAGGCGGGCAGGCGCCGTCAATACGACGCCGCCAAAAGACGCCTACCTTTATATTATCTGGCCAATGGACGGACAGCGCGTACGTGGCCCGTTCTGGTGCCGCTTCGGCTTGCGTAACATGGGCGTCACCCGCGCAGGGGACGCCGCCCCCAACCTCGGGCACCATCACCTGTTCATCGACATCGACGAGCCGCTTGAGGCAGACACGCCGATCCCGTCGGATAAGAGGCACGTGCATTTCGGCGCCGGCCAGACGGAGGGCCGGATCGACCTGCCGCCCGGGCCGCATACCCTCCAGCTCGTGCTGGGGGACGCGGACCACTTCCCGTTCAACCCGCCCGTGACATCGAAGAAAATCCGCATCGTCGTAGCGTAGGAAACGGCTTCCCTCGTCCGGTTCTTCTGCTTAGCGTAGCTGGCAAAAGCGTCGAAACAGGGGAGAGTTCAAGCATGTCATCGGCCACGTCGAACCCGGCGAGCGTTATCGATCCGAGCGAGGCCGTGACGGACTGGCTCACCCGCTTCGAGACGTGCCTGTCGAAGGGGGACGGCGCGGACGCGGCGTCGCTGTTCGCGGCCGAAAGCTACTGGCGGGACCTGATCGCCTTCACCTGGAACGTCAAGACTATGGAGGGGCGCGACGAGGTCACCGCGATGCTCGACGCCACCCTCCGCCGGACCCGTCCCAGCTGGTGGCGCCTCGCGGAGCCCGCGACGGAGGCCGACGGCGTGGTGTCCGGCTGGATCACGTTCGAGACCACCGAGGCGCGCTGCAAGGGCCACCTCCGGCTGCGCGATGGCCTGTGCTGGACGCTGCTCACCGCCATGGTCGAACTCAAGGGCTACGAGGAGAAGCGCGGCGCGACTCGCGAACGCGGCGCCGAGCACGGCTCCCAGCAGGGGCGGCTTAGCTGGCTCGACCGCAAGCAGGCGGACGAGGCGGCGCTCGGCGTCACCCAGCAGCCGTACTGCCTCATCGTCGGCGGCGGCCAGGGCGGCCTCGGCCTGGGCGCGCGGTTGAAGCGCCTAGGCGTGCCGGCCATCATCGTCGACAAGCACGAGCGGCCCGGCGACCAGTGGCGCAGCCGCTACAAGTCGCTCTGCCTGCACGACCCGGTGTGGTACGACCACATGCCCTACCTGCCGTTCCCTGAGCACTGGCCGGTGTTCGCGCCGAAGGACAAGATCGGCGACTGGCTCGAGATGTACGCGCAGGTGATGGAGCTGAATTGCTGGAACTCTACCGTCTGCGAGAGCGCCCGCTACGACGGCGCGGCGCAGGAATGGGTAGTGGAGGTGTCGCGTGCGGGTGAGAAGCTGACCCTGCGGCCGAAGCACCTCATCCTCGCGACCGGCGTGTCGGGCGTGCCGAACGTCCCCGCCTACCCTGGCGCCGACACCTTCCAAGGCGTCCAGCACCACTCCAGCGCGCACCCCGGCGGCGAGGCTTTCCGCGGCATGAAGGCCGTCGTGATCGGATCGAACAACTCGGCGCACGACATCTGCGCCGACCTTTGGGAGAACGGCGCCGACGTGACGATGGTGCAGCGCTCGTCGACGCACATCGCCCGCTCGGAGTCGCTGATGGAACTGGCGTTGGGCGGCCTGTACTCCGAGGAGGCGCTGGCGAGCGGCATGACCACGGAGAAGGCCGATCTCACCTTCGCGTCGCTGCCCTACCGCATCATGCACGAGTTCCAGATCCCGGTGTACCAGCAGATGAAGGAGCGCGACGCGGCGTTCTACGAACGGCTCGAGCAGGCCGGGTTCATGCTGGATTTCGGCGACGACGAGTCGGGGCTGTTCATGAAATATCTGCGCCGTGGCTCCGGCTACTACATCGACGTCGGCGCGTCGGAGCTGGTGGCCGACGGCAGCATCAAGCTGAAAAGCGGGGTGGACGTCGCTGGGATCAAGCAGCGTTCGGTCGTGTTCAGCGACGGCTCCGAGCTTGCGGCCGACCTGATCGTTTACGCGACCGGCTACGGCTCTATGAACGGCTGGGCCGCCAAGCTGATCTCGCAGGATGTGGCAGACAAGGTCGGCAAGTGCTGGGGCTTCGGCTCGGACACCACCAAGGACCCGGGGCCGTGGGAGGGCGAGCTGCGCAACATGTGGAAGCCCACCCGCCAGGACGGGCTATGGTTCCACGGCGGCAACCTGCACCAGTCGCGCCACTACTCGCTGTATCTCGCGCTCCAGCTCAAGGCGCGCATGGAAGGCATCCCGACGCCGGTGTACGGCATGGGCGAGGTGCATCACCGCGGCTGACTCACGCCCGGCGCCGCGTGTATTCGATCGCGCAGTATGCCCCGCCCTGGTGCCGCTCCACCAGGGGGTCGTCGGTGACGGCCCCCTGCAACGCTGGCGCGAAACCGTCCGCGCTGTCCTGCGGGGACCAGCCAAGGCACTCGCGGTCGTCGGCGCCCCAGAAGCCGCGCGCGTTGGCCGAGGCGCCCCAGACCACCGCCCTGCCGACCGCGCCTGCCAGCGCGCAGCGGGCCACCAGGCGGCCGAGGTCGTCGTAGGAGAGGTAGGTCGACAGCATCCGGGCGTCCTTCGGCGCCGGCAGGCACGACCCGATGCGGATATCGACGCTCTCGACCCCGTGCTTGTCCCAGTACAGGCCGCCCATCAGCTCGCCATACGCTTTCGACAACCCGTAATAGCCGTCCGGACGCAACGCGCAGTCCGCATCCAGCCGCTCGCTGCGGGGATGGAAGCCGATCGTGTGGTTGGAGGACGCGAACACCACGCGCGCGCCGGCAAGCCGGGCCGCCTCGTAGATGTGGTAGAGCCCGGTGATGTTGGGGCCGAGCACTTCGTGGAACGGCCGCTCCACCGAAACGCCGCCGAAATGCAGGATCGTGCCGCATCCCTCCGCCAGCCGGGCCATCGTGGCGGCCTCGGCCAGGTCGGCCTGGGTGAAGGCGGCGCGCTCCGGCGCCGGGTCGGGAAAAGGGGCGATGTCGGTCAGCCGCAAGGTCCAGCCAGCGCCGGCCAGGTTGCGGGCCAGCACGCGGCCGAGCGCCCCGGACGCGCCGGTGAGCAGGATGGGCAACATCGCGCGGTCGGTCATGGGGCGGCCTCCATTTGGGTTCGCTTTCATCCCGCGGGCTTGTGCGGCGGTCAACCACGCGGCACGTTTCGGGCCATGCACACGCTCATGGAACTCGCCGAGAAACTGGACGCCGGGCGCACCACCTCCCGCGCCTTGACCGAGGGTTGCCTCGCCACGATCGCCGACCCGGCGGGCGAAGGCGCACGCACGTTCATCGCCGTGCACGCGGAGGCGGCGCTGGCCCAAGCGGACGCGGCCGACGCCCTCCGCCGGGCCGGGTACGCGCCGGGGCCGTTCGCGGGCATCCCGGTCAGCGTCAAGGATCTGTTCGACATCGCCGGGCAGGCCACCGCCGCCGGGTCGCGCGTGCTGGCGAACGCTCCACCCGCCGCCGAGCACGCGCCCGTGGTGGCGCGGCTGCTGGGCGCCGGGTTCGTGCTGGTCGGGCGGACCAACATGACGGAGTTCGCGTTCTCCGGCATCGGCATCAACCCGCATTACGGCACGCCGGCCAATCCGTGGGACCGTGCGTCCCGGCGCGTTCCGGGGGGCAGCTCGTCGGGTGCCGCGGTGTCGGTCGCGGACGGGATGGCGTTCGCCGGGCTCGGCACCGACACCGGCGGGTCGTGCCGGGTGCCGGCCGCGCTGTGCGGGATCGTGGGCTACAAGCCGACCGCCGGGCGCGTGCCGACCACCGGCGCGGTGCCGCTGTCGCGCAGCCTAGACTCGGTGGGGCCGCTCGCCAACAGCGTCCGCTGCTGCGCCGCCGTGGACGCGGTGCTCGCCCATGAGCCGGTGCGGGCCGTGCCATCGCTGCCGGTCGCAGGGCTGCGCCTGGCGGTGCCGAACGCGATCGTGTGCGACGACCTCGACCAAACGGTCGCCGCGGCGTTCGAGCGCGCGCTCGCGACCCTGTCGGCCGCCGACGCCCGGATCGAGACGGTCGCCTTCTCCCCGCTCGGCCGCATCCGCCTCGCCAATGCGGCCGGCGGACTCGCTCCCGCGGAGGCCTTCGCCTGGCACCGCTCGCTGATGGCCGGGCACATCGCGGAGTACGATCCCCGCGTGCTCAGCCGGATCGAGATGGGCCGTGGCATGACGGCCGCCGACTACATCGACCTGCTGGCTTCCCGCGCCGCCATCGGGCAGGAGATGGACGCCGCCACCGCCCGCTACGATGCGCTGGTGATGCCGACCTGCCCGGTCGTGGCGCCGACGATCGATAGCCTCGCCGACGACGCCGCGTTCTCGCGCGCGAACACGCTGATGCTGCGGAACCCGTCGATTGGCAACTTCCTCGACCGCTGCGCCATCAGCCTGCCGTGCCACGCCCGCGGAGACGCGCCGGTCGGCCTGATGCTGATGGGCGAGACCATGGGCGACGCGAAGCTGTTCGCGGTGGCCGCAGCCGTCGAGGAGGCACTTGCCCGCAGCTAAGCTCACGATTCGTTTACCCCACTTGCCCTTAATCGCGGCGCTAGCATCGGCCCAATATGGACCGATCGACAGGCGACTGCGATGGCTCCTGCCCGATCGTTCCCGACCATAGGGAGACGTGCGATGGCGGAATTTCTAGCCGAGGGCATGACGATACCGGCCAGCCCCGTGCCGCTGGTGCGCCGGATTGGGACAGCGGATGTCTGGCAAGCGCTGCAGGCCGGGTGGGCGGACTTCCTCGTGATTCCGACCCAGCTCGTGTTCCTGTGTATCCTCTACCCGATCGTCGGATTGGTCGCCGCCCGCGCCGCCACCGACGAGTCGATACTGCCGCTCCTGTTCCCCCTCCTGAGCGGCTTCTCGCTGCTCGGCCCGGTGCTGGCGGTCGGCATCTATGAACTCAGCCGGCGGCGGGAGGCCGGGCTGCCGGTCATGTGGCTGAATGCGTTCGGCGTCCTGCGCTCGCCGTCGCTGCTGGGCATCGCCGCGATTGGCATGATGCTGCTCGCGATCTTCATCGCCTGGATCGTCGCGGCCAAGCTGATCCTGTTCGCAACCTTGGGCGCCGACACGTTCGCCTCCGTCGACGCGTTCCGGCAGGACGTGTTCGGAACGTCCGCCGGCTGGCGCTTGATCGCAGTCGGCAACCTGGTCGGCCTGGGCTTCGCCACGCTGGTGCTGGCGCTCACCGTCGTCTCCGTCCCGATGCTGCTCGACCGCGCGATCTCGCCGGTCATCGCGGTGCAGACTTCCATCCGGGTAGTGCGGACGAACCCGGTGCCGATGGGACTATGGGGCCTCATCGTCGCCGTATCGCTGCTGCTCGGCTCTATCCCGCTGTTCATCGGACTGGCCGTCGCGATGCCGGTGCTCGGGCACGCGACGTGGCACCTGTATCGGCGCGTGGTGGGTTGAGGGCGGCTGCGGGTCGGCGCCAATCCCAGCCCGATGACCGCAGCCCCAGTGGCCACGGAGCCGGGATCGCTCCCGGCCCCGTTCTCAGCGAGAGATCAGCCGCGGTGGCCTGACAGCGCCTGAGCCTCATGAAGGTGCTTCTCGACGGCGGGGAGCGTCTGCTGGGCGAACGCCTTCACGTCGGCGTCCTGGCCGTTGGCGATCTCGTCCTGGTACGCCTGGACCATGTTCTGGTGGTCCATCACCTGGTCGCGAACGTAGGCGCGGTCGAACGCGGCACCCCGGTCGGCCTGCAACTTGGCCATCGTGTCCTGGGCGCCCTCGCTCGGGGCCGCCACCGGCGTCACTCCCTTGCTCTGGGCAATGGTCGTCAATTGCTGCGTCGTGGCGGTGTGATCGGAGATCATCTGCGCCGCATATTTCTTGACGGCAGAGCGATGGGCTTTGCTCTGGGCCAATTGCGCGCCCTGGATTTCGGCGGCGTCCCCGGCGGCGGCCATATTGATGAACATCTGGTCGGCGCTGGCCAGCGCAGGCCGCGGCGGCGGGGCCGAGGCGACCGGCGGCGGATTGCTCGAACAAGCGGCGATGGGCAGCAGCGCCAAGGCGAATAGCGTGGGGGCTTTAAAGCTCATATCGTCAGTCTCCAAATGAAACGTTAAGCATTGCAACGCACGATGCACCGAGCGTGTATCATAAAGCAAAATCTCTAACGTGCATGTCGGAATCGCTCCACCGCCGTCACCAGCGCACGGCGCACCCCTGGCTCCAGTGCGGAGTGCCCGGCGTCCGGGATGACCGTCAGCCGGGCGGAGCGCCACGCCGCCGCCAAATCGAATGCGGTGCGCGCCGGGCACACCATGTCGTAGCGCCCCTGCACGATCTCCGCCGGCAGGTGGGCGATCGGGTCGATATGCGCGAGCAGCCCACCGGGTGGCAGGAACAGGTCGTGCGCGAAGTAGTATGCCTCGATGCGCGCCAGCCCCAGCGCAGTGCGGTCCTGCGCGAATGAGGCAACGGTGTCCGGGCTGGGCAGCAGCGTGCTGCATGAGCCTTCGTATACCGACCAGGCGCGGGCGGCCGGCATGTGGATCGACGGATCGGGGTCAATGAGGCGGCGGAGGTAGGCGCCTAGGATGTCGCCACGCTCGGCCTCGGGCAGGAACTGGATGAAGTTGGCGTGGACGTCGGGGAACACGGCGCTGAGGCCGTACAGGAACCAATCGACCTCCGACGGGCGGCCGAGGAACACCCCGCGCAGCACGAGGCCGATGACCCGGTCCGGATGCGCCTGCGCGTAGGCCAGCGCGAGGGTGGAGCCCCAGGAGCCGCCGAACAGCAGCCAGCGTTCCAGCCCGAGATGGCGACGAAGCGACTCGATGTCCTCGACCAGGTCGGGGGTGGTGTTCGCGACCAGGCTGCCGAGCGGGCGCGACCGGCCGGCGCCGCGCTGGTCGAAGATGACGACGCGCCAGAACGCCGGGTCGAAGAAGCGGCGGTGCACGGCGCCGGCCCCGGCGCCGGGGCCGCCGTGCAGGAACAGCACCGGCTGGCCGCGAGGATGGCCGACTTGCTCCCAGTATATGACATGGCCGCCGGAGACGGGCATGTAGCCGGTCTCGAACGGTCCGATCTCCGGAAACAGGTCTCCACCGCGAGGCATGGCGCATCCTATACAGGGCGCTGCGATGGCGGAATATCGAAGCGCTGGGTAAGGTGCCCAAATGTATCGTTTATGGATCGGGTTGGGCAGCCTGGCCGGCTTGGGCGCGGTCGCGATGGCGGCTGCGGCGGCCCACGCGCTGAATGGGTTGCCGCCCGGTATGCTGCACGTGGTCGAGAGCGGCGTGCAGATGCAGGGCTGGCACGCGCTGGCGCTGGTGCTGTGCGGGGTGTGGGCGCAGCGGCGGGGCGGGATCGCGCACTGGGCGGGCGGAGCGTTCGCGGCCGGCACCGTGCTGTTCTGCGGCGCTGTGTACGCGCGGGCGTTGGGCGGAGTCGCGACCGGACCGATCGCGCCGGTCGGCGGCACGCTGCTGATGGCCGGATGGGCGCTGCTCGGCGTGTCGGCGCTGCGGCGCGGGTGATCGGCAGCGCCTACCTGGCAGCCGACGGGTTCGAGGCGCCGCTGGCGGACGAATTGGCCGCTTCGGACCGGACCGTATCGGCCTGGCACGGCCGGCTGGCGCTCTCGCCCGACCCGCCGGGCGAGAGCGCGTGGGCGTTGGATGTTTGGACGGCTCCGGTCGAGATCGGCATTGTGTCGGTCAAGGACGCCGCGGATGCGCTGCGGAGCATGCAGCGCAACTGGGCCGGCTACGCTGCCGCATTCCACCGCCGCAGCGCGCTGGTTGCAGCGCGGCTGCCGCCGGTGTCGGCCCGGCCGGTGGCGTTCCCCTCGCCTGCCCCGGTTTCCCATCTCGGCGCCTGGACGCTGCTGGCGCCAAACCAGCTGCTGGCCAGCCCGACCAAGTCAAGCCCTTTTCCCAACGGCGAGGCGTCCTTTGAGGAGGACCACATTGGCCCGCCCAGCCGGGCGTACTTGAAACTATGGGAGGCTTGCACCCGGATTCGCGCATGGCCCATGCCCGGCGAAACCTGCCTGGACCTCGGCGCTGCGCCGGGGGGGTGGACTTGGGCGCTGGCCCGCCTTGGCGCGAGCGTCACGGCGGTCGACAAGGCGCCGCTCGCCCCCGCCGTCGCCGCCATGCCGAGCGTGACATGGCGTGAAGGGAGCGCCTTCGCGCTCACGCCGGAACCGGTCGATTGGCTGTTCAGCGACGTCATCGCCTACCCCGGCAGGCTGCTCGGATTGGTCCAGCGCTGGATTGCCTCCGACGCGCCACGACGCATCGTTTGCACGATCAAGCTGCAAGCCGGCGTGGACCACGCTGCGCTCGCCGAGTTCGCGGCAATCCCAGGTGGCCGCCTCATGCACCTGTTCCACAACAAGCACGAGTTAACCTTCATATGGAAGCGGCCTGGCACCCTTCTCCCGCCCGCCGGAAAGCGCCGGAGCGATGCTAGACCGCCGATACAGTAAAAATTTCGGCACACTAGCTTCGCCGGGCTCTTCCGCCAGCAAGACGAGCTTCAAAAGTGACGGACGGGCTACTTTTTCGTGGGCTGCAGCGGTGCCGTCTCGGCGTCGAGGCGACCGCCCCCATCTGGGCGCGCTTCGGGCTTGGCCTCGGTCATGCCGGGCGGAATGCCATGATCGGGAACCTTGACGTCAGCCGGATCTGCATCGCGATCGGTGGGCTGCTTCTGCTTCATGTTGTCTGACATACGGTTCTAACCGCCGGACCCGCCCACGGTTTCCAGTGCGACGGCGACCGCGTCGCACACCTGGTTCACATCCGCCTCGGTCAGGTCCGGATGGATCGGCAGCGCCATGATGCGGCTCGCAAGGTTCTCCGACACGGGGAGCGCCGTTCCGTCATGCGCGCCGGCGTAGGCGGGCTGACGATGCAGCGGGCGTGGGTAATAGATCGCCGTCGGTACGCCTGCCGCCTTCAATCGATTCTGCAGACGGGAGCGGGCGGCGGCGTCCGGCAGCAAGACGGCGTAGATCGCCCAAGCGCTGGCGCTGTCGGGAACGCGGGCGGGAATCTCGACCAGGTGGCCCAAACGGCGGTCGTAGGCAGCGGCGATTTGGTCGCGAGTGGCCAGCTCCTCGTCGAACACCGTCAGCTTGGCCAGCAGAACGGCCGCCTGTAGCGTGTCCAGCCGGCCGTTCATCCCCGTCCGCAGCACCTCGTAGCGCGTCGTGCCCTCGCCATGGGTGCGCAGCGAGCGGTACAGCGCGGCCCGCTCCGCGCTTTGGGTGAACAAGGCGCCGCCGTCGCCGTAAGCGCCCAGCGGCTTGGACGGAAAGAAGCTGACGGCGGTCGCGTCCGCCTCCGTGCCTAGCTTGCGCCCGGCGAGGCTCGCGCCGAAGCTCTGGGCGCAGTCGTCGAGGGTGAACAGCCCTTCCCGCGCGGCGATCGCGCGCAAGGCGGGCCAGTCCGCGGGTTGGCCGAATAAATCCACGCCCACCAGGGCACGCGGACGCAGCGTGCCCGCCGCGCGGACGGCCGCGATGCGGGCGGCGAGATGCGCCGGGTCGATCTGAAAGGTGGCGGGATCGACGTCCACGAACACGGGGGTCGCGCCAACCAGGAGCGGTACCTCGGCCGTCGCCGTATAGGTGAACGCGGGCAGGAACACGGCGTCGCCCGGCCCGACCCCCTCCGCCATCATCGCGATCTGCAGCGCGTCGGTGCCGGAGCTGACGGACACGCAGTGCGCCGCGCCGCAGTAGGCCGCCAGCCGCCCTTCCAGCTCCGCCACTTCGGGTCCGAGGACGAATTGGCAGTGCTGCAGCACCGCCTCCAGCCGCCGGCGCAACTCGGCGTCGATGCGGGCCTGCTGGGCTTTGAGATCGAGAAACGGGATTGCGGGCATTGCGGCTCCGTCAGACGGCGAGGGCGACCCGGTCGCCGTGTGGGTTGTGCTCGAATTCCGGGACCAGCTCGCCGAGCAAGCTGAGCGCCCGCTCGGTCTGCCCGGCGTGGCAGGCGGCGGCGATGGCGGCGATGGCGCGGCCGACCTCCCCGGTGTCGACGACGCGTGGGGTGGCCATCAGCAGGCCCGGGTGGTCGGTTCGCTCGGGGGGCTCGGCGCCGTGGAACAGCTCCTCGTACAGCTTCTCGCCGGGTCGCAGGCCGGTGAATGCGACCTTGATGTCCACATCGGGCCGCAGCCCGGCCAGGCGGATCATCTGCCGGGCCAAATCGACGATCTTGACCGCCTTGCCCATGTCCAGCACGAAAATCCCGCCCGCCTGGACCGTGCGGGCATCCGATGCGCCGACGACCGTCGCTTCCAGCACCAGCCCGACCGCCTCGCGCACCGTCATGAAATAGCGCTGCATGTCGGGATGGGTCACGGTCAGCGGGCCGCCGCGCTCCAACTGCCGCCGGAACAGCGGCACCACCGACCCGGTGCTGCCCAGCACGTTGCCGAACCGCACGGTGATGTAGCGCGGTTCGGCGCCCGAGGCGTCCAGCGCCTGGCAGTACATCTCCGCCAAACGCTTGGACGCGCCCATCAGGCTGCTCGGGTTCACCGCCTTGTCGGTCGAGATCAGCACCATCGCCGACGCGCCCGACGCCCGCGCGGCGTCCGCCACGATGCGGGTGCCGAACGCGTTGGTCAGCAATCCTTCCAGCGGGTTGGCCTCCACCATCGGCACGTGCTTCAGGGCGGCGGCGTGGAACACCAGCTCCGGGCGGAACGACTCGAACGCGGCGGCGATTCGCGCTTCGTCCCGGATGTCGGCGATGACGGCGCGGCGGTCGAGCGCCGGGTGCGTCTCGCCCAACTCGACGTCGATCTGCCACAGCGCGTACTCGCCGTTGTCCAGCAGCACCAGCAGCGCCGGCTGCAGCGCCGCGACTTGCCGGGCCAGCTCGGACCCGATCGTTCCGCCCGCCCCCGTCACCAGCACCCGGCGGCCTTGTACCAGCCGCGCCATGCCGTCGCGATCCAACGGCACCTGCGGGCGGTTCAGCAGGTCCTCGAGCGCGACCGGCTTCAATTCGATTCGGCCTGCGGGCCCGGTATCCTGGAGCGCGGTGGCACGCGGCGCCTGCCGAACCGGGACGCCTTGGCGGTCGGCCTCCTCCAGCAGGAAGCTGAGGCGGGAGCCGGCGATCTGCGGTTCGGTCACCACCAGGGCCGCCGGAAGGCGTTGCTCGCGCCGGAGCCGCTCCAGCACGCGCCGGATCTCGGAGACGCCGCCCAGGATGGGATGGCCCTGCATTCGCCGCCCGGTCTGGTTGCGGCCGAGCGCCAGCAGGCCAATCACGCGATAGGGCGCCCGGCGATCGGCGGCCAGCGCGCGCAGGAATAGGTCCGCCCCCTCCCCGGCGCCGATGAGCAGCACGGAGGGGGCGGAGTCGCCGGGCAGTCCGGGCCGAAGTTTGTATAGGCGGTAGAACACCCGGGGAGCGCCGAGCAGCACGAACAGCGTCAGTGCGTGGACGATGGGGAAGGTGGCGGTTGGCAGCGGGAAGCCGGTGGACCGTAGCAGGAGCGCGAACAGCAGGGCGCTGGCGACGCTGCCGCCCGCCACGCCCAGCAGGTCCGGAATTCCGGCGAAACGCCAGTATTGCTGAGGCAGGCGGAACACTGCCCCTCCCATCACCAGCGTGATCGCGCCGCCGGCAATGAACCAAAGTGGGTGCAGCAGCCCGCCGCCTGGGTCGGCCACCCAGCGCGCGAGCGGGGCGGCGACCGCGGCGAGCGCGCCGTCCAGCGCCACGTTCAGCAGGATGCGGGTGACGGAGCGTTGCGATGGCATCGTGCGCCCCCTATAGCCCAGCCTGCCCGGCGGGTCAGTCCCCCTTGGCCAGCGCAGGGGTTTGCGTGACCGGTAGTGCCTTTTTAACTCACCTCGCCTTCTGCGCGGCCTTGGCTGCCCTGTCTGCCGCGACCGTTTGGGCCATGGCCCGCGTGGGCGTGATGGACATGCCCGGCGAGCGCAGCAGCCACACGCGGCCCACACCCAAGGGCGGCGGCGTGGGCGTGGTGCTCGCCTTCCTGGTGGGACTCGCCGTGCTGTACCGCTACGCCGCGTTCTCCCGCCTCGCCGACCCGTATTTTCGTGCCGTCATCGCGGCGTCCGTCGGCATCGCGGTCGTCGCGTGGCTGGACGACCTCATGTACTGGCCCGCAGTCGTGAAACTGGGCGCGCAAGTGCTGGCGGCGGCGGTCGCGGTCGGCAGCGGGCTGTATGTCAGCGATGTCCGGCTGCTGGGGGTCGGGCTGGTCGAGATCGGCTGGCTCGGCGTCCCGATCACGCTGGTCTGGATCGTGGCGGCCACCAATGCCGTCAACTTCATCGATGGGCTGAATGGGCTGGCATCGGGCGTATGTGCGATCACGTCGCTGGTGCTGGCCGGGATCGCCGCGTGGTTCGGCGCATGGTTCGTGTATTTCGCCGCGTTGCTGCTGGCGGCCGGGTTGGTGGGTTTCCTGCCGTTCAACTTCCCACGGGCGCGTATCTTCATGGGCGACGTCGGCAGCCAGTTCTGCGGCTTCGTGCTGGCCGTGCTCGCCGTGGCCGCCGGACGGTTCGAGACCGTCGACATGAGCTTCGTGCTGGTGCCGATGCTGCTGATGGGGGTGCTGTTCGACGTTGCGTTCACGCTGGTGCGCCGCGCAGTTGCGGGCGAACGGCTGACGGAGGCGCATCGCGGCCACCTTTACCAACTCGCCAACCGGTCCGGCGTGGGCGCGGTGCGCGTCACGCTGGTGCATTGGGGGTTTGCGGCGTGGGGCGGGGTTTGCTGCGTCGCATTCCTAGCGGCGCCATCCGCGCTGAAGCCGGCGCTGGCGCTGGCAGTGCTGCCGCCGCAACTCGCCTGGGCCACCTGGGTTGTGCGGCGGGCCCAGCGTGCGCCGATCGGACGCTGGTAGCGGGTTCGGTCGACGCCTATCTTGGGCCGATGTGAACAAAGGCTCGACCACCATGCGGCGCTGGCTGATCGTTCTGTTCTCGCTATGCCTCCCGGGCCTGGGCCGCGCCGATGCGCCAAATCCGTCGTTCTACCTCGTCAATCGTGGCTCTCAACCGATCAGCGAAATCTATGCTAGTCCGGCGACCGCAAGCGGCTGGGGCCGCAACCGGCTGGGCGGCGCGCCGGTCGTGCCCGGCGGGAACGCCCCGGTGCGCCTGCTCGCCAACGGCCCGTGCGTGTTCGATCTGCGGGTCGTGTACGGCGATGGACGGGTGGAGGAACGCCGTGGGGTGAACACGTGCGCCGTCGACGACATCGTATTCGGCCGAACCGCGCCGCCACCCAGCAGCCAGCAGGCGCAGAACGATCCGTCCTTCCGCGTCGTCAACCGCGGCCGAACCGAAATCGACGAGGTGTATGCCTCTCCCGCCGGCGCCGCGAGTTGGGGGCGCGACCAACTGGGTGAGGACACGATCGAGGCCGGGTCGTACCGGGTGATCCGGCTGCCGGCGGGACGGTGCGTATATGACGTCCGTATCGTGTTCGACGGGGGCCGCACCACGGAGAAACGACGCATCAACCTATGCGCCATCACCGATCTGCCGGTGCCCTGAGCGGATCGGCGGACGGGCGATTGCCGATCTCGTCCAGGGCAGCTTGGGCGCGACGCTCGGCAAGCAGGTTGCGTTCCACCGCCCGGCGCTCGGCGAGGGCCGACGCGGCCTTCATCGCCGCACGCGCGACAGTCACGCCAGCCCGGGCGCGGGCGGTCTCGGCCATCGCCGTGTCTTCGCGGAGCCGTGCCGCGGCGACCCGGGCGCGGCCCACGGGAAGCCATCGCGCGAACGCTTCGACGACGCCGTCTCCGGCGGAGAGGTCGGTGGCTGCCTCGCTCTCGGCGCCGATGGCCGCCTCGGCCGCTCCGGCTGCCTGACGGGCGTTCTCCTCCGCGTGCAGGCACGCTGCGAGCGCGCGCGCGGCGTCGTCCAACGCCATGCGGCGAATGCGCAGGACGGTGTCGAGCGGGTCAGGCATTTGGACGCTCCATAGCGGCGGCGAGCGCTGCGAAGCTGCCGGCGACGTCGGTGCGTTCATCCCGGGTCTGGCGCAGGACGGCTTCGATCCGCGGCGTGAGGGCAACCGCTTCGTCCACCGCGGGATCGGCGCCGGGGCGATAGGCGCCGAGGCGGATCAGGTCGGCCATTTCAGCGTGCAAGGCCAGGATCGCACGGGCGCGGCTGGCCAGTGCCGGCTCATTGTCCACCAGACAGCCCGGCACTGTCCGCGACAGGCTGCGGAGCACGTCCACCGCCGGGTAGCGTCCAGCCTCGCCGATGCGGCGGTCGAGGATGACATGGCCGTCCAGGATGCCGCGAACGGCGTCGGCGACCGGCTCGTTATGGTCGTCGCCTTCGACCAGCACGGTGAACAGCGCGGTGATCTGGCCCGCTTTGCCCTCGACCTCCAGACCTGGACCCGCGCGTTCCAGCAGGCGGGGCAGCTCGGCGAAGACGCTGGGGGGATAACCCCGGGTCGCGGGCGGTTCGCCGGCCGACAAGCCGATCTCGCGCAAGGCGAAGCAGAACCGGGTCACGCTATCCATCAGCAGCAGGACGGAACGGCCTTCGTCGCGAAAATGTTCCGCAACCGTCATGGCGGCGTAAGCGGCTTCCCGGCGCATCAGCGGCGTGGTGTCGGAGGTGGCCGTGACGACCACGGACCGGGCCAAGCCCGCAGCGCCGAGATCGTCTTCCAGGAACTCCCGCACCTCGCGTCCGCGCTCCCCGACTAAGGCGAGCACGGCGACATCGCAGGCCGTGTGCCGGGCGAGCATGGCGAGAAGGGTCGATTTACCAATCCCAGAGCCGGCGAAAAGGCCGAGGCGCTGGCCTTCCCGGCACGTCGTGAAGGCATTCAGCACGCGCACCCCAAGGTCTAGGCGGGGTCCGAGCCGGGCCCGCCCGGTCGCTTCGGGCGGGGATGCACGGACAAGGCGCGCATGCGTGCCGCGCGGCAAAGCCCCGCGCCGGTCCAGCGGCCGGCCCATGGGGTCGATGACCCGTCCCAGCCATCCGTCGCACGGCGCGAGCCGGGCGCCGCGCGGGAGATTGGGCGCAAGCGGCATCACGGCGGCACTGCCCGGACCCACGCCGTCGAGCGGGTCGAATGCCATGATCCTGGCGAGTGCGCCGTGGAAGCCCACGACCTCCCCCAAGACCGGCCGACCGTCCCGAGCGGCCAGGCTGAGCCGGTCGCCGATGCTGGCCTGCGACGCGATCCCCGCGACGTCGATCGACAGCCCGGCGACGTTCACGACCCGGCCCTGCAAGGCGGCGGGATGCACCTCCGCCAATGCTGCCGAAGCCTGCCCGAGGCGATCGCTTACGGATATATGCTTCATGCAAATGCGCGTAATGGTTGTATGAAAGGTCGAGGGGGCGGGGTCATTTTCACAATCTGATACATCCAGGTAAAAATATCATTGCCAAGTACACGTATAGGTAGTAAATAGAATGGCAGGTACACAAGGAGACAACCAATGCGTGTCCTACTCGTCGAAGACGATCTCGTGGCAGCTCGCGGCATCGCCCTGATGCTGAAATCGGGCGGCGCCATCGTGGACACGAGCGACACCGGCGAGGAAGCATTGGAGCTCACGCGCCATTACGACTACGACATCGTCATCCTCGACCTGATGCTGCCGGACATGGAGGGTTATGAGGTTGTGCGGCGGATGCGGGCCAACCGGCAGGAGACGCCGATACTGATCCTGTCCGGGCTGTCACGGCCGCAAGCGAAGGTGAAGGCCTTCGCCATGGGCGCGGACGATTTCATCACCAAGCCGTTCGACAAAACCGAGCTGGTGGCTCGGATGCAGGCGGTGGTTCGCCGCAGCAAGGGCTATAGCCAGCCGACCCTGCGCATCGGTGCGATGCAGCTGAACCTCGACAGCCGCGAAGTCCTGGTGAACAACGAGCCCGTCCACCTTACCGGCAAGGAATACGCCATCCTCGAACTGCTGGTGCTGCGTAAAGGCATGGTCCTGACGAAGGAAGCGTTCCTGAACCACTTGTACGGCGGGATGGATGAGCCGGAGATGAAGATCATCGACGTATTCATCTGCAAACTGCGCAAGAAGCTCACCCAAGCGGGCGCGGACAACCTGATCGGGACGGTGTGGGGCCGCGGCTACATGATGCGGGACGTAGCGGACACCGCCCGGGACAACTACGAAACGGCCGCCGCCGCGTCCTGCCTAAGCGAGGCGCTCGCGGCTGCCTGAAGCATCGCGAAAGCGGCGGCCCGGAAACGATCTTGCTTCCGGGCCGCCGTCTTCAACCGGCGTCGGGCGAGTTCGCCGGCTTGACCGCTACGAACGCGGCGTGGCCATTTCGCAGCACCCGCAGTGCGAGCCCGCGGCCCCCATGCGCCGCTGCCCGGATTGCGCTTGCCGCCTCATCCGGCGACGACACCGACTTGGCACCGACGCCGAGCACGACGTCTCCTGGCTGAAGCCCAGCCTGCTCGGCCGCTGAACCCGGCTTCACCTCGGCCACGACGGCGCCGCGCGTGCGCTGCGGCACATCGAGCTGACCGCGCAGTTCCGGCGACAACGGCGCCAGCGCCAAGCCGATGCCTTCGCTGCCGCCGTTCGGCCGGTCGTTGCCGGCGGCGTCGCCTGGCAGCGACGCAACTGTCACCGACACATGCTTGTCCGTGCCGTCGCGCAGGATTTCGAGCGCCGCCGTGCTGCCCGGCTTCACCGCGGCCACGTTCACCGCGAGGTCGCGCGCGTCGCCGATCTTCCGGCCATTCACCGACTGGATCACGTCGCCGGGCTGCACGCCGGCTTGGGCTGCCGGGCTGTCTGGCTGAACGTTCGCCACCAATGCCCCGCCTGGCGCGGTGAGATGCAGCGCGCCGGTCATGTCGCTCGTGACTTTCTGCGCCTCGACCCCAAGATAGCCACGGCTGACCTTGCCTGAACTCTCCAGCTCGGCCACCACCGTCCGCACCGTGTCCGCGGGAATGGCGAAACCGATGCCGACGCTGCCGCCGGTCGGCGACAGGATGGCGGTGTTCACGCCCACGACCTTGCCGTCCTGGGTGAACAGCGGCCCGCCGGAGTTGCCCTGGTTGATCGGCGCATCGACCTGGATGAACGAGTCGTATGGCCCCGACCCGATGTCGCGCCCGCGGGCAGACACGATGCCAGCCGTCACGCTGCCGCCGAGGCCGAACGGATTGCCCATCGCGACCACCCACTGGCCCGGCCGCACGTCCTCCGACTCGCCCAGGCTGATGAACGGCAGCTTGCGCCCAGCGTCCACCCGCAGCACGGCGAGGTCGGTGCGGGGGTCGCGCCCGATCACCTTCGCGGTCAGTTGCGTGCCGTCGTCCAACGTGACCTCCACCGACGCCGCGTCCTTCACGACGTGGTTGTTGGTGACCACCGTGCCGTCCGCATCGACGAGAAAGCCCGAGCCACGCGCCTCGGCCCCATGCCCGCGGCCCATGCCGTGGCCGCCGCGCCCGGGTGGGGTCATCTGCGGAGGCGACTGGTCCTCGTCGTCAGCCGCCGTCTCACGCAGTTTAGTCGTGATGGAGACGACGGCAGGCTTTACTTGGGACACCAAGTCGGCGAAGTCGGGAATGAGATGCGGCGTTGGCGTCGGCTGGATCGCGCCGGAGCCGGCCTGCGCCGCAGTGATGGTTGCCGGCGCCGGGTCCGCGAGCACGGTATGCCCGGCGGCGAACCCGCCCAGCGCGGTTCCGGCCAGCAACGCGGCTGCTAGGGTCCGGCGCAACGTTGCGGTTCGTCCAGAGACCGCGGGATGTGATCCTGACATAAACGTCCTCGTTTCAACTTGCTATGATGCGGGCTGCATCGACGCTCCAGCAAATAGGCCTCCGTCATGAACGTTGCCCTGGCGCTGCGGTGAATCCCTAGTCATGTGCGGCAGGAAGCTGCCTCCAGCAGCGAACGGGCCAGCTTCCATCGGGGGCTGGTTTCTGGCTAGAAAGCAGGCGGGCCGGCTTAGCACAGCGGTAGTGCAGCGGTTTTGTAAACCGAAGGTCGGGGGTTCAAGTCCCTCAGCCGGCACCGCACGCGGGCGGGCGACGTTTTCCGAGCCCGCCACGGTCGCTCGGGGCCGAGCCGGTCGCGCCCCGTCCAGCATTGCGAAGCACCGGCCTAGGCTGCTTTATACCCGACTGTGATCGCCAAGCTCACCTATCTCGTGGCCGTGGTACGTGAGCAGAGCTTCCGCCGCGCGGCGGAAGCCTGCGGCGTGGCCCAGCCAACGCTGTCGGCGGGGATCAAGCAGCTTGAGGACGAACTAGGTGTGGTGCTCATCCGGCGCAGCTCCCGCTTCCTCGGGCTGACGCCGGAAGGCGAGAAGGTTTTGGAGTGGGCGCAGCGGTTGGTTGGCGATGCCCGGGCGATGCGGCAGGAGCTGCAGGGCATGCGGATGGGGCTGTCCGGTCATCTGCGCATCGCGGTCATCCCCACGGCGCTGGCGATGGTCCCGATGCTGACCGAGCCGTGCCTCAAGCGGCATCCCGCGCTGCAATTCACCATACTATCGTGCACCTCCGTCGAAATTCTGCAGATGCTCGCGAACCTGGAAGCGGATGCGGGGATCACCTACCTGAACAACGAGGCGCTGGGCCGGGTGAGGACGGTGCCGCTATACACCGAACGCTACCGTTTCATCGTCACCGCCGAGGATGCCCTGAGCGGCCGGGAAACGGTGAGGTGGGCCGAGCTCAGTCAAGTGTCCCTGTGCCTGCTGACCTCGGACATGCAGAACCGGCGGATCATGGACCAGTTGATGCGGGGGGCCGGGGTCGAGCCGCGGGCTACGCTGGAGTCCAACTCGCAGGTTGCACTGCTGGCCCACGTGCTGACCGGGCGTTGGGCGACGGTGCTGCCGGAGCGGCTGGTGCATACCCTTGGCCTGTCGTCCCGGCTGCGCTGCATCCCACTGGTCGAACCCGACGCGACGTATGAGATCGGGCTGGTACTGCCGCATCGCGAGCCGATGCCGCCCCTCGCCGCCGCGTTGCTGGCCGAAGCTCGCTTGCTGACCCGGCGTCACGCCGGCGCCTGATAGGACTTCGCTATCGCGGAACTGGAAAGCAGCCTTGATTAGCCGGAGGGCAGTTCTACGTTGAGCTACAAGTGCCTTCAAGATGGCACAGGGAGCAAGCCGCCGCCGTGGCCGTATCAATCAGCAATCTTCCGCCCAACGCACCGCCCGCCCGATGGGATGCCGTCGTCGCGGCCGAGATCATTTCGTCGCACACCAGCTTGGAAGGTGCCGCGCTGCCCATCCTGCATGCGCTGCAGGATGAATTCGGCTACGTGCCTAAGCAAAGCGAAGCGATGATCGCCGAGGCGCTGAACATCTCGCGGGCCGAAGTGCATGGCGTTGTCTCGTTCTACCACGATTTCCGCCATACCCCCCCTGGCCGGCATGTTCTGAAAATATGCCGCGCGGAAGCTTGCCAAGCCGTGGGCGCGGCCGCGATGGCGGATCGGCTGCTCGCGCGGCTCGGCATGGAGTGGGGCGGCACCACCCGGGACGGCAGCCTGACCGTCGAACCGACGTTCTGCCTCGGCTTGTGCGCCTGCGGCCCGGCCGCGCTGCTGGATGGCGAGCCGCTGGCCCGGCTCGATGACGCCGGGCTGCACGACGTGACCGAGGAGGCTCGCCGCTCATGAACCGCATCTATCTGCCGAAGGACATGGCGGCGCTGGCGCTCGGCGCCGACCGCGTCGCCCGCTCGTTGCAGGCCGAGGCCGCCCGTCGCGGCTTGACGCTGGAGGTGGTGCGCACCGGCACGCGCGGCGCGATCTGGCTGGAGCCGCTGCTGGAAGTGGAGACGCCGGCCGGCCGCATCGGCTACGGCCCGGTGCAAGCTACCGACATTCCCGGCTTGCTGGACGCCGGGCTGCTGGACGGCGGGGCGCACGAGCTACGGATCGGCCGTCCCGAGGAACATCCTTGGTTCACCAACCAGACCCGGCTCACCTTCGCTCGCTGCGGCGTCATCGACCCGGTTTCGGTGGAGGACTACCGCGCCCATGGCGGCTACGCCGGGCTGGAGCGGGCGCTGGCGTTGGGCGACGTGGCCGTGGTGGACGAGATCAAGCTGTCCGGCCTACGGGGACGGGGCGGGGCGGGGTTTCCCACGGGCATCAAGTGGAACACGGTCCGCCTGGCGCAAGCCGATCGCAAGTACATCGTCTGCAACGCCGACGAAGGCGATAGCGGCACCTTCGCAGACCGGATGCTGATGGAGGGCGACCCGCTCAGCCTGGTCGAGGGCATGACGATCGCCGCCGTCGCCGTCGGCGCCACCAAGGGCTACATCTACACCAGATCGGAATACCCGCACGCCATCCGCGCCATGCGCGCGGCGATCGTGGCCGCCCGCCGGGCGGGGCTGCTCGGCCACGACATTATGGGATCGGGACACAGCTTCGACCTGGAGGTCCGCATGGGCGCTGGGGCGTATATCTGTGGCGAGGAGACCTCCCTACTGGAGAGCTTGGAGGGCAAGCGCGGCATGGTTCGCGCCAAGCCGCCGCTGCCGGCGATCCAGGGCCTGTTCGGGCGGCCGACCGTCGTGAACAACGTGCTGTCCCTGGCCAGCGTGCCCTGGATCATGGCGAATGGCGGCGTCGCCTACGCGGCATTCGGCACCGGCCGGTCGCTTGGCACGCTCGCGGTGCAGCTCGCCGGCAACGTGGCACGCGGCGGGCTGATCGAAATCCCGTTCGGCGCGCCGGTCCGCAGCCTGGTCGAGGATTGGGGCCACGGGACAGCGAGCGGCCGGCCGTTCCGCGCCGTGCAGGTCGGCGGGCCGCTGGGCGCCTACTTCCCGGACGCGCTGCTCGACACGCCGTTGGACTACGAGGCCTTCACCAAGGCTGGCGGCCTGGTGGGCCACGGTGGCGTGGTGGTGTTCGACGACACCGTGGACTTGGCGCAGCAGGCCCGTTTCGCCTTCGAGTTCTGCGCCGTCGAGAGCTGCGGCAAATGCACGCCTTGCCGCATCGGCGCCGTCCGCGGCATGGAGGTCGTGGACCGCATCCTGGCTGGGATCGAGACCACCAAGAACTTCGCCGTGCTGGACGATCTGTGCGAGACCATGGCCGACGCGTCGCTGTGCGCCATGGGCGGGCTGACGCCCATTCCGGTCAGGAGCGCCCTGACCCATTTCCCCGACGATTTTGACCGCGCCGCCCGGCTTCCCGTGGCCGCGGAGTAGGACGCCAGCATGACCCTGATCCGCGAACTGGACTACGGCACGCCCATCCGCGTGGCGGACAGCACCGTGACCCTGACTATCGACGGCCAGTCCGTGACGGTGCCGGCCGGGACGTCGATCATGGCCGCCGCCGCCACGCTCGGCACCCAAATCCCCAAACTGTGCGCAACGGACAGCCTGGAGCCGTTCGGTTCCTGCCGGCTGTGCCTGGTGCAGGTCGAGGGCCGCGCCGGCTACCCGGCCTCGTGCACCCTGCCCGCCGGGGAGGGGATGGTCGTGCACACCGAGAACGGCGAAATCGCCAAACGCCGGCGCGGGGTGATGGAGCTGTATATCTCCGACCACCCGCTCGACTGCCTGACCTGCTCGGCCAACGGCGATTGCGAGCTGCAGGACATGGCCGGCAAGGTCGGCCTGCGTGAGGTGCGCTACGGCTACGACGGCGCCAACCACCTCGCGGCGCCGAAGGACGAGAGCAACCCGTATTTCACCTTCGAAGCCAGCAAGTGCATCGCCTGCTCGCGCTGCGTGCGCGCCTGCGAGGAAACCCAGGGCACCTTCGCGCTGACGATGGACGGGCGCGGCTTCGCGTCGAAGATCTCGGCCGGCGGCACGGACTTCATGGGGTCCGAGTGCGTGTCCTGCGGCGCTTGCGTGCAGGCCTGCCCGACCGCGACCCTGAACGAGAAATCGGTTATTGCCCTCGGCACGCCCGAGCACTCGGTGATCACCACCTGCGCCTACTGCGGCGTCGGCTGCTCGTTCAAGGCGGAGATGAAGGGCGAGACCGTCGTGCGCATGGTCCCTTACAAGGACGGCAAGGCGAACGCGGGCCACTCCTGCGTGAAGGGTCGCTTCGCGTTCGGCTACGCCACCCACAAGGACCGCAAGACCAAGCCGATGATCCGCGCGGCGATCACCGACCCGTGGCAGGAAGTGTCGTGGGAGCAGGCGATCGCGCACGCCGCGAGCGAGTTCAAGCGCATCCAGGCGACCTACGGCCGGGACTCGGTCGGCGGCATCACCTCGTCGCGCTGCACCAACGAGGAAACCTACCTGGTGCAGAAGCTGGTCCGCGGCGCGTTCGGCAACAATAACGTCGACACCTGCGCCCGGGTCTGCCACTCGCCCACCGGCTACGGCCTTAGTGCCACCCTGGGCACCTCGGCGGGCACGCAGGATTTCGCCTCGGTCGACCATTCGGACGTGATCCTGGTGATCGGCGCCAACCCGACCGATGGGCATCCGGTGTTCGCCTCGCGCATGAAGCGGCGGCTGCGCGCCGGGGCCAAGCTGATCGTCGCCGACCCGCGACGGATCGACCTGGTGAAATCCCCTCACATCCAGGCGCAGCACCACCTGCCGTTGCTGCCCGGCACCAACGTGGCGCTGCTGAACGCCCTGTCCCACGTGGTCGTCACCGAAGGTTTGGTGGCCGAGGACTACGTGCGCGAGCGGTGCGACCTGCAGGAGTTCGAGAGCTGGGCCCGATTCATCGCGCAGGACCATAATTCCCCAGAGACCAGCGAGGCGCTGACCGGCGTGCCCGCTGCCGAAGTGCGGGCGGCGGCGCGGCTGTTCGCCACGGGGGGCAACGCCGCCATCTACTACGGCCTCGGCGTCACCGAGCACAGCCAGGGCACCACGACCGTGATGGCCATGGCGAACCTGGCGATGGCGACCGGCAACGTCGGCAAGCTGGGCGCGGGGGTGAACCCGCTGCGTGGCCAGAACAACGTGCAGGGCGCCTGCGACATGGGCAGCTTCCCGCACGAGCTGACCGGGTACCGCCACGTCTCCGACGACGCGGCGCGGGAGACGTTCGAGAGCTTCTGGGGCGTGCCCCTGTCGGCCGACCCGGGCCTGCGTATCCCCAACATGCTGGACGACGCGGTGGAGGGCAGCTTCAAGGCGCTGTATATCCAGGGCGAGGACATCGCGCAGTCCGACCCGGATACCCAGCACGTGACGGCCGGGTTGCGGGCGATGGAGTGTATCGTGGTGCAGGACATCTTCCTGAACGAGACGGCTAAGTACGCGCACGTGTTCCTGCCGGGGTCGTCGTTCCTGGAGAAAGATGGCACCTTCACCAACGCCGAGCGGCGGATCAACCGGGTGCGCCGGGTGATGTCGCCGCTGGGCGGCCTGGCGGACTGGGAAGCGACGGTGGCGCTGTCCAACGCGCTTGGGTTCCCGATGAGCTACGCGCACCCGGGCGAGATCATGGACGAGATCGCGCGCCTGACGCCGAGCTTCGCCGGCGTGTCGTACGCCAAGCTGGACGCCGAGGGCTCGCTGCAGTGGCCGTGCAACGACGCGGCGCCGCTGGGCACGCCGATGATGCACGTGGACCGCTTCGTGCGCGGCAAGGGCCGGTTCATGCTGACCGAGTTCGTGCCGACCGAGGAGCGCACCGGCGCGCTGTTCCCGCTGATCCTGACCACGGGGCGCATCCTGTCCCAGTACAACGTCGGCGCGCAGACAAGGCGTACCGAGAACAGCCGTTGGCACGAGGAGGACGTGCTTGAGATCCATCCGTTCGACGCCGAGAGCCGCGGCGTGCTGGACGGGGACCTGGTGGCGCTGGAAAGCCGCTCCGGCGACATCGCGTTGCGCGCCCGCATCAGCGAGCGGATGCAGCCCGGCGTGGTTTACACCACCTTCCACCACGCCAAGACCGGCGCCAACGTCATCACGACCGACTTCTCCGACTGGGCGACCAACTGCCCCGAGTACAAGGTCACCGCGGTCCAGGTGCGACGGACCAACCGGCCGTCGGACTGGCAGGCGCGCTTCTTCGACGAGGATGTCTCGTTGACCCGGATTGCGGTCCCGCTGGACGCTGCGGAGTAGCCCGCGATGACTGGGGACAAGCTGGCCCGGATGGCCAATGAGATCGCAAGCTTCTTCCGGACCTATCCGGAGGAGCAAGCGTGCGCCGGGGTCCGCGACCACATCGTGGCGTTCTGGACTCCGGGAATGCGCTCTACGTTCCGCGCGTTCGTCGACGCAGGCGGCCCGGGCCTCGACCCGCTCGTCGCCCAGGCGATGCGGACGCGGCCCGAGGCGGACAGCCCGGTCGTGCGGTCGACCGCCCCTGCGGAGGCCAGCGGCCAAGGGGCGAGCGACGCCGGCTGAAGACGGCAAGGCGGCACGGCTCCCATCCGAGAGCCGTGCCCAAGCCGCCCGTCTCGTTAGACTTGATGGTTGATGAAGTCTCCCGCGTTCAGCGCCACGTTGTTCACGGTCACGGTGGTCCCGTCCCCGAGATGGAGCGTCGTGCCCCCCGCGGTAAACGTGGCGGCCCCGAGGATGGCGTCCGTCGACTCGGCGAAGCCACGGAGGTCGATTTGGCCCTGCCCTTGGACGAACCCGTTCAGCGTGGTGGTGTTGCCGCCCGCGACCTGGTTGGTGGGGTCGTTGACGAAGGCGAACACGTCGTTGCCGGGGCCGCCCACCATGGTCGTCGTGCCGGCGCCGGCGACCAGCGTGTCGTTGCCCTGCCCGGCGGTCATCAGTGCGGTCGGAGTTGGATTGCGCGGATCATCGCTCGGCGTAAATGCACCGAGATAGCCCTGCAGCAGATTATTGCCGGTCGACGCGCCGCCCGACAGCGTATCGCGCCCATATTCGCCGGCGATCAGGACGTCGCCCGCGCTGCCCTTCGCCGTCAGCACCGAGGTGCCGAAGGCCGATCCGACCAGCGTGCTGCTGCGTTCGCCGGCGGTGATCGTGTTGTCCCCTTGGCGGACTATGGTCTTGATGGTGTTGCCGCCAATGAAGACACCCCCGCCGTTTCCGCCGTCGATGACGGAGTTGGTCGCGGTGCCGCCCGACACACTATACTGGCCGCTATCGCCGATGAACGTGAAATTGGCGCCGCCCCCCGTGACGGTCGCGTTGCCGACGCCGTGGGCGTTGATCGTATTGACGCCCACTGCGAAGGGCATGCTGGCTCTGGCGTTCTCGCGGACGGAGATGGTCCCATCGCTGCCGTAGAAGTCGAGTGTCGTGGTGCCTTGGAGGGAAACGGTGTCCTGATTGCCTGCCATCACAACGTAGTTCGCGTCGGCTGGGGACGCATTGGACCCAGGATAGCCCTCGAGCGAAAGGGTCTCAGCCTGGCCAAGCAGAAGCACCGTATCGCCAGTGTCGAAGTAGCCGGAAATGCTGACGTTCGATCCAGTCGCAATAACGACGTCGTTGACTGCTCCAACCATGTCGACCGTGTCACCCGATCCGGCGACAATCAAGAGGCTGTTTGCCTGGTTTAGCCTTACGGAACTGTTCGGCTAATCAACTACGGGGAGAACAGTGGTAATGTTGATTGGTACGCTCATGATTATTCCTTTTTTCGTTAAAGAAATAATTGCATATCCCTGTAGTCGCCGGTGACGCCATTTGACACACTAAAGCGCGTTATTCCTGCCGACCTCCGGCTTTAAGGCAACTTTAACAACGCCGGGCTGCGTCCGCTACGTAGCCAGCTTGCCGGCCACTTGCGCGACATGCCCGCCCAAGTACCGGGCGCCCGCCAACTCGTTCTCCGACGGCTGGCGCGAGCCGTCGCCGGCCGCGATCGTGCTCGCCCCGTACGGCGTGCCGCCCGTCACCTCGTCCAGCCGCAACTGGCCCTGAAACGCGTAGGGCAGCCCGACGATGATCATGCCGTGGTGCATCAGGTTGGTGATGATGCCCATCAGCGTGGTTTCTTGGCCGCCGTGCTGGCTGGCGGTCGAGGTGAAGGCCGCGCCGACCTTGCCGACCAGCTTGCCTTGCGCCCACAGCCCGCCGGTGGCGTCCCAGAAATTGGCCATCTGCGAGGTCATCCGGCCGTAGCGCGTGCCGGTGCCGACGATGATGGCGGCGTAGTTGAGCAGGTCGTCCGGCTTCGCCACCGGGGCCTGCTGGTCGAGCTTGTAGTGGCTGCCGCGGGCGACCTCCTCGGGCACCAGCTCCGGCACCCGCTTGATGTCGGCGGTGTGCCCGGCGGCGCGCGCGCCCTCGGCGACGGCGTGGGCCATCGTCTCGATGTGGCCGTAACTGGAGTAGTACAGGACAAGGATATTGGCCATGGAAGCTCCTGGTTTGTCGTTGCCATCGGTAGCACGACCAGACTAGCACGGCGGAGGCTCATTCGATATCGAATAACTTTCTACCCGGCCGCGAGCGTCTCCCGGCTCGCGCGCACCCGGTTCACGCGGCGTCCGTCCATGTCGAGCACCTCGAACAGCCAGCCGGCGAACACCACCTTGTCGCCGGTGCGCGGCACCCGGTGCAGCAGCGCCAGCAGCAGCCCGGCGGTGGTATGGTAGCTGCCCTCCGCCGGCAGGTCGGGCAGCATCAGCCGCGCCTTCAGCTCGTCCACCGGCATCATGCCGTCGACCACCAGCGCGCCCGGCATCTCCGCCGTCCCCGTCCCCGCCTGCGGCTGGGTGTCGCTGGCATCGCCGACGATCGCCTCCAGCACGTCGGCGGCGGTCACCACCCCCTCGAAGCTGCCGTACTCGTCCATCACCAGCGCCATGCCGAACGAGTCCGCCTTCAGCCGTTCCAGCGCGTCGAGCGCGGTGACGGTGTCGGGCACCACCATCGGCTGGCGCAGGGCTGCCGCCACCGACAGGTCGCCGCCGTCCAGGATGCGGTCGAGCATGTCCTTCGCCCAGACCACGCCCACCACGTTGTCGATCGAGCCATCGCACACCACGAAACGGCTGTGCGGGGCCGCTTTCAGCGCCGCCGCCACGTCCCGCCGCGGGTCGGTCCGGTCGATCCAGGCAATCTCGTTGCGCGGCGTCATGATCGCGCGCACCGGCTTGTCGGCCAGCCGCAGCAGGCGCTCGATCATCTCGCGCTCCTCGGTTTCGAGCACGCCAGCTTGGGCGCCCTCGGCCAGCAGCGCCTTCAATTCCTCCTCCGTCACCGCGTTGCTCGGCGCGCGGGCCGCCCCGAACAGCTGCAGCACCAGCCCGGTCGAGCGGCCGAGCACCCACACCACCGGGCCCGCGACCCGCGTCAGCCAGGTCAGCGGGACGGCGATCCGCGCGGCCACGGCCTCCGGATGGCGCAGGGCCAGCTGCTTGGGCACCAACTCGCCCAGCACCAAGGTCAGGAAGGTGATCGTCACCACGACCAGCGCCAGCGACAGCTCGCTCGCCACCGGCTGCAGCGCCGGCACCCGGGCCAGCAAGGGTTGGACCCGGGCGGCGATGCGCGCGCCGCCGAACACGCCGGTCAGGATCGCCACCAAGGTCATGCCCACTTGGACCGTCGGCAGGAAGCGCTGCGGGTCCTCGGCGAGGCGGCGGGCGATGGCGGCGCCGGGGACGCCCTTGCGTTCCAGCACCATGAGGCGGGCGCGCCGGGCGGACACCATGGCGAGTTCCGCCATAGCCAGCACGCCGTTCACGGCGATCAGGAGAATGACGACGACGATATCGATTTCGATGCCCATGAACCGCCTATAGCACCTGCGCCGCCCCTGGGTTCGATGGCCCAGATGGTGGAACTTCCGGCCGGCCGGGTGCATGAAGCAGCATGAACCGCCGGTTGTCCCCTCTCGCCATCGCGCTCGGCCTCGCCGGGCTGATCCCGTTCATCGGCTGCGCCTTGGCGTCGATCGGCCCCAACGCCGATCAAGCGGCTTTGGCGCTGGTGGCCTACGGGGCCATCATCCTGGCGTTCCTGGGCGGGGTGCACTGGGGTTTCGCGCTGATCGAGCCCGACGAACGGCGGGAGCGGACCCGGCTCGGCCTCGGCGTCGTGCCCTCGCTGGTCGGCTGGACGGCGGTGCTGCTGACGATCGCGCTCGGCGCCAACGCCGGGATGGTGCTGCTGGTGCTCGGCTTCATCGCGCTGACGGTGATGGAGGCGCGCGCCCGGCAGGCCGGCTTGATGCCGCACGGCTACATGTGGCTGCGCTGGGTGCTGTCGGTGGTGGTCATCGTGACGCTGGTCTCGGCGGTGCTGCTCCGGGTGTCGGGCGCGCGGGTGATCTTCTGAGGCGGCCGGGTCGGGCCGGGTATTCGACCGACGCAGGTAGGCGAGCGGGGGGAGACGAGGCATGAAGGCGTTCTGGGATCCGGTCCAACTGACGCACGCGCCACGATTTTTCCTGCAACGCGGCCAGCTTCGCTCCAACGTCGAAGTCCCCGGACGCGCCAAGTCCCTGCTGGCCGGTTGCCGGGCGCTCGGGTTGGACATCGTGGCCCCGCCGCCGCCCGACCGCGCGGCGCTGGAGGCGGTGCACAGCCCGGCCTACCTCGATTGGCTGCGCGACGCCCCGGCCGACTGGGCCGCGCTGGAGGATGCCGGGGCGGAGATCGTTCCGAACATCCATCCGCCGCCGGAAATGCTCGCGTCGGGCGCCCGGGCCGCGCAATCGCCGATTGGCCGGGCCGGATGGTTCACGGCCGACACGTCATGCCCGGTCGGGCCGCACACCTGGCCGGCTGCCCTAGCCGCCGCGGCGGGCGCCTTGGCCGCAGCCGACGAGACCGCCGCCGGACGGGACAGCTACGCCCTCGCCCGTCCGCCTGGCCACCATGCCTACGCCGCCCGGGCGGGCGGGCATTGCTACTTGAACAACGCGGCGCTCGCGGCGGAACGGCTGCGGGCCAGGGGCGCGCGCCGGGTGGCGATCCTGGATATCGACAGCCATCACGGAAACGGCACGCAAAGCGTGTTTTGGCATCGCGACGACGTGCTGTACGCCTCGATCCACGGCGATCCGTCGGGCTACTACCCGTGGTACACGGGCTACGCGGATGAGCTTGGGGCGGGCGCCGGTGCCGGCTGCAACCGCAATTTCCCGCTCGCGGCCGGCACCGGCGACATGGGCTGGCTGGCGGCGCTGGACGCGGCGATCCGGGATATTTCCCGTCTCGCGCCCGACGCGCTGGTCGTGAGCCTCGGCTTCGACGCGTCGCGGGACGAGCCGCTGCGTTTCCTCGACGTCTCCGACGACGGATTCGCCCGAGCCGGGGCCGCGATCGGCCGGCTGGACCTGCCGGCCGCGTTCATCCAGGAGGGCGGCTACAACACGGAGCGGCTCGGACGGCTGCTCGAATTGTTCCTCGGCGCGTTCGCCGGCTAAACAGTCCGCCTCGATCGTTTCCTCGCTGTCACGACCGTAACCTGATATCAGCGCCCGGAACAACCTGACACGAAGGCGGGACCCGTGACCGGCCAATCCACTCCGCGCCGATGACGATCGCCCGCGTCCACTCGTTCGCCTTCGCAGGCATCGACTCGGTGCCGGTGGAGGTCCAGGTGCAAATCTCGAGCGGGCTGCCGGCCTTCCTGGTCGTGGGCCTGCCCGACAAGGCCGTCGGCGAGGCGCGCGAGCGGGTGCGGGCGGCGCTGACCGCGATGGGGCTGGCGCTGCCGCCGCGCCGGGTGCTGATCAACCTGGCGCCGGCCGACTTGCTGAAGGAGGGCAGCCATTTCGACCTGCCGATCGCGCTGTGCGTGCTCGCCGCCATGGACGTGCTGCCGCGTGAGGACCTGGCCGGCTACGCGGCGCTCGGCGAGTTGTCGCTGGACGGCGCCGTCAACCCGGTCGCGGGCGTGCTGCCCGCCGCCATCGCCGCCTCCAGCCGCGGCCTGGGCCTGATCTGCCCGGTCTCGCAAGGCGGCGAGGCCGCCTGGGCCGGGCAACTGGACGTGCTGGCGCTGCCGAACCTGCTGTGCGCGATCAACCATTTCCGCGGCACCCAGGTGCTGACACCGCCCGACACGGCCGGGTTCGCGGACATCGTGGACGGCCCGGACATGGCCGACGTCAAAGGCATGGAGACGGCCAAGCGGGCGGTCGAGATCGCCGCGGCCGGAGGCCACAGCCTGCTGCTGATCGGCCCGCCGGGCGCCGGCAAATCCATGCTCGCCTGCCGCCTGCCCGGCCTGCTGCCGGACCTGCTGCCCGCGGAGGCGCTCGGTATTATGTAGCAAGCACACCTAAAACATTCAACCATAACGCTTACCGTTGATGTATGGTGTATTCCTTCAAGGGGTGCAGCCGATGACAGACTACGTGGTGACGGGCTTGGTCAAGCGCCGGG
>JAABUV010000486.1_pt1 | contig 60101 bp, 67 predicted proteins | sample 5559971 | NCBI WGS metagenome assembly JAABUV01 (sample SAMN10711881, study PRJNA513362) | rock metagenome | isolation source: Antarctica rocks | place: Antarctica: Victoria Land, Knobhead nord | collected 2015-12-19 | reverse complement strand
ATCGGCTCACGCACGGCTCCCCGCGAAAATCACCGACGCCCTGCTCAACACGCTCGCGGAGGCCGCCTGACGAATCAACAACAGTGCGAAACTCCACTAACGCTCTCGGATGCGGCGCTGGATACACCGGGCACAGCCGGGGGCCGTCTTGGCCTGGGCGTTACTCTTGGGTCGACGTGATGCCAAGCACGTTCAGCAGATCGGCCGTGATGACCCGGTACGAGCTGCCCAACTTCAGGACCTTCACGGGGTACTGCCCGCGCTTGGCGAGCGCATACCCATGCGCCCGACTGATCCCCAACGCATTGTTCGCGAAGGGCAGGTCCACGGTCGGGTCTGCCTCAAGTAGACGCCCCCGGATGCCGCGCGCGGCCGTTTGGTGCACTTGGGCTACCCCACTTCCGTTGCGCCTCTCAGACGCACTCTATGGTGTTCTGCTCGTTCCCGACCCATCATCCACAGTCTTGCCAGTTGGCGCAAGTGTGCTGTATTCTGCGCCATTATGACGCAACCAAGCTGGGCGGAAGACACCACGCGTCGCATCGCCGCCGCCGTCAAAGCTGTACGTGGCAAACGCTCAACACAGTGGCTTGCCGATCGGACCGCCGAGTTGGGCCATCCGATCAGCCGCACAGCGATCTCCAACCTTGAGGTCGGACGCAAGCGTGCCGTCGACGTACCGGAGTTGATCGTTCTGGCCAGGGCACTCGGGGTGCCCCCGCTGCTGCTGCTGTACCCGGCGATGTCCGCCGGCGAGGTGGAGGTACTTCCGGGGCATCGGACATCGTCGTGGGCTGCAGCCCAGTGGGTCGCCGGAAGAGCCCCCTACCAGGCCACCGACGAGACGGGAAAAGTCTTCTTCGATTACGCAGACTATGAGAACGGTGCTCGGCTACTTCGTCTTGCCCAGCAAGACGAAGAGTTACAACAGCTATTCTCTCGGCTCGCCAAGGACCGGAGACTTCGGATCAACGAGCTGGTCGAAAACCTGCGGCAGAGGGAAAGCATCGCGACCCGCATCCATGACGTCCGCCGCGAGATGAGGGACCTCGGCGGTAAGCCGCTCCCCTGGCCCGACGAAATCATCTACGACGCGACGGGGGCCGACGAATGAGCGGGCGAGTGTACCGGCGGTGCGGGTGCCGTGACGAGGCGGGCCGAGCGCTGGTAGTGGGTCAGTCTGAGTCGGAGTCGAACAGCGAGCCCTGATCGGCCGGGGTCGTGGCGCGGAGGGCTTGGATGTAGGGCAGCATCGTCGGCGGCATCTGGGGCCGCTTACCCGACAGCAACTCGTCCACGGTGATGATCTGGATGCGTGGGAACGCTTGACCGTAGTGCGGGTGCTGGTAGCTGCCCGCGTGGTTCGCCTCGTCGGTCATGCCGCGAGTCGGCGTGCTGTTCGTGATCAGAACACCCATCTCAGCCTTCTGTGTGGCGACGGCGCCGCCGAGATCGCGGACCATCGCCGGGGCCAGATGCCGGCCACCCTTCACGGAGATCAGCACGCGGCCCACTTCGCCGCGCGCGTCGATCGCGAACCGGGCTACACCGTCGATGCCCTTGTCCGCGACCTGCTTCTGGTTCGGCTGCCCGTTGACGAGCGACACCGCCCATCGCTCAAAGTCGAATGGGGATCGGGAGAACAGGGCGAGAGCGGCGGCACGGTCCCGCGGGATGCCGAGCACGTTGTAGGTGCTCCTGATCTCGGCTCCGTACGTGTGCTCCAGGCGCTTCTCGATGAGGTCGACGGCGATGTAGGTCACGTCGATCCCGATCCACTGCCGGTCCAGTTTGATCGCTGCATCGATGGTGGTGCCGCAACCGCAGAACGCATCCAGGACGACATCGTCAGGGTTGCTGCTCGTGTTCAGAATCCGTTCGAGCAGAGCGACGGGCTTCTGGGTCGGGTAGCCCAGCTTCTCGCGGCTGCGGTTGTTGATGACCTCGATGTCGGTCCAGATGTTCTGCGCGGGGACGCCAGACATCTCGTCCAGGTACCGCTTGTACTGCGGTACAGCACCGGGTCGTGTCTGGATGATGCGGCCGTCCTCGATCAGCTCCTGCATCCGCTCCTTAGAGTAGCGCCAGTACCGGCTAACGCCCATGACCTCGTAGAACGGGTTGCCCTTGGCAGCACCGCCCGGCCCGGACATGTCACCGATCCTGTACCGACGCCCGGTGCCCTCCTCGACGCGGCGGTAGTCGCGGTCGATGTAGCTCTGGTCGTACGGCTGGTACTGCGTATTGAACGTTTGCCGGTCGGACTTCGCGTAGAACAGGATCGTGTCCGACACGCGCCCGTAGTGCTGCGAGCCCTGCTTGGAGTCGCTGTGCGCACTGGACCGCTTCCAAATGATCTCGTTGACGAACCGATCGGGACCGAAGATCGCGTCGAGAAGCACCTTGAGGTAGTGGCTCATGGTCGGGTCGCAATGGAGGTAGAGACTGCCGGTTGCCTTCAAGACCCGGTGAAGCTCTACGAGCCGCGGGGCCATGTTGACCAGGTAGGCCAGAGCGTCGTTTTCGCCGATCAGTGTGCGAAACGCCGTGAGGGCGTTGGCGACCTCGTTGGGTAGCTCACCGCCGACGTACCCGGTGTACTGCCGTTCGGTGACAGGTGTCCAGCGCCACGTGTCATCGAACGCCTGGATCTGAGCAGAGTCGGCCTCGTTGATCACGTCGTGTCGGTTGAAGATCACGTTGTAGGACCGGTTGCTGTTGAACGGTGGGTCCAGGTACACGAGGTCAACGGTCCCGGCCGGCACGTGCTGCCGAAGCACGTCTAGGTTGTCGCCGTAGAACAGCCGGTTCATGGCACCGGACCCTAGTCGAGCAGGCCGGCTATCTCGGTCAGGGTCCATACATGGTCGGCCACCCCGGCCGCCATGGCCGGGGTCGTCGGGTAGCCGTGGTTGGCCTTGGTCAGCGTCGCGTGCGCGCGGCCGAAGTTGTAGTGCATGTAGTGCAGCGACACAGCGTGCGCCAGGTTCTCCACCTTCTTGGAGAACCCGTTGGACAGCCGCGTGAAGCGACGCATCCCCATCCGCATGGTGAGATTCTGGCGCTCCACATAGGACGTGGACGCCTTGGCCAGGTCAGGTTTGCCGGTAACCGGCCGGATGTCGATGCCCGTGCACACAGCGGGACTGTAGCGGCGCTCATCGCCAGCGCCGGTGGCCGCGCCGTAGATCTTGTGCAGCATGGCGTAGTCAATGTCCGCACCGAATGCGGATTCGACGGCGGTGAGGTAGGACGTGTGCCCGTCTGTGGTGAGCTGGACCCGCTGGGCCAGCCGTGAGGCGAGGTCACGCATGAACATCTCGGCGTCCGCCCCGTTGCGCTCACCGACCAGCCAAGACGGCACCAGCTTCGTGTCCGCGCAGATCGCCGTCCAGGTCCACACGTCCCCGTAACCGAACTCGCCTTCGTGCTCGGCGGGGACGTTCTTGGTTTTGGAGTAGCAGAACGACCAGATCTCGTCGCATTCGATCCGGGTGCAGGGCAGGTCCACCAGCGCGGCGTCCTGGTACTCCGCGCAGGCACGGCCGAGGTCCACAAGCAGCTTGACGATGGTGTTCTTGGCGGCGCCGGTCACCCGCACCGTGGCGCGGATGCTCATGCCCTCGACAAGACACCCGACGATGCGTGCCCGCTGCTCGGTACTCAACCGGTTGCTCATACTGACCATTATGCCTGACCGCTCCCGCATGGTCAATAGCCAACGCGAGCAAGAAAATGTTGGTGATCTACGCCAACAGCGCTAGACTGTTGGCACAACTCAATAAGTGGACGGCGGGAGAATTGAACTCCCCCGGCGCAGGGTCCAAAGTCCATACCGGGACACCAGTCCGCCGCCCTAGCGATGAGGTAGTCGGGTAGCCCGCCTCCTGCACAGACGGACCACCCGACGTCTTACCTGGGGATCTCCGCTATGGGGGATCCCAACTGAGACTCAACGAGATTCTCAGCCTGAGACGGAATCTTCGCTTCCGGCTCATGGGAACCACCTCCTTCCTCACTCGTGGGGGTGTTCCCGTCCGAAACCCCCGTGTCAGCGGGGGTTTCGGCGTTTGTGGTGGCCCACAGGCCACGGCGGAGGTTCGTCATTTGCTTTCGGCGTACCAGATAGTGAACCGAGTTGCGGACCTGGTCCCTGGTTACCTGCCCCCCAGCGTCGCCAATATCCTTCAAAAGATCGTCCAGGGTGTAGCTGTCCCTGGCCGTCCCCTGAACAGCAGCCCAGACCAAGGCGGTCGGGCTATCACCCGAACCGGACGCTGCTGGTGCACATCGTGATTCAGAACGAGCACCACTAGCTACGCTTGACATCCCCGAGTATTCAAGGAACGCGTTCGCACCTTCACGCTTGAGCTTGAGGTCAGCGAGCGCACGCTCGGCATTGTCAATCTCCGCATCCAGCCGAGTGAGTGCGTCCGTGAACTGCTGGGGGATCTCCATACCGACGATGCTACCACCTGCGTGCGCGTGCGTATACGGACACGTGGGCACCCGTCTGCATCCTCCGTCTTCTACAACGAAGAAGGCCCCGACCTTGGAAGGGGTCGGGGCCACTGCGAGGGGATTGCCTTAGAACTAGGCGGTTGGCCTGCTCCACCTCGCGCGTGCAGCTCGGCCTGCGCTCGCTGACCGCTGCTCAGGGGTCAACTTTTCGGCACGCGCTCTACCACCCCTGAGTCCGCCTCGCCGACCGAGTGCGACAGCGGCAGGGTCACGGGTATCTACAGGATCAGACTTGTCCTCATCGGTTGCCTCGCTAACGATGAACGCGGCAAGGCTGTTCACATCCCGTGGTCGTGAGCTACGTGGGCGGTCCGGCATTCTTCTATCGTCCCACGGCGGACACACCACTAGTCAAGACCCGGCCGAGTCAAACTGACCCACTACCCGAGCGCTCGGTGCGGCGTGCCTCCGTCTCGCGGCCGACGACAAGCACGGCACGTGGGGCTTCGCGGTGGATCTGCCCAGCGTCGACGGCACGCGCAAGACGCTGCGGCGCGGTGGGTTCACGACCAGGCGGCAGGCCAGCATGGCGCTCAAGGCGGTAACCGACCGGGTGCAGACCTCCGTCCGCAACGACGACAAGGAAACCGTCGGCCAATACCTTGCCAAGTGGCTGCAGTCCCAGCAGCACAGTTTGAAGCCCAAGACCCTGCATCAATACGGCCAGTACGTGCACAAGGATCTGGTACCCGCGCTCGGTGAATTCAAGTTGGAGGCGCTGCGGCACGAGCACATCGCCGGGATGATCCTGGCGCTGGAGGAAGCAGGGCGCGGCCCGGCCACGATTAAACAGGTGCTGGCGGTGCTGCGGTCGGCGCTTGCTCACGCCGTCAAGACGAAGCGGCTCACGTACAACCCGGCCGAGCACGTGCGGACCCCGAGGGTTGAGAGCACCGAGGTCTGCCCGTGGACCGCCGATCAGGCCGTAACGTTCCTTGATCACGTCGGCGGCGACAGGCTGGCCGAGATTTTCGAGGTGCTCATGGGCACCGGTCTGCGACGTGGTGAAGCCCTGGCGCTGCGCTGGGAGGATGTCGACCTCGATCGGCGGGTGCTGCAGGTGCGCCGCTCAATGACCGACGTGGGCGGCAAGCTGACGATAGGAACCCCTAAGACCAGGGGCTCGGCCGCGGGTGTGGGGCTGTCCACCCGTGTTGTGGCGGCGCTGGAGCGGCAACGTGAGCGGCAGGTGTTCGAGGCGCTGGAGTGGGGCGCCGGGTACGAGCACCACGGGCTGGTGTTCGCCAAGGAGAACGGCACCATGCTGCGCCCCGAGTTCGTACTAAAGCGCTTCCACGCCCTCACCGACACCGCTTGCCTACCCAGGGTGCGAATCCACGATTTGAGGCACCTGGCGGCGACGCTAATGCTCACCAACGGTGTCCCCTTGGCGCTGGTGTCCAAGACGCTCCGTCACTCCCAGGTTGGCATCACCGCAAATCTGTACGGGCACCTGACACCGGAGGCTGCGCACGCCGCGGCGGACAACCTCGGCGAGGTGCTCGACGCGGCCGCGGCCAAACTCGTCGCCGACCGTTCCCTGCGGGTTGCGACCACATTGCGACCACATCGGCCGATCTGACGCCTTCCCGACACGGCCACCAAACAGCCCCCCATCCCGTTTCCGCTGGTGAGAGGCTGTTCCATGTCTGAGCCGCCTGTCGGAATCGAACCGACGACCTTCTCATTACGAGTGAGATGCTCTACCGACTGAGCTAAGGCGGCGCGCCCGCGGGACTCGGCGAGCATACCGAGGGCTGCGCGCGCCGGTGCCACCGCGGCCGAGCCGGTCAGCGTGGCCCATGGGGCCGGAGCGGGAGCGACCGTCACCAGAAGCCCGGCCCGTCGTTGAGGTGGCAGAACGATCGCTGGATCGACGTCCGGAGGACTCGTGAGGAACCGACGCCGCGCGGTGCTCGCTGCACTGCCGGCTGCCGCCGCCCTGCTCGCTGCCAGCGCGAGCCCGGCAGCTGCGCAGGCGCCCGTGCCCACACCCGTGGCCGCCGACGCCGGGGCAGGGTTGTTCGTGCTCCGCTCCCTGCCCGGCGCCACGTTTCCGGGCCAGCCGGGCAGCGGAGCGCTCAGCGGCGCTGTCGGGCTCACCCAGGTCACGGCCGACAGCACCAAGCCGGCCAACCAGCTGTCCACGGCCACCTCCGCTCCGTTCGGGCTGTCCGTCGGGGGCACCAACACCCCGAACCCCACCGCCCTGTCCCAGTCGGCGCTGCCGGACAACCCGACGCCGAAGACCGGCGGTTTCCCCTTCCCGGACCAACTTGGCCCCCTGATCAGCGGCGGCCTGTTGCAAGGGTCGGTGCAGGCGCGCTGGAGCGCCACCCTCGGACCGTGCGTCGACCCGATCAGTACCGCTACCACATCACTGGCCAGCCTCTCCGCGTTGAACACCATCCCCGCGCTAGCGCCGCCCGCGGGTGGGACAACCGACCCGAACAGTGCTCGGGCGGGCCTCACCACCGTGCTCACGAACCCCGCCGCGGGCCTTGCTTCGCTGGGCGCAACGCTCACCGGCGCGGCTGCGGGTGCGGCACCCAGCGCCGGCGCGACACCCGCCCCGTCGGCGGGCAGCGGCTCTGTGGTGACGCTGCCGACCACCTCGAGCGCGACCTCCACCGTCAAGCTCGTCGACGTCGCCGGGCAGGCGGGCAAGGGAATCCAGGCACAGAGCACGGTGCAGCTGGCCGACCTCACGCTGTTGTCCGGCACCCCGTTGCAGAGCACGGTCAAGGTCATCTCCCAGCCCACGCTGACAGCCACCTCCACCGGTGACGCGAAGACCTCGTCGATCACCTACCGCTCGCCGGTCCTCTCACTGCAGGTGCCGGGACAACCCCCGATCACCCTGGACGCCGACGGTGCAACTCCGGCGCCGGACAGCTTCGATATCCCGCTCACCGTCCCGGTGGTGGGCGGCGCCACAGCGGCGGTGCAGGCCCTGCTCAAGACCTTGCTGGGCAGCGTCCCGGCGCAGCTGCCCACGGACCTGAACCTGGGCGTGCTGCGGATCAGGGTAGGGAAGTTCACCCCGGTGCAGGACGGCGCCTCGGTCGGTGGCGCGGCGTCCTTGCTCGACATCGCGCTGTTGCCCACGGCCGCGCTGGCCGGCGCACTCGGCAACGCGCTACCCGCTGGGCCGACTTCGCTGCTGCAGATCGGGGTCGGGGAGCAGGCGGCGCGGGCCTCGGTGCCCCCGGGCGGCGTGAACTGCACCCCACCCTCGGCCCCCGCTGTCGCGGCCGCAGCGATCGCGCCCCAGGCCGCGCCTGCCCGGCCCCTGGCCTTCACCACCGCCGCCTACGCCACGATCCCCCTGGTGTGGACGGGGACGGGGTTGCTGCTGCTCGGCGCGGTGCTCGTGGCGGCCCTGCCACGGTCGCGGCGCAGGCGGGACGTCACCACCGACTGACGGCGCCGCGGGTGGGACGGCGCCAGCAGGGCCGCGCACCGACAGCGACCGCGCCGACCGGCGCAACGCGGCTCTCAGAGCGCGGCGGGCTGCGCGGTCGAACCCAGCTGGGCCACCATGGCGTCTACCGCGATGCGGGGTTTGACGTTCACCGCGAGCGCCTCACGGCACGCCAACACCGCCTCGAGGCAGCGCAGCAGTCCGTCGGGGCGCACCCCGGATGACACCAGCGCAGCGACTTCCACGGCACGATCCGGGTGCGTGGCTGCGACGGTGGCCCCGCTCGCGTGGAGCACGGCATCGCGGTAGTAGCCGGCCAGATCGATCAGCGCCCGGTCGAGCGCGTCGCGCTGGGTGCGGGTGGCCCGCGACTTCTGCCTGCGCTCCAGGTCCTTGAGCACGCCCGCCGAGCCGCGCAGTGCCCCGACCGCACCCTTGCCGGTGCCGCCGGCGCCCATCACGATGCGCAGCTCCTCGGTCTCCCGCTCGTCCCGCCCCGCCGCGGCGGCCCTGGCCTCGTCCTCCGCGGCCCGCACCAGGGCCTCCGCGGCGGCGTAGGCGGTGGCTGGCCGCGCCGCAGCGCGGGGCAGCGCGAGCACCGCCTCCCGCTGGGCCCGGGCGTCGGCGTGGGTGGCCAGCCGACGTGCCCGACCCACGTGGCCGCCGCTGACGGATGCCGCCCACGCTGCCGTCGCGGCGTCGAGGCCGTCCCTGCTGCGCAGCACCTGCGCGACCGCCGCCGCGGTGGGGGTGCGCAGCGCCACGTGACGGCAGCGGGAGCGCAGCGTCACCGACACGTCCTGCGGGTCCGTGGACGGTGCGCACAGCAGGAACACCGTCCGCGACGGGGGTTCTTCCACGACTTTGAGCAGCGCGTTTGCCGCGCCCTCGGTGAGCCGGTCGGCGTCCTCGACCAGCACCACCTGCCAGCGACCAGTGCTGGGGCGGCGCGCGGCCGTCTGGACGATGGCACGCATCTCCCCCACCCCGATGCTCAGGCCCTCCGGTACCACGCGGCGCACGTCGCCGTGGGTGCCGGCGAGCACGGTGCGGCACGCGCTGCACTCACCGCACCCCGGAGGCCCCGGCGTGGTGCACTGCAGCGCCGCGGCAAGGCACACCGCAGCCACCGAACGGCCGGATCCCGGCGGCCCGGTGAACAGCCAGGCGTGTGTCATCGCCGAACCGGCGGCGGAGGCCGAAGCACCGTCGAGGGCAGCCGTGGCCGCGGCCGCGAGCACCCGCTCCACGTCGTCCTGGCCGACCAGCCGGTCGAACACGCCGCTCACGGCACCCACCGTAACGGCGAGTCGGCCTGCACCAGGGCCTCGGCGGCACGCCGGTCCGCGCCGGGGGCCACCGGCAGGGCCGGCAGCGCAAACGGCTCCCAGTCCTCACCCGTGAGCCCGGCCGACGCCAGCGGGTCGCCGAACTCAGCACCGCCCGCCGGATCGGCCGCACCGCCCGCCAACTCGGCCGTGCCACCCGCCTGATCGGCCGTGCCGTCCGGGCCGTGCAGGGCGTCGGCAAACCACGCCCCGGTCACCGTCAGCCGGCCGACTTCGCTGACGACTTCCTGGCCGACGCCTTCGCGGCTGACGCCTTCTTCGCGGGGGCGCGCTTGGCCGGGGCGCGCCTGGCTGCGGCCTTCTTCGGCGCCGGACCCCGAGCGCGCCGCTCCGCCAACAGCTCCACCCCCCGTTCGTCGGTGAGGGTCTCCACCGCGTCACCCTTGCGGAGGCTGGCGTTGGTCTCACCGTCGGTCACGTAGGGACCGAAGCGACCGTCCTTGATCACCATCGGCTTGCCGCTCACGGTGTCGGTGCCCAGTTCGCGCAGCGGGGGCGCGGCGGCCGCTTGGCGTCCCCGACGCTTGGGCTCGGCGTAGAACTTCAGTGCCTCGTCGAGGGTGACGGTGAACATCTGCTCTTCGTCGGCCAGCGAACGGGAGTCGGTGCCGCGCTTGAGGTACGGCCCGTAGCGGCCGTTCAGCGCGGTGATCTCCTCCCCCGAACTCGGGTCGGTGCCCACCACCCGGGGCAGCGACAGCAGGCGCAACGCGTCGGTGAGCGTCACCGTCGCCAGGTCCATCGACTTCAGCAGCGAGGCGGTGCGCGGCTTGGGTGCGGCGGCCTTCTTCCCGCCGGCCTTCTCCGCCGATGCGGTGGGCTCGGGCAGGATCTCGGTGACGTAGGGGCCGAAGCGGCCCTCCTTGGCCACGATCTCGTGGCCGTTGATCGGGTCCACTCCGAGCGTGCGTCCCTCCTGGGGGGTGGCGAACAGCTTCTCCGCCACCTGCAGGGTCAGCTCGTCCGGGGAGAGGTCGTCGGGCAGGTTCGCCTTCTGGCTTGCCAGTTCGCCGTTTTCCCCCGGCACCATCCGCTCCAGGTACGGGCCGAAGCGCCCGACCCGCACCTGGACCTCCCGGCCATCGGCGTCGTCGAACAGCGGGATCGAGTTCACCTCGCGGGCGTCGATCTCCTCCAGGTTCACCCCCACCAGCTTCTTCAGTCCGCCGGCGCGCGCCACCGAGTCCCTTGGCCCGGTCTCGCCACCGAAGTAGAAGCCGTCCAACCAGTGCGTGCGCTGCTGGCGGCCCTCGGCGATGGCGTCGAGCTCGTCCTCCATGGCCGCGGTGAAGTCGTAGTCGACCAGGCGGCCGAAGTGGGCTTCCAACAGTCCAACGACGGCGAAGGCCACCCAGGCGGGCACCAGGGCGCTGCCGCGCTTGTAGACGTACCCCCGGTCCTGGATGGTGTTGATGATCGACGCGTACGTCGACGGCCGGCCGATCCCCAGCTCTTCTAGGGTGCTGATCAGGCTGGGTTCGGTGTAGCGGGCGGGAGGGCTGGTGCTGTGCCCGTCCGGGTTCAGCTCGGCGGCGGTGACGCTGTGGCCCTCGGCCAGCACCGGCAGCCGCGACTCGGAGTCGTCGGCCTCACCACCGGACTGCTCGTCCACGGTCTCGACGTAGGCCTTGAGGAACCCGGGGAAGGTGATGGTGCGCCCGGACGAGGCGAACACGCACTCCTGCCCGGTGCCTGCGGTGCCCGCGATGCGCAGGCTCAGCGTGGTGCCCCGCACGTCCGCCATCTGCGAGGCCACGGTGCGCTGCCAGATCAGCTCGTACAGGCGGAACTCGTCGCCGTCGAGCGCGGAGTGCAGCTGGCCCGGGGTCTGGAACGCCTCACCGGCTGGGCGGATGGCCTCGTGGGCCTCCTGGGCATTCTTCACCTTGCGGGTGTACTGCCGCGGCTGCGGGGGCACGTAGTCGTCGCCGTAGAGCTCGCGGGCCTGCGCCCTGGCCGCGGCGAGCGCGGTCGCCGACAGGGTCGTGGAGTCGGTGCGCAGGTAGGTGATGTAGCCGTTCTCGTACAGCCGCTGGGCGATGCGCATGGTCCGCTCCGAGGAGAAGCGCAGCTTGCGCCCGGCCTCCTGCTGCAGCGTCGACGTCATGAACGGCGCGTACGGCCTGCGGGTGTAGGGCTTCTGCTCGGCGGAGGTGACGGTGAGCTCGACGTCGGCGAGCGCCTCGGCCAACCGTTCGGCGTGCGCCTCGTCGAGCACCGTCACGGCCTCGGTCTTCACCGCACCGAGGGAGTCGAAGTCGCGCCCCGTGGCCACCCGGGCACCGTCGACGCTGACGAGGCGGCCACCGAAGGTCCGCGGGGTGGCCTGGGCGCCGGCGTCCAGTGTGGCGGCGATGTCCCAGTACGACGCCGCGCGGAAGGCCATCCGGTCACGCTCGCGCTGCACGATGATGCGGGTGGCCACCGACTGCACGCGGCCGGCCGACAGCTTGGGCATCACCTTCTTCCACAGCACCGGGCTCACCTCGTAGCCGTAGAGCCGGTCCAGGATGCGGCGGGTCTCCTGCGCGTCGACGAGGTCGCTGTCCAGTTCCCGGGTGTCGGCGGCCGCGGCGCGGATCGCGCTCTCGGTCACTTCGTGGAACACCATCCGGCGCACGGGAACCGTGGGTTTGAGGGTGTCCAACAGGTGCCAGGCGATGGCCTCGCCCTCGCGGTCGGGGTCGGTGGCGAGGTACAGCTCGTCCACCCCCCTGAGCAGGCTCTTGAGCTCGCTGACCTTGGACTTCTTGTCTGGGTTGACGACGTAGAGCGGCTCGAACCCATTGTCCACGTTCACGCCGAGTCGCGCCCACGGCTCGCCCTTGTACTTCGCCGGGACGTCGGCAGCGCCGCGCGGCAGGTCCCGGATGTGCCCCACCGACGCCTCGACGACGTAGTCCGAGCCCAGGTACGGAGCGATCTTCCGCGCCTTGGTCCCCGACTCGACGATCACGAGTCGACGGATCCCCGTACCTGCGCCGTTGCTGCGTGCTGCTGCCACCTGCGGCCCCGTACCTTCCCTGCTGCGTCGTCCGTGCGGTGTTCGATCTGCGGTGTTCGATCCTGCGGTGTTCGATCCCGAGCGCGTCATGCTCCGTCTCGCCGGATGAGCACAGGGTGACACACCGCGGGAGGGACCCGCCGCGAGCACCCGCCGCGGCTCACTCCCGGTGATCCCCAACGACCTCCGGCCAACTACCCCGGACGGGGGCTTGCGCCGGGGGGTCGCCGACGGTCTCCACCAGCCGCAACAACCGACGTCGCCCGCTCACCCGCAGTGCTGGGCCCCCGCCGCGGACGCCCAGCAGGGTCGCCGCCATCCCCGCCCGCGACAGTGCACCCCCCAGGGGTTCATGGGTGTCGACGGCATGCGGGTCGAGCCCCAGCAGGTACCCGACGTCGTCGCAGCGGCCAGCGGTCAGCGCCCACGCCCGCACCGCCCGCGCGCCCGGGGTGAAGCCTGCGGGCACCGTCTTCACGGCGCCCTTCGTCCACGTCGCCCCCAGCGTGACGAGCTCGGCGCAGGCGGCGGTGCGCACCAGCGGGCTGCCCTCCTCCGACGTCGCTGTCTCCGCCGGCACGCCGCATTCGCGCGCCAGCACGGCCAGCGCCGCCGCTCGCCACGGCGCATCCACCACCACCGAGATCCGGGCAGTCCCCCCGGAGGTCACCAGCTGGCCGTGGGCGGCGAGCACCCCCGCCAGGTCGGCCACCGCGGGCTCGACCAGGTCGGCGGAGAAGAAGGACAGCTGGGCCACGCCCGTCACCGTAGGTCAGTGTCGGCGCCCGGCGGGGACCTCACGCGGACGACGGGGCGCGGTCACCGACCCAGTGCGGAGCACTCCGGAGCCGTCGCGAGCGCGGCGGTGAGCTCCGGCGCCAGCCCGCGGTTGAGGGTGGCGAACGAGTTCCGCAGGGACCCGATGGCGTCGCTGAACCCGGTAACCAGCACCCCCATCGCCGCCGCGTCAGCGGGGTCGGTGGCGTTGGCTTTCGTGGCGAGCGCGGCGAACTGCGTCGCCGAGGTGTTCAGCGCGGCGGCCGCCTGCTGGGTGAGCTGCTCGTTGCCGGCGACCGGGGGCGGTCCCACCGTTGCGATGGCCGACGCAGCCTGAGCGAACGCCGCCGCCCCCGCCGTGGCGAAAGCGACGATGGAGGCCTTGGTGGCCGCGGGGGTCGAGGAATCGGGCTTGGGCAGCGCCGTCAGCTTGGCGACGGGGGCGGCTGCGCTGCAGTACTTCGCCGCCCATGCCGTTGCGGCGGCGGTGGGGGCCTGGGACGCGGGGGCAGTCGACGCGGGGGCAGTCGACGCGGGGGCAGTCGACGCGGGGGCAGTGGCCGTCGCTGGGGGAACGGGCGCGGTCGTGGCGGCGGAGCATCCCGTCAGCAGCACGGCGACCGCCGCGACGGTGCACATTGCCGCGGGGATGGGAAGGCGCACGGAGGTGGTCCTCTGCTGGGTTCGGAAGGCCGGAGACCGACCGAGCCCCCACCGTCGGTGCGACGGTGGGGCTCGGTGAAGCTGAGCGGACTGCTCAGACTGCGCGGACGCCGGTGGCCTGCGGGCCCTTGGTGCCCTGGCCGACCTCGAACTCCACGCGCTGGTTCTCCTCGAGGGTGCGGAAGCCGCTGCCCGAGATCTCGGAGTAGTGGACGAAGACGTCAGCGGAACCGTCCTCGGGGGCGATGAAGCCGAACCCCTTCTCCGCGTTGAACCACTTCACAGTTCCCTGTGCCATGCCTGTATCTCCTCTTACGAAAGCTGAGTGCGGTGAGTCGCACATGCGACACGCCGGGCCGGTTGAGGCCGCGGTACGCCGCGGAACTCCCCAAGAGCAGAGGTTCTCGACAGACCACGCCCGCAACGACGATCCTGCGAGCGCGAGAGCTTTTTCAAGACCTACGAACACAGAAGCTGCGACCGAGCACAAGTGAACCACGTTCGAGCCTGGGACAACAGTCCGAGCCCGCGGCTGGGTCCGCACACCATCATGACGACGCCCGCGAACGCGCCCTCCTGTCCTCCTCCCGCGTCTTGTCGGTGGACCGGGAGAGGATGACCTCGTGACCCTCGCCTTGCCCGTCGACACCCCGCCGATGCGGAAGGCACGCGGGGCCTTCTTCACCCCGGAGCCGGTGGCGCGCGAGGAGAGCTACGGCGACGCCAACAACCTGCGTAGCCGACACCCCCCGGCAGCGCTCGGCTTCGTTTTACGCGCTTCGCTCCACCGCGTTCGGCAGGACCGAGCGGAAGGCGCTCTGGTTGATCGACCTGTTGGGAAAGCTCGGTCGTGAGGACGATGCCGATGACGCTGTCGCGTTGATCGTCCCGCAGTACACCAAGGCCGGTGAGGAACAGAGCGCCGCCAATGCCGACGAAAGCGATCCCGACGACAGGCTCGGCGCCGCCGGGCTGGAGCCCGCGGACTCGGTGATGGAGGAGGAATTGGCCCTGCTCGTGTCAGCAGCGCAGCCTCACCCGTCGAGGAGCTGATAAGTGCCCTGCCCGAGGTGGCCCTGCTCCATGACAAGGTCCCCGCGCACCTCAGTCCGGGAGCGTTCTTCCACACCATGATCACCCGAGTGCTGGACAACTGCCCGATCACATTTCACGAGGACGCTCGGCGCCGACGCGACGAAGCCGAGTAGTCCTCGCGCGCACGGCCCGAGTAGTCCTCGCGCACCGGCCCGAGTAATCCTCGCGCGCACACGGCGGGGGTGCCATGACGAACAGTGGGCGTCGCAGCCCATGCGCCCGTAACCTGCGCGGTGGCCCCGGCGTTGGGGATCTCATCGGTGCACAGCTCGTCGGTGCACAGCTCGTCGGTGCACAGCTCGTCGGCTCGGAACACAGTGGGAGGCTCAGCGGTGAAGGTTCTCGTTACGGGTGCGCACGGCAAGGTGGGGCAGGCCACGGTCACGGCGCTGCAGGCATCGGGCCACGAGGTGACGGCGTGCGACGTCGCGCGGCCGGTGTTCGACACGCCCGAGCCGGGCGCCCCGCGCTACCAGCAGGCCGACCTGACCGACTCCGGCCAGGCCTACGCGGTCGTTCGCGGGCACCACGCCGTGGTGCACTCCGCGGCCATCCCCGAACCCACCCAGAACCCGCCACACGTGGTGTTCGGCAACAACCTCATGTCCACGTTCAACGTGCTCGAGGCGGCCGTACGTTTCGGCGTCACCCGCTTCGTCAACCTCTCCAGCGAGACGGTCCCCGGGTTCTTCTTCCCCGAGCGTGACTTCCTGCCCAGCTACGTCCCGGTTGACGAGGCGCACCCCATCGCGCCCCAGGACCCGTATGCGTTGGCCAAGCACTTCGGTGAGCAGCTGTGCGACGCGGCGGTGCGGCGCAGCGACATCCGGTGCACGTCCATCCGGCCGTCCTGGGTGCAGACGCCGGACAACTACGCCCGCAACCTCGGTCCGCTGCTGCGTGATCGATCCAAGCTCACCCCCAGCCTCTGGGCATACATCGACGTACTCGACCTGGCCGATGCCCTCGTGCTCGCGGTGCAGGGTGACCTCGTCGGCCACGAGGTGTTCTACATCGCGAGCCCGGACAACGTGGGTGGCCGGGACTTCGCAGCTGCGCTGCGCGAGCACTACGGCGAGGCCATCGAGCTGCGCCCCCTGGAACGGGTTGACGAATCCGGCATCTCCAGCGCGAAGGCGCAGCGGCTGCTGGGTTGGAACCCCAAGCGCAGCTGGCGCGACCACCTCGACGACCACGGCAACCCGCTGGCGCGCTGAACCCGAGCCGCTACCGCTGAACCGGACCCGCCCGAGCGCGACCACGGCCGGAGCCGAGCCCGCTCAGCGAGGCCGGGCCGGCCACGGTCACCTCCACCACCGCATCCCACCCGTCGAGCTCGCAGCGGACGAGCTCGGCGTCCATACCCTCGGTGACCGTGGACGCCAGCGCGCACGCGCTGTCCGGGCCCTGTACCGCGTGGGCCGCCGCGGCCAGGGCGGCGAGGTCCGCGGCGGCCTCCGCGCGGTGCCGGGTGCTCACCGCGGCACCCAGCTGGAGCACCAGCATGGTCACCGCCAGCAGCACGGCCACCGCGCTCACCGCCCAGATCGTCGCCGAGCCGCGGTCGTCGCTCATCGCGCACTGGCAACGTCGGGTTCGAGTACCGCCACGGCCTCGCCACGCAGATCCAGACCCGGCAGCAACCTGCTCGTCGCGCGGACGGTGACCACCACGGTGTCGCCAGAGCTGCGCACCTGTACCTGGGCGCCCTCCGGTGCCACCTGCTCCGCGACGCTCACCGCACGGTCACCCGCGCCGCGGGCCGTCAGCCGGGCTGCCTCGCGCGCCGCGTCGATGCACTGCACCTGCACCGCGGCGGCCAGCACCGCCCCGACCGAGAGCAGCAGCACCACGGTGAGCGAGGCCAGTGCAATGGCGGCCTCCACCGTGACCATGCCCTCCTGCTGCGCGAGACGTCTGCGGGCCCGGCTGACGGAGTCCATCAGATGGTCGGCGACAGCGCGCGCTGCACGAGTGCGGTGAGCGCGCCGACCACCGAATCACCGGTCACCACCGTGTAGAGCACGGCCCCGAAGGCTGCCGCCGCAATGGTGCCGATGGCGTACTCCGCCGTCGACATCCCGTCGTCGGCCACCGCCACCTCGAGCACCGTGTTCTGCAGCCTCTCCTTGAACCCCATAACAACTCCCCTCTTGTACTCCACAGTGGACTATCCGCCGTGGAAGTTCATCCCCCGATGCCGCCCGGCAGCACCGATCCCGCCAGGCCCAGCACCACGGGCACCACGCCCAGGCACAGGAACGCGGGCAGGAAGCACAGGCCCAATGGCCCGGTCACGAGTACGCCGGCCCGCTCGGCCGCCGCGGCCGCCGCGTCCTCGGCAGCCGCACGCTGCTCGGCGGCCAGCTCGGCCACGCCCGCCGCCAGCGACGCTCCGGAACGGGCCGAACGGCGGGCGATGCGGGCCAGCGGCTCCGTCGCCGACTGGGCCGCAGCCGCTGCCCACGCCGCCTCGGGCTCGGCGCCCAGCGTCAGCAGTTCACCGGCGTGCCGCAGCACGAACGCCACCGCCTGCGGAGCCGTCGGAGCCACCACCTGGACGGCGGTCGCGACCGGCAGCCCTGATCGCAGGCACGCCGCGAGCAGGTCGAACGTGCCGGCCACCGCCAGCGGGTCCACCGGAGCGGCGCGCTCGGCGCCGAGGCGCCGCATCCCCACGCGCGCACCGACTGCCACCCCCACCCCGCCCAGGGCCCCGGCCACCCCACCCACGCCCAACGCCACCGCAGCCCCGAGCAGTCCGGCGACCAGCACCGGAGCCGCCGCCGCGAGCCGGTCGCCCCGCTCAGCGGTACCGCTGCCCAACAACGCCCGGGTGCGTCCCCGTGCCGCGCCCTCACCCGGTGCCAACAGCAACGCGAGCGCCAACAGCACCAGCGGCGCCGTGCTCACGGCGCAGCCACCCGTGCGGTGATGCGCCCCGACCACGCGAGGCCAGCACACACCAGCACGGTGCCGACGAGCAGGAGCAACCCACCACCCGTGCTGCCCAACAGCAGGGCGATCGGCGCCGCGCCCACCGCCTGGCCCAGCGCGATGCCCAGCAGCGGCAACGCCGCGAGCACCGCCGCGGTGGCCCGGGCACCCGCGAGACCCGCCTCGGTGCGCCTGCGGAAGCGGGTTCTCCCACTCAGGTCGCGCCGCACCGCGTCGAGCAGCTCAGCCAGGGCGACCCTCCGTTCGTCGGCGACGAGCCAGGCGGCGGCAACCCGCTGCAGCTCCGCGTCGAGAGCAGGCTCCCCGGAGCGCAGCCCGTCGGCCGCACTGCTGCCGAGCCGGGCGCGGGCGGCTGCCTCGGCGAACACCCGGTGCACGCTGCCCCCCACCTCGGCTGCGGCCACCGCACACGCCGCGGCCGGGTGCGCTCCCACCCGCAGCTCAGCCACCAGCACCTCGACGGCGCCGCCCAGGTCGGCGGCTACGCGGATGTCACGGCGGGTGGTACGCCGGGCCTGCAACCGCCGGTGCACCGTGGCAGCCGCCAGCGCAGCGGCCACGGCGGGCAGTGGGCCGGTGAGCGCGGCCGTAGCGGCGGCAGCCAGCACGGCCGATCCCGCCGCGGACGTGCTGCGCGGCATCGTGAGTCGGGTGGCACGGGTGGAGGTCAGCGCGCGCAGCCGCCGCCCAGCCACCTCACCGGGAGCCACGAGCAGCGCCGCGGCCATCACCAGCAGCACGGGCGTCACAGCTGCACTCCGCGCTCGGCCAGCAGCTCCGTCAGCGTCACCCAGCCCGCGCCGGCGCCCCCGGAGCGGGTCCATGCGGGCAGCACCGACACCGCTCCGGAGACCGCGCGCACCAGCACCCCCACCGCGGCCAGACCGCGCGAGCCGTCCGAGCCGCGGTGCACATGCAGCACCACCTGCACGGCGGCGGCGAGCTGGCTGTGCAGGGCGGGTGCGTCCATTCCCCCCAGCGCGGCGAGCGCCTCGAGCCGCGCCGGCACCTCGCGCGGGGAGTTGGCGTGCACGGTGCCCGCACCACCGTCGTGCCCGGTGTTCAGCGCGGTGAGCAGGTCGACGACCTCGGCTCCGCGCACCTCCCCGACCACCACCCGGTCCGGCCGCATCCGCAGCGCCTGACGCACGAGCTGGCGCACCGTGACCTCTCCGACGCCCTCGATGTTGGCCGCTCGCGCGACCAGGCGCACCACGTGCGGGTGTTGCGGCGCGAGCTCGGCAGCGTCCTCCACGCAGACGATGCGCTCACGGGCGTCGACGCGGGCCAGCAGCGCGGCGAGCAGCGTGGTCTTGCCCGCTCACGAACTATGGCACACTAGGCACATGGCAACAAGGGGCAGCGTCTACGTCCGGATCTCGCAGGACCGCGGCGGCGAAGGCTTGGGGGTACAGCGGCAGGAAGAGGACTGCCGCAAGCTCGCCGACTCGCTGGGTTGGACCGTGGCGAAGGTCTACGAGGACAACGACGTCAGCGCCTACTCGGGCAAGAGGCGCCCCGCCTACGCCGAGCTGCTCGCCGACATTGAATCGGGCGACGTGCATGCAGTCGTTGCCTGGCACCCCGATCGCCTGCACCGCTCTCCCCGCGAACTTGAGGAGTACATCGACCTCGCCGAGCGAATGAAGGTCGTCACGCACACCGTGCAGGCCGGCAAGTGGGATCTCTCGACGCCATCGGGGCGTGCTGTCGCCCGCACCTTGGGGGCTTGGGCGCGTTACGAGTCTGAGCACAAGGGCGCCCGCATCCGATCTGCCCGGCGACAACAGGCCCTCGCCGGTGGCTGGCATGGCGGAATCCGCCCGTACGGGTTCGAGCCTGACGGCGTGACGGTCCGGGACTACGAAGCGCAGGAGATTGCCCGCGCCGCTGAGAGCGTCCTGGCCGGGGCGTCACTGCGTAGTTGTGTGCGCGACCTCAACGAGCGCGGCATCCCCACGGCAACGGCCCGTGGGCCGTGGACCTCGGTCGCGCTGAAGGACACGATCATGCGGCCGAGAACTGCTGGACTGTCCTCTCATTTGGGCGAGGTCGTCGGTCCAGCGGTGTGGCCTGCCATCGTCCCCGAGGACACCTGGCGTGCCGTGTGCGGGATCCTGAGCGACACCAGCAGGCGCACGAACCATCGTGGCGGCACAGTCCGGTGGCTCGGGTCCGGACTGTACATATGCGGGGTGTGCGAGCAGGCGACTCTGCGCGTCGGCACGGCAGGGAACAAGCGAAAACCGGCTTACCGGTGCAGCGCCCGCGATTCACGTATCACCGGTGGCCACGTCACCCGTGCGGCCGAGGAGCTGGACCTTTACGTGGAGTCGGTAATCGTCGCTCGGCTGTCTGAGCCGGGGGTGTTTGAGTCGCTGCTACCTCCAGTCGATGAGGCAGACACCACGCCGTTGCACGTCGAGCAGCTGGCGCTGCAGCAGCGCGCCGACGAGCTGGCGAACCTGTTCGCCGGGGGTGCAGTCACGGTACGCCAGCTCGCTACGGCCACCGAGACGATCCGCGCCCGCTCGGTTGAGATCGCCGACGAGCTGGCGCAGTTGACCACCCGCGGACCACTAGCCGAGATGGCGCACGCCGACGACCTCGCCCGCCTGTGGTTTGGAACCGACAGTGACCGCTCCGATGGCCTGGCGCTCGGTAAGCGTCGCGCCGTCGTCGACGCTCTGCTGACTGTCACCGTGTTACCGGCGCGCCGGGGGCAGCGAGCGGGCGGCCTGTACTTCAACCCGGAGTTCGTGCGCGTCGAGTGGCGGCAGTGATGACGAGCAACAATGACCCTGCCGGGCAGTTCTTCGCCGAACTGGTCAGAGTCTCAAAGGAGAAGGCCGATGCGATCCGCGCCGACTACCGGCAGGACGAGAAGGCCAAGGTGTTGAGCAAGAAGACTCTGCACCGCTACGTGTGCCGTCGCGGTTGCGGTGTCCTAGCGACGGTGGTCAAGCTGGGGGAGGACATAGTTGTCGGAACGCGCGACTGCAAGTTCTCGCCCGGCATGAACCTGGAGCGGAGCGTGCCGGAGGCGCGAAGGAAGAACACCCTCGACGGTGACCGACACTGGCCGGGCCACACCTTCGACGTCACGGAAATGGCAAGCTGGGGACCGGGCGTGGGAATCGACGCCAGCTGCCGCCACGGGCTGCACACCCTGCTTGCAACAGACGTGCTGGCCATCGTCGAGGGCGTGCTCCCCGGCCACCCCGGAAAGCCGACGCTGCTGTAGTCCTCGGCGTGTCGCCCGCTTGCGTCTACCGCATGCTGTAGCATCCTGCACGTGCCCGTGATCATCGGGCACAGTTGCCCGCCAGTGATGGCGACCGGAATCATGCAGGGTGCCGGATCCCTAGGGGTCCGCTATGCCTTCCATAGGTTCATCTTCCGCGGCCAGATCGCTGCAAGGGCAGGTTGCCGCCGCCCGACGCTGGGGCCGAGACTCTCTCGACCTTGACCGTGACTACGCCGCCGAGAAGCTGGCCGAGTACGTCGAGCGGACGGTCGCCGAGGCTCCGCCGCTTACCCCGGCGCAGCGTGACCGGATCGCCGTCCTGTTGCGGGGTAGTGCCGCCGAGCGAACCAACGTCGAGGCGGCGGCGAGATGACGGCCACCACGCTGCCGGCCACCCGGATGTTCCACGAGGTCCGAGACCGGGATCGACCGTGCCTTGATGCAGGAACGCTGATCCGGGAGACCCACGCGGTGTTCGACCGGTTCGGCGTCCAAGCGTCGCCGGGCCGGGTAATCAAACTCGTGCGCACCTACGTGCGCCGCGTGCAGAACAACGGCATCGGCTTCGCCGACTACCTCGCGCAGGTCGCGGTGGGCGAGCACCAGCGCCGTCTCGTCTCCGACGAACTGCGCCGCGTCACGGCCTACGTCGACCCGACCGGCGAGAGCGCCGTCAACAACGTGGTGCGGGGTGGTACTAGATGATGCCTCAACGAGAACGGCGCCCCCGGGCAGAGGCGCCGTCTCCAGGATTCGCAAGCCACCAAGCCGCTAAGTCCACTGTGGAGTCTACCGCAGGACCGGCCGATGTGGATCCACACTCGCCGGTGAGTCGCCTCGCCTGCGCGCGGCACTACCTCGACCCGCTCATCGCCCAAGCCCGTGAGGCCGGCCCGCTGCCCGAGCTGGGTACCCCTGAGTGGGCTGTGGCCGACGCCACGACCCAGAGCGCGGCGGCCTTCGTCGCGGTGCTCTGCTACCTCAACGCCGCGGCCATGGCCAGCCTGGTCGGCGCACGTGACCGCCGTGTCGCCCGCGAGGACCACCGGGAGTTCCTGATCGCGCAACGCGAGGCCAGCCATGCCATCTCAGCCGCCGTGGACTGGTCAGCTGCGAGTCGTCGGCCGTCGCACGCCGAGCTGGAGCGACGCCGGGCGGTGCGCGGATGACCGACAACGTGTCGACGGTTTACCGTACTAGCCCCGTAAAGCGCGTCCGCAGGACGAAGGAGCAGATCGCCACGTTAGACACGGTGATCTACCAGGTGGCCGAGATCGACCAGCCGCTGACGGTACGCAGCATCTTCTACCGCGTAGTGAGCGCTGGCGCGGTGGAGAAGACCGAGAAGTCCTACAACGCGGTGCAGCGCCGGGTGCTGGCGATGCGGCGCACGGGCACCCTGCCCTACTCGTGGATCGCGGATGGCACCAGGTGGCAGATCAAGTCTGCCACCTGGGGGTCGGTCGAGGACATGCTGTCCGCAGCCGCGGTCGGCTACCGCCGGGCGCTGTGGCTCGACCAGGACGTCCACGTCGAGGTGTGGTCGGAGAAGGACGCGCTCGCCAGTGTCATCTCCGGGGTGACCAGGGACCTCGACGTGCCGCTGCTCGTCGCCCGCGGGTTCGCCTCCGAGACCTTCCTCTACAGCACTGCGCAGCAGATCATCGGCACCGGCAAGCCGGCGGTCATCTACCAGCTTGGGGACCACGACCCGTCCGGGGTCGCGGCGTGGCAGCACACCCAGGACCGACTCCGGGACTTCGCGCCTGGGGTCGACCTGACCTTCGAGCGGCTGGCCGTGACGTCCGCGCAGATCAACACCTTCAACCTGCCGACGCGGCCCACCAAGCAGACCGACTCTCGGGCCCGCAACTTCACCGGGGAGTCCGTCGAGGTCGACGCCCTGCCCTCCCCGGTGCTGCGCCGGCTGGTGCGGGTGGCGGTGGAGTCCTGGCTCGACCCCCACCAGTTTGACCTAACTCGTGCCGCTGAGCGGTCCGAGCGGGAGTTGCTGACCGCGATCCGGGGGGGTGTGGCATGAGTATCCCCTACGGAGGTGACCAGCGCGACGCCGGCAACTGGGCCGATGAGAACGGCGAGCTGCACCAGGGCGCGGACGAGCTGGACGGTGGCGCCCTGCTGGATCGGGTGATGACCTTCGTGGGCCGGTTCTGCCGGTTCCCCGATGGGCACGCCCTGGTGGCCGCGGTGCTGTGGGCGGTGCACGCGCACCTGGTGGTGCACCTGCACACCACACCCCGTCTGGCGCTGCTGAGCCCGGAGCCGGGCAGCGGGAAGACCCGGGTTCTGGAGGTTCTGGATCTTCTGACCCCGGACACGATGTTCGTGTTCTCCGCGTCCCCGCCCGCGATCTTCCGCACCATGCGGAACCAGACGACGACGCTGTTGTTTGACGAGGTGGACACCGTGTTCGGCCGCAAGGGCAAGGACGACGACAACGGAGACCTGCGGGCACTACTGAACGCCGGCTACAAGCGGGGGGCCACGATCCCGCGCTGCGTGGGCCCGATGCACACCGTGGAGCACTTCCCGGTGTTCGCCGCGGTGGCGCTGGCCGGGCTCGGCGACCTGCCCGACACGCTGATGAGCAGGTCGGTGATCGTCCGGATGCGCAAGCGCAAGCGCTCCGAGCCGGTGGAGCCGTTCCGTCACCGGGTGCACGCCGCGGATGGTCACGACCTGCGCGACGAGCTGGCGGCGTGGGCCCTCCGTCAGGGTGAGGCTGTGGGGGCTGCCTGGCCGACGCTGCCCGAGGGGATCGTGGACCGGCCCGCCGAGGTGTGGGAGCCGCTGCTGGCCGTCGCTGAGGCCGCCGGCGGGCAGTGGCCCGGGCTCGCCCGCGAGGCCTGTGTGGCGCTGTGCGCGGTGGCCAACGACCGCTCGGTGAGCCTCGGCGTCCGGCTGCTGCGCGACCTGCACCTGGTGTTCGGCGACGCTCTCACCCGCTCCACGGCCGACCTGCTGGCCCGGTTGCACGGGGAGACCGGCTACGCCACCGACGCCGACGGGGAGCCAGTGCTCCTGCTGGACGCCCCGTGGTCGTCGTTGCGCGGGGTGCCGCTGGACCCGCGGGGCCTGGCCCGCCTGCTCGGCCAGTACGAGGTGCGCTCGACCAAGGTCAAGATCGACGGCCGATCGTCGCAGGGGTACCGCCGGGAGGACTTCTGGGATGCCTGGCAGCGCGAGGGCGCGGCCCCGGGGTCGGAAACAGCGGAACCTGCGGAACCTGCGGAACGCCGCAGGTCAGAGGCACCGTCGTGGGTTCCGGACACGGTGCAGCCTCCGGAACCTGCCGGAACCCGGGGCGGGGAGGTTCCGGAACCCGGTTCGGCTCCGGAACCCGAAACACCCCCTCTGACCTGCGGCGTTCCGCAGGTTCCGCAGGTTCCGGACTTCCGTACCCCAGGGAGGCGCGGCACAGCACCGGTAGCCCACTGCACCCGCTGCGGGCAGAAGCTGCTCCTCGTCGTCACCGGGCGGGACACCTGCGCGGCCTGCTCGAAGGCAGGTGCGGCATGACCGGCGAATTACTGCCCAGCGCCCTGGTGCTCACGGTGACTCCGACCGCAAGCACCAGGCTGGTCACCATCCGCTGCCCGTTCTGTCGGCGCACCCACACCCACGGGTGGCCGTCCGAAGCGCCGGACGTCGGCACGCGCGTGGCGCACTGCCACAGACCGAACGGCGAGCCGGTGCGCACCTACGACGTCCGCGTCGACACGGCTGGGGGTGCCCAGTGACCCGGCCCATCACGCCGGAGGTCTACGTACATGGCGTGCAGGGCGCGGTCGCGGTGGTCCCGGCGCGGATAGCCGCCTGGATGGACGCGCGACTGAATTTGAGCCAGCTGCGGCAGGAGGTGCGGGGTCACGACCCAGAGCTGGACGCGGTTCTGCTGGCCCTGCGCCTGGTCGCGATGACGTGGCCCGCTTCCGCGACCGGAAGCAACGCGCGGCAGTTACCGGAAGTTGACCCACCCTGTGCGTGGGTCGGAACACGCCAGGCCGCGGACCGACTCGGCATCACCGAACGGGCTGTCCGCCAGGCGATCGAGACCAAGCGTCTGCCGGCCAAGCAGATCGACGGGCGGTGGCGCATCACCCGCGACGACGTTGAGCACCACCGAGCAGCGAGAGCGAACCGAAAGGCAACACGATGACCAACCCCACCACCACCGAGTGGAATCGGCCCGCTGACCAGGTCCGGGCCAGGCTCGAACGAGACGTGCAAACCATCCGAGACCGGATCGAGCTGAGCCCTGCGGCGTCGCAGGCCCGGATCGCGGCGGTGTACCAGAAGGCCAAGACGGCAATGGATGCGATGAACACCGCGAACCCGGCCAAGCGTGCCGCTGACCTCGGTGCCGCCAAGCGGAGCCTGTTCGGGATCGACGACCTGACCACGGGTGCGTCCCCCGCTGACCGCGCCTCCATGGCCCTGTCGTTCCGCGACGCGCAGCAGCGGGCAGCGCAGCTAACCACGACCGCCGATGCGCAGGCCCTGCTGGACCTGGCCGACCAGTCCGGCGACGAGTTGCTGGCCCGGGCGGTGGGCAACGCGGCGCTCAGTGGGCTGGGTATGGACGACGTCGGCCAGGCGTACCTGGCTGCCCGACCTCAGCAGGCGAAGGCATACGACGCACTGCGCGCGCTGACCAGGATGGGATCGATCGCCGAGATTCTTGAGTTCGTCCTGCCCAAGCCGCCCGAATTGGCCCAGCTCAGCGATAGCCAGCTCACGACGCTGGCTGCCTCGCCGCTGGCGGGCTGACGGTGGCCCGCCGCCGGGCAGCGGGTGGCGTCGACCTGCGTGCCCTGCACCTCGAACACCTGCTCGCGTCCCACCGCTACCGACGACGTCCGCAGGACATGGCTGCACAACTTGCCGCTGTGCGCGGCGGTAAGCCGTTCGTGGCGCAGGGTTGGCAGCTCGGCCTCCAGCCGATGCACGCCACGTACTGCGTCGAGACCAACGGCAACCTCATCGAGGTGGAAGACGTCGTGGAGGACGGGGTGCACCGGTACTGGCGGCCGGACGGCACGGAGGTACTGCCGTGACCAGCGAGGGCATAGGGGGGAGTACCCGACCCGGCCATACCGGACAGACACGTATAGCAACTCCGGGTGAGCGTGCTCCGGTGCGTCGTTTTCGGCGCAGGCCGGCAGGGGACGCGGAACGTCCTGGTGTCCTGCGCCGCAGGTCAGAGCCCCATAGCCGAGACAGGGTGCCCGGGTGACGGGCTCGCAGCAGCAACCTGCACCTACCCCGGTGGGCCTCGATTTGCCTGGAAAACGCTTGTGGCGGCGGATCGTCGGCGCCTACGAGCTGCGCGAGGACGAGCTGGTCCTCCTCGAGCAGGCGGCCCGGGTTGCGGACACGCTGGCCCTCCTGGAGGCGGGCATGCGGGGTGCACCGCTGCTCGTGACCGGGTCAATGGGGCAGCAGAGAGAACATCCGCTGCTCTCTGAAGCGCGTCAACAGCGGGGGCAGCTGGCCCGCCTGCTCGCGCAACTCAAGCTCCCGGACGGGGACGGTCTCAGCACCACCTCCACAAAGGCCAGGAAGGCCGCCCAGGCGCGCTGGTCGCGGCGGACCGGCGCCTGAGCCCGTCACGGTGTCGCGTGAGGGAGCTGGCTGCCCTGTGGTCTACCCCAGCAGCTCGCCCAGCGCCTCGTGGATGCCCGGGTAGGTGGAGTCCTCGGCGAGGATCTTCTCGAACTGGGTTCGGGCCTTGGCGGCGTGTCCGAGGTGGGCCTCGGCGGACCCGCTCTCGAAGCGGGCCCTGTGCCGGGCAATGACTGACCGGGAGGGGAACCGGAGGGCTTCGCGGGCAACCACGACCGCGGACCCATCGTGTCCGAGCGCCCGCAACGCAGCCGCTCGCACGGCGAGCGCCATGGCGGTGACGTCGTCGGTGTTGGCGATCCCGTCTGTTCGGGACACGACAGCTTCCGGGTTCCCGCAGCGGAGGGCGAGGTCCGCCTGAGCCAGCCGGGCCACCGCGCCGTCCGGCAGGCTCTGCGCCGCTGACTGCGCCTCGGCGACCTCGCCTCGCTCCTCGTGCAGCCTGCCGACCAACAGCCCGACCAGCAGGCGCCCAAGGGGCAGCGAGATCGGTAGCCCGGCCACCGTAGCGGTCACCGCGACCGCTGCCGCGTAGCCCGCGACCTCGCTGTCGTCGTCTGGTGCGCCCGGGGTGCGGTAGACCGCGGACAGGTGCCCGAGGGCCCAGTCGGGGGCGATCGTTGCAGCCAGGACGCCCCCGACGGTGTGAGCCGCGACCGCCTGCCCTGGGTGCGCGGCCGCCTGGTCGAACAGCGCCATCCACACCGCCGAGGGTCCGTGCGCCTGCGCGAGGATGAACGCGCGGTACAGCTCCTTGCGGCCCTTCGGGGCGAACAACCCCGGCTTAACCACCGCTGGAGCCGGCCGTTGGGCAGCTTCGCCGGCTGCCGAGCTCGGCGCACCGCGTCGACGAGGACCGGAGCTGGACCGGTAGGACAGGCCCGTTCCCGGAACGCCCACCGATGACGTGCGCCGCCCCGTCGAGGACACCGTGTACCGCGCCCCACGCGGACCCGCCGACACTGACAGGCTCTTCTTATTCAGGTTCAGCTTGACGCCGCCACCCAGGTTGACCGATTTCCGAAACCGAGCAGGCATGCGGACCCCTCCACCGAGCACTGACGACGACCCCGCAACTGTCGCCTGGGGCGACCACGGCCACAAGCCCACCGTCGGTTTGGCACCCTTCTCGTCCGCAGCGGCGGTCCTTCGTCGCAGATGCTGCTCCCGACTGCCACGTCCTTCGCGCACCGTGGTCGCTGCCGCTCGACGCGCCCATCCCCGAGCGCTTAGACCGCCGAACCGGCGACAGACCCCCCTCGATGCTGCCGCTCGACCTCAGCCATGGGCCCCCGCCGGCGGCGGGTGAGGCACCCAACGGCGGCAGCGCCATCTGCCGCACGAACCGGCTGTGCCTCGAACCGCTGGTGGCTGGCGGCTGACCGCCTTGTAGTCCCCACCCCTGCGGCGTTGGCCCGTACTGCGGCTGCGTCATCCCTGCCCCGTCCCCCGTCGGCGCGCGTGCGCCTGGGCGGCGGCATCCCCTGCTCGGCGCCGTGCGGGCAGGAACGAGACTCAACGTGACGCGCCAACGATCGGCGCCACGACGCTCACCCGCTCCTGGGTGCTGTCCACAATGTGGACTGAGAGTGTGCACAACTCGATTGCGTGCACGGGCGAAGATTCGCGGACCGTCCTGCCGTGGCCGCCACCCGCGCCTGGCAGGCCCGCCTGGACGCCCTCGCCAAGGGCGCCACCACGCGCGCCCCCGGCCGTGGCCGGGTCATCGTCCTCACATAAGCACGAGCGTCCTACGGCTGGGCCGACGAACAACCCTGCCCCGCCTGGTGCACCACCGGGGCCCAGCACCTCACCACCCGGTTGCGCCACCGCATGGATGACTGGTGGCATGAAGGCGTCGAGCACCCCCACACCACCCTCGACACCGACCACAACTGGCACCCCCAGGACCTACAGGTGCGCCTCGGCCAGCGCGAACACGACGACGAGCACGGCCGCCAGCTGCACCCCGTCTACGTCGACTGCTGCTGCCACACCCTCAGCCCCACCCAAGCCCGCGTACTCGCAGCCACCCTGCTTACCCTCGCCGGTGCTGCTGAGCGGGCCAACATGCGCCGCGCCCAAGTGCAGTACGCGCTGCCGCGATGAGCCATGCGCTGAGGGGGTGGTATGACCAATCGGGTGGTTACCTAACCGGGATGCAACCCGCGGTCCCGTGTAGCGCCCGCCCCCCTGTACAGGTTGGAGGCCGGGTGCCATGGTGGTTACACCAGGGCAGCACGGTCGTGTCGGCCAACCACCTACCCCGTGACGGGAACTGCCTCTCCGCCGTGACTTGAGCAGGCACCCGGACGGCCCCCCGACATGCTGACGGTGGAATCCTTGCACTGGTTCATGTACCCCGTGCCCTTGGAGAAGTTCGGGATGCAGGTCGAGCTGCGCGCCCACGCCAGCAGCTCACCGGTGGCGTAGCCAGTGAGCAGCAGCCCGCCCTTGGTGATCTTGAGCGGCTGGTTGTTGGACAGCCCTGGCCCGAGGGGGAACAGCGAGGCGAGGTCCACGATCACCGCCAGGGGCGGGTCGACGACGCGTCCGTTGCCCATGCTGTCGGGCCACGAGGCCAGCGGATCGAACACCCGTCCGACTCTAGGGCTCGATCGAAGGCCCCCAGCGCGCGCCTCGTGCGTGGCGCGGTCGGGGTCTCGTTCAGCATTCGGTGGCTGACTTCGTAAGGGTGGTCGCATGGCTACTACTTCTGACGGTGTCGTTGCTGGTGTGCTCGCGGGAGCGGCGGGGGCGGCCGCGCACAACGCGGTCGCTTACCTCGCCCAGCTCGTGACCGCTACCCCGCCACCAGCGTCTCCCACCTCCTCGACCCCCACCCATGCCGCCGGCACCCTGACCGGGGGGAGCACCGGGCGCTCTGCTGCAGCAGGCCCGCTCGGTGGAATCGGTATCGGGGTCGGTGTCGGCGCTGTCGCCGGGGCACTGCGGTCGCTGTCCACCACCCCGCCCCAGCCCGCCGCCGCCGCCGTTCTGGGCATCGCGGCCCTGGGTACCTCAGCCGCGGTGACCTCCGCTACCGGCACCCCCCGCGACACCAGCCTCACCGCCACCCTCGGCGACCTGGCTGCCCACCTCGCCTACGGACTCGTCACTGTCTTCACCCTGCACCGCCTCTTAGACCCTCACACCCCCCACGCCCACCGCTGAGCTCGCCCCCAGAAGGGCTGAGTCCCCCAGCAGCGCCGGGCCTCACCACGGTGGGCCCCCCGGAGCTTTTCGTCCGTAGGTGTCACGGCATCGCGGCTACGCGCAGGCACCGGTGCGACCCCGGCACCGTCGTGGGCACCGGGGTCGCGGTCGAGCGGCGCGCTGGCCCATCGGGGCCGGGCTAGTGGGTCACAAGTCCGGATGGCTATTCCTCGCCATTGCAAGGGGGAACATGCCGTGGCCTGCTACCTCACTTGACCCAGTGAGCCTAACGCGGTGTATCGTCAATCTCGGCCGCAGGATCGGCGACTAAGTAGAAGTCCCAGCTCGGCCCGGTATGAGAGCGCCGCCCATCAATAATGGGTGCGTCCGGCGCCGGGCACCAGCCGTTGGTGGAATCACCATTCCACCACAGTCCTAAACAGTGGGAACAGAAGCGCCAATCTCGCTGGAAAGCGTCGGCAGAGTCAGGAAGGTCGATCGCCATAGTGGTCACGAATCCTCTCACGTGATGGTCCGAACCTACATTGTCAACACTACGGCGAAGAGGTACTGCGGCGTCTAACAAATACTCCCGCGGTGGCGGTGCGCTCGGCCCGCCGCATGAGCCGCGGAGGGGCTGAGCTTGCGGGCCCTCGCAGCGGCCACGGGGAACGACTACAAGACGGTCCAGCGCGACGCGGCGCAGGTGCGGGGCTGTTCGTCGCGCCGGGGCGCTCTCAGCGCCCGCTACACATTTGCCGGTGTTGTGATGAGCGAGGACGCCGCCGCTGCCCGGCGCATCGCGCCGTCGGGCACCTTCGTGTAGACCGTCGTTGTCTCGATCTTCTGGTGCCCGAGCAGCTCTTGCACGGCCCGCAGGTCACGCTCGACGGCGTAGGCGAGCGTGCCGAACCGGTGCCGGACGGTGGGCCGTCCAGCCGTCGCCCAGCGCGGCGCTGATGAGCTTGCCGAGGTGGGCCGGGGTGAGGTGGCCGCGTGGTGCGCCGCGGGTGTCGCCGCGGTGGTAGGCGGGGAACACCCAGCCCCGCGGGATGAGGGTGAGGAGCTGGCCGAGGCTGTCACCGACCGGTACACGGCGCTCATGGCGACCCTTGCCCATCACCCGCAACGACCAGCCGTTGCAGTCCTGTAGTAGGTCGTCGGTGTGCGCCGCGGCCAGCTCGGCGCGGCGGATGCCGGTCTCAGCGAGCAACAGCAGCGCCAGGCGTACCCGTGGGTCGGCCGCTGCTGTTGCCGCCGCGAGGCGGTCCGACGGTACCGGTCGGGGTAGGCCACGCTCCGGCGTGATCGGCGGCAGGGTCGCCGCAGGGGACACCGCGATGTGCCCCGCGGCCTGGCCCCAGGCGTAGAAGCTGCGCAGGCTGGATCGGTAGCTGCGCCGGGTTTCCCGTGACCACGACCACCCGGCCAGCCAGTCGACGAGCTCGGTTCGGGTGATACTCCACGGGTCGCGGTCGGGGAAGTCGTCGGCCAGTCGCCGCAGGTGGTAGTCGCGGAGGTAGCGGGTCGTCGCCGGACGGTCCGCGGCCTGCAACTCCAGCTCCCACCCCGCCAACGCTCGCGCCCACCGCACGGTGACGGTGAGGTCCCGCCCAGCGTGCGGGGTCGTCTCGGTCATGACGAGGGCACCGGTACGAGCAGGTTGTAGAGCCGCTCGACCGCCTCAGCCACCCGCACCGGCTCGCGCAGCGGGCCACCGTTGTGCACCTCTGCGCGCATCCACCCGGCGCGGATGAGCAGGTGATCGGGGCCGCGTTCCATGATGTCGTAGGCCATCGCGGCAACAGCTCCGCGGGCGTCGTTCCAGTCGAGCCCGTCGAGCACCCCTTCCCGGCCCATCATCGTGGCAATGTCTTCGTACACGGCCGCTATCTCCGAGTCCGGTTTCCACCCGATGATGACCGGCATCCGGGCGAACAGGTCCAGCGCCTCCGCTACCGGATCGTCGGGTGCGTAGTTCGGGTCGAAGGTCTCACCGGCGCTCATCGGGTCGCCGCCCGCTGCATTGCCCTGATGGCGGCCAGGTCGGCATCGGTGACTGAGCGCAGCAGGGCACGAAAACCCGCCGCGTCAAGCCCGAGGTGTGCCGCCCCCTGCTCGACGCTGTGATCCGCGGCCAACACCTCGCCCAATGCGGCCAGCTCGGCGGTGCTCATCGCGCACCCGCAGCAATCTCCGCCATGATCGCATCCCGGCGAGCTGCCCATGCCTCGGTGACGTCATCCGGGGTGTCCCGGGTCGGTATCGCACGGAGCAGGGCGGCCACCTCGGCGGTGCTCGGGGTGTCACCCATCGCGGGGATGGTGTCGGGGAACGTCATGGTGTGCCTCCTAGGCTGAGGTGTCATAGGTGCGGGGCAGTGTTTCCCGCTCCCGTGCCGCCGACCACGAGGAACGCCAGCCGCGCCGCCACCACCGCCTCGAGCAGGGGCCCGGCCTCAGGTGGGACGGCTCGGGATGCGACCAGGGCGTCCAGTCCCTGGGTTGCCGGGCGCAACACCCGCAGTGACAATGTCGTCCCGTCCGCCGCAACCGGGGGCAGCACCGCGTGCAGCCGCACCCCGGCGCCGCCGTAGCCCGCGTCCGGCAAACGGCCGTCCACCCACGGTTGCGCCTCGTCCAGCCGCCGCCCCGCCGAGAGCGCGAGCCGCTGGGCGAGGCGGCGCACGGCGGCCTCGTCGGCAAAACGCACGGTGGCGCGCACCAGTCCGGCGCCGCGGTCCACCCACACCTCGTCGGGGGCGGTCACCAAGACGTCGGCGGTGTCCGGCTCACGCAACAGCGCCTCGAGTGGACCGGCCCCGGAGAGCTCGGTCTGCAATACGCGCAGCGCGCCCAGCAGGTCGGTGTCGCCGAGCACCCCGCCGGCCTCCGCACGGATGGCGCCGGCCACGACAGCCGGGCTGAGCTGGCCGGGCACCTCGGCGAGGCGGTGCCGTACCCGCTCCAGCAGCTCCTCGTGCTCCAGCGCCGAGCCCGCCGACGCCAAGGCGATCACGCGGCCCGCCTGACCCGTCCGGCCCGGCCGTTGTCGGTGTCGGTAAGCGCGGCCAGCACCTGCCGCGCCACCGCAGGCAGCGGGCCACGACGGGGCAACCCGCCACGCTCGAGCTGTGCCGCCAGGCCGGGGTGCGGCCGGGTGGCAGCCAAGACCGGCACCCCCAGGGCGCGCGCGACGTCGGGTGCGCCGAGACCACCGGGCGCCGGGCCGCGCACTACCACCCGCAGTCCGCCCACCCGGTCGCTGACTGCGGCGAGCACCCGGGCGGCGGCAGCGCAGGCCCGCACCTCCGCGGGCACTACGAGCACCGTGTTGTCGGCGCGGTCCAGCACGGCGCGCGCCACCGGCCCGAGCGTGCGGGGCAGGTCGCACACCACCACGTCACCGGCCCGGCGGCCGGCATCAAGGACGGCAGCCACCGCCTCGGGTGCGGGCTCGGTGTCGTCACGTCCGCACGAGAGCACCGTGAGTAGGCCACCTGATGAGGGCAGCGCGTCGTGCAGCGCGCTGGCGGCCACCCGGCCCCCCGTCAACGCGACGCCCGACCAGCGCAGCCCGGCTGTGTCCTCCGCACCCAGCACCAGGTCGAGCCCGCCGCCGAGGGGGTCACAGTCGACCAGCAGCGCGCGCCGCCCCGAGTCAGCCGCCGCGCCGGCCACGGCCGCAGCCAGCACCGAGGCCCCGGCACCACCCCGTCCACCGAGCACGGCCAGCACCCGCCCGCCGTCGTCGGCCCGCTCGACCCGTTCACCCAGTGCGGCGACCAGGAAGCCCTCGCCGTCGGGCAGCGCCACCACGTGCTCGGCGCCCACCGCCACGGCGCTGCGCCACAGCTGGTCACCACCCGGCTCGTCGGCAACCACCAACACCCCTTCTCGTCGTGGCAGGCCGGCGTCGGCGCAGCGGGCGGCGGCGGGTGCGTCCAGCAGCACCAGCGGCGCCCGCATCCACCGCATCCGAGCCCCCGTGGTGTCAACGGCGAGCTCCAGCTCGCACCCGGCCGCGGCGGCGAGCCGCAGCAACTCCTCCTGCAGCGGGCCGGACGACACCAGGGCAAGGACGCGCGGTTGAGCGGCCTCGGTGTCGGCACTGGTCGTCGGGCGGGTCGTCGGGCGCTCGGTGGACAGGGTCACGACGGGCTCTTCTCAGGCTCCGGTGAGCGGGAGGCTTCCGGCTCGATTGGAGCGAGCGTGCACCTACGACGGGGGTGCCGGGGCGGGCCGAACGGCGCCTGTGGATAACAGGGGCCGATGTGGACAACTAGCGATCCTTGGTCGGTCCTTGGATGCGAGGCAAACCGATCCCGAACGCGGGACGGCCCCCGCCAGGGGGGAGGGGCGGGGGCCGTCTGGTTCAGCCCAGGGGGGTCGGGCTGAACCCGTCCAGGAAACAAGTCCGGACAACTCGAACGTTACCCTGACGAGGCTGGCGGTCGTCGTCTTCCGGGTAGGTCGTGCCCCTGTGAGTGCGGAGGGTCACACCTATGCTCACCGGTGTGCGCACGCCAGCGACGCAGGCCGGTCCCCCGGTCGCTGCGTTCTTCGACCTGGACAAGACGATCATCGCCCGGTCCTCGACAATGGCGTTCAGCAGACCGTTCTTCCACCAGGGCCTGATCAACCGGCGTGCCGTACTCAAGAGCAGCTACGCGCACTTCCTGTTCCTGCTGGCCGGGGCCGACTCCGATCAGATGGAGCGCATGCGTGCGCACCTCACCGCGTTGTGCACCGGGTGGGAGGTCAGGCAGGTACGCGCCATCGTCGAGGAGACCCTGCATGACGTCGTCGACCCATTGGTGTACGCCGAGGCAGCTGCGCTGATCGCCGAGCACACCGACCAGGGGCACCACGTGGTGGTGGTGTCGGCATCGGGTGAGGAGATGGTGGCGCCGATAGCCGCGATGGTTGGGGCCGACCTCAGCGTCGGAACCCGAATGGTCGAAATCGACGGGCTGTACACCGGCGAGGTGGAGTTCTACTGCTACGGCGAGGCCAAGGCCGACGCGGTGCGCGGGCTGGCCGAGGCCCACGGCTATGACCTGAGCCGGTGCTACGCCTATTCCGACTCGGTCACCGACCTGCCCATGCTGGCCGAGGTGGGCCACCCCACGGCGGTGAACCCCGATCGGGCTTTGCGCCGGGAGGCTGTCAGCCGTGGGTGGCCGGTGCTGACGTTCTCCGCCCCGGTCTCGCTGCGGACGCGGATCCCGACGGCGTCGAGTTCGGCCGTGGCGACGGCGGCCGTTGGTCTGGGCGCCGCTGCGGCGGGGTTCACCTGGTACGGGCTGAGCCGTCGCCGCCGCAACCGCTGAGGGCTTGATCGAGCCGGCCACTTCGCGGGCTGCTGCGCCGGCTACGTGGAAGCTCCTGCCCCGCCGCGGCCACCGCGCGGAAGCTTTTTGCCCCCGCTCTTGCTGTGACGGCGATCACGGGGTAGGAAGGGACTACGGAACCCCGACAGGCCAAGGTCGGATCGGAAGAGAAGGTTTGCCCTCCCGGTCGAGGCTCCCAGCACGAGCAACCAGGCACCCACGCCTTGCGCGCCTGGCCAGACTGACGCCGTGGGCCTGCGCACCGGACGACTGACGACCGGAGGACGCCGAGGCCGCCGACACGGCGCCCACTGCACGCTTGGTAACCAGGCTGCTCGTGCTCGAGGACCCCGGACCGCGCTGGTCCGGGGTCCTCGTGTCGTGTGGGCTCAGCTGGCCGCTGGGCGGCGGAGTCGCGTGCGCTGGGGCGGGGCGGGCAAGTCAGCAAGTCAGCGTCAAGGCGTGTGTTCAGTCGAGGTGTCTCCGCACCCACTCCGCGATCTCGTCGGCGGTGGTGGGCAACGCGTCCGAGAGCACCCGGTTGCCCCCTGCCGTCACCACCAGGTCGTCCTCGATCCGCACCCCAACACCCCGCAGCTCCTCCGGCACGGTGAGGTCGTTGGGGTGGAAGTACAGCCCGGGCTCCACCGTGAGGGCCATGCCCACCTCGAGGTTGCCGTCGTGGTATGCCTGCGCCGAGGAACTGGCGCAGTCGTGCACGTCCAGGCCGAGGAAGTGGCCGACCCCGCAGGCGATGTAACGGCGGTGGTGCTGGCCCTTGTTTTCCAGCGACTCCTCCACGGAGACCGGCAGCAGACCCCACCCGTGCAGGCCCTCGGCGAGGACCCGCATGGCCGTGGATTGGAACGTTCGGTATGGGGCTCCGGGCTTGACCTCGGCCATCGCGGCGACGTGCGCGGTGTGCACCAGGTCGTACACCTGGCGCTGGGCGGCGGCGAACTCACCGGACACGGGAAACGTACGGGTGACGTCGGCGGTGTAGCAGGTGCGCGCCTCGACCCCGGCGTCGAGCAGGAGCAGTCCGTCGTCGGGCACGGTCCCGTCGTTGCGCACCCAGTGCAACACCGGTGCGTGCGCGCCGGAGGCGACGATGGACGAGTAGCCCACACCGTTGCCTGAGGTGCGCGCACGCCGGTCGAAGGTGCCCTGCAGCCAGCGCTCGCCCCCACCGCGCACCGCCTCGGGCAGGGCGGCGGCCACCTCCCCGAACCCGACGACGGTGGCGTCGATGGCCACTTGCAGCTGGCCGAGCTCCCAGTCGTCCTTGATGCGCCGCAGCTCGGCGAGCACCACCCGCAGCTCACCCCCGCCGCCGGTGACCAGCGCGTCCAGTTGCGGATCGACCCCACGGGTGGCCAGCAGAGCCGGGTAGTTGCCGCGAAGCCCGGCGGGCAGCTCCTCCAGCGGGCGACAGGTGATGCCCAACGCCTGCGTCCATTCCGGCAACCCCGGCACAGGCCCGATCCACAGCTCACCGTCGCGCGCGCTGGCGAAGAAGTCGGCCTCGGCGGGGCCGGCCGGGGTGCGCAGGTACAGCACCGCATCGTGGGTGTCGCCGCTGGGGTGCAGCAGCAGCACGGCCCCCTCCGCCGTGCACCCGGTGAGCCACAGGAAATCGGAGTCCGGGCGGAACTCGTAGTCGGAGTCGTTGGAGCGCACCGGGGCCCGCCCGGCGGCCACTGCGATGCGTTGCCCGGGGAAAGCGTGCGACAGCTGCGCACGGTGTTCGGCAGTGGCACGGGCCTGACCGTCGACGACGTGTGCGGTGCGGTCGGCCGGACCCCAGCCGTCGCGGACGTACTCGCGGAAGCCGGGGGCCTCCGTCAGCTTGCTGGGATCACGGCGCGCGGGTCGGAACTGCATGGTGACGAGGTTAGCGCCGTCGGCGGCAGCGGGACGAGACGCTCGCGAAGGGTCGAGCGGGCCACGCGCTCCTGGCGCATCAACTCACCGCGGCGTCGGCGATGGAGCCGGCCTCGCGCGCACCGGCCTCCAACGCCGCGCAACAGCCCACCACCCAGACGGCCACCCCCTCCGGCGTTCCGGAGGCGAAACCGGCTGCAGCACTGCGGTACTCCCCCGGCCGGCGCAGCCAGCTCACCTCCGGCACGGTGAGGGCGTGCACGTCCAACCCGGTGCTGACGGTGACCAGCCGGGCAGCCGCCCGGGCCACCACCCCGTCCACCGTCCCGAACGGCGCGAGGCCGAGCAGCTCGCCGTGTACCACCGCAGCCAACACCGCGGCCGGCACCCGGGTGCCGCCGGTGACCAGCTGACCCAACAGCTCCAGGCGCTGCCCGGCCCCGGCGCGGGGGCGGCCCAGCTGGGCGTTATCCGTCACCACGTCCGCCGCGGCCAGCAGGTGCAGTCGGGCCAGCACCTGCAGCGGGGCCCGGGGCCACCGGGGCACCTGCCCGTCCAGCGCGGCCGCCACCCGCAACGCACCGGCCAGCACCGGGTCACTGACGTCGGTGGCCAGCACGGTCGACCCACCGTCCAACCCGGACGAGGAGCGGGCGGCCCGCACCGACGCCTCGGCGGCGTTCGCCGTCCAGCCCCGACGGTTTGCGGGGTGGCGGTGCACGGCGTCGACGGCGGCGCGGGCGGACTCGGCGGCCTCCGTCACCCCGGGCAGGTCGAGCAGCGGGGCGAGCGGGTCGGCGGCCACGGGAGCCGACGGTACCCAGAACCGCCCCCACCGCACGCCCGGGCGCCGACCCGAGGCACCGCTCGGCTCAGGACCTGTCCCGTTCACCGAGACACTGACCGAACGGCGGTGGCCGGTGTGACGTGGTACGCATAAGTTGGGCACATGACGACGCCGTCCGACACCGAGCAGAGCCCCTCCGAGTCGAGGGTGTTCCCGCCGAGCCCGGAGTTCACCGCGCAGGCCAACGCGGGCCCCGAGTTGCAGACCGCGGCCGACGCCGACCGGGAGAGCTTCTGGGCCACCCAGGCGCAGCGGCTGCACTGGCACGAGCCGTGGACCCAGGTGCTCGACTGGTCGAACGCGCCCGTCGCGAAGTGGTTCGTCGGTGGCCGGCTCAACGTGGCCTACAACTGCGTCGATCGGCACGTCGAGGCAGGCAACGGTGACCGGGTGGCCATCCACTGGGAGGGCGAACCGGGCGACAGCCGCGACCTGACGTACTCTGACCTGCTGGCCGAGGTGAGCAAGTGCGCCAACACGTTTGTCGACCTGGGGCTGGTCACCGGCGACCGGGTGGCCATCTACATGCCGATGATTCCCGAGGCGATCGTCACCATGTTGGCGTGCGCCCGCCTCGGTCTCACCCACTCTGTCGTCTTCGCCGGGTTCTCCGCCGGAGCGCTGCGCTCGCGCGTCGACGACGCGGAGGCCAAACTCGTGGTCACCACCGACGGCCAGTGGCGTCGTGGCAAACCAGCGCCACTCAAGGACGCCGTCGACGAGGCGGTGGACGGCGCGGAGAGCGTGCAGCACGTGCTCGTCGTCCGGCGCACCGAGTGCGAGGTGAGCTGGACCGACGGTCGCGACCTGTGGTGGCACGAGACGGTCGACTCCGCGTCCCCGGAGCACACCCCGGAGCCGTTCGACTCCGAGCACCCGCTGTTCGTGCTCTACACCTCCGGCACCACCGGCAAGCCCAAGGGGATCATCCACACCTCCGGTGGGTACCTCACCCAGACCAGCTACACCCACCACTACGTCTTCGACCACAAGGAAGGCCGCGACGTCTACTGGTGCACCGCCGACATCGGTTGGGTCACCGGGCACAGCTACATCGTCTACGGCCCGCTGAGCAACGGTGCGACGCAGGTGGTCTACGAGGGCACGCCCAACACCCCGGACGAGCACCGGCACTGGAACATCATCGAGAAGTACGGGGTGTCGATTTACTACACCGCCCCCACCCTGGTGCGCACGTTCATGAAGTGGGGCCGCGAGATCCCCGACGCGCACGACCTGTCCAGCCTGCGCGTCCTCGGCAGCGTCGGTGAGCCGATCAACCCCGAGGCATGGATGTGGTTCCGCGAGGTCCTCGGCGGCGAACGCTGCCCCATCGTGGACACGTGGTGGCAGACCGAGACCGGTGCCATCATGATCGCCCCGCTTCCCGGGTTGACGGCGTGCAAACCGGGTTCGGCCATGGCCCCGCTGCCGGGCATCTCCGCGGCGATCGTCGACGAGGAGGCCAACGTCCTGGATGCCACCGAGGGCGGTGAGGTCAGCGGTTATCTGGTCCTCGACCAGCCGTGGCCGGCGATGCTGCGCGGTATCTGGGGTGACATGGACCGCTTCCGCGACACCTACTGGTCGCGTTACGCCGAACAGGGCTGGTATTTCGCCGGTGACGGCGCCAAGTACGACGCCGAGGGGGCCACTTGGCTGCTCGGCCGCGTTGACGACGTGATGAACGTGTCCGGCCACCGCATCTCCACCACCGAAGTGGAGTCGGCGCTGGTCAGCCACCCGTCCGTGGCCGAGGCCGCGGTGGTGGGGGCCTCCGATGCCACCACCGGCCAAGGCATCGTCGCCTTCGTGATCCAACGGGGCGGGGCCGCGGACGACGGTGATGCCTACATTACCGAGCTGCGCAACCACGTCGCCAAGGAGATCGGCTCCATCGCCAAGCCGCGGCAGATCATGGTCGTGCCGGAGCTGCCGAAGACCCGCAGCGGCAAGATCATGCGCCGGCTGCTGCGCGACATCGCCGAGAACCGCGAGGTGGGCGACACTTCGACGCTGGCCGACTCCACGGTGATGGAGCTGATCAGCTCGGGGCTGAGCAAGCCGTCCGAGGACTGAGCGGGCGGCGTCGGGCGGCGGTCTGCGCACATCGCGCGGCGTCGGGCGGCGGTCTGCGCACACCGCGCGGCCGACGAACGGCCGAGCGGGCGGGCGTCGAGCGGCGAGCGGGCGGCGTCTCCGCACACCGCGAGGCGTCACCGCACACCGCGCGGCCTATGCGTGGACGCCACGCGGTGTGCGGAGAGACGGAGCGCGGTGCGTGCGTGCGCCACCAGGTGTGCGGAGAGGGAGCGCGGTGCGTGCGTGCGCCACCAGGTGTGCGGAGAGACGGAGCGCGGTGCGGCCAATGCGTGGACGCCACCAGGTGTGCGGAGAGACGGAGCGCGGTGCGTGCGTGCGCGGAGACAGCCCGGCGCCCGTCAACCGTGACGCGGCGGTGCAACAGCCACGCCGCCACTCGGCTAGGCTGACCTGCGGAGAGCCGGGAAGTCTGGTCGGCGCGGGGCGTTCGTCACGCCCCGGCCCGCCGACGCCCACGCCAGGAACAGCCGCATGAATTGGCCCCGCCGCACCCGACCGCCCCGCCGCACCCGACCGCCCCGCCCCGCAGCTGCCCTCATCGCCGCTGCACCGTCGAACCCGGCGGAACTCGCCCGCTTCCTGCGTACCGAGACCGTCGGGGGCGCGGCTCTGCTCGTGTCGGCCGTGATCGCACTCGTCTGGGTCAACTCCCCGCTCGGTGACTCCTACGTCGCCCTGCGTGACCTGCGCCTCGGACCCTCGGCGTTGAGCCTGGACCTGACCCTCGGTGCGTGGGCGCAGGACGGGCTGCTCGCCGTGTTCTTCTTCATCGCCGGCCTCGAGGTGAAGCGCGAGATGGTGGTGGGCGAGCTCGCCGACCGCAGGAGCGCCACCCTGCCGGTCGTGGCCGCCCTCGGCGGTGTGATCACCCCGGCGCTGATCGCGCTTGCGGTGGGCTGGGGCGCGCCCGGCATCGGCGACGCGTGGGCAATCCCGGTGGCCACCGACATCGCCTTCGCCCTCGGGATCCTGGCACTCACGGGGTCCAAGCTGCCCACCAGCGCCCGCGTGTTCCTGCTCAGCCTCGCGGTGGTGGACGACCTCGTGGCGATCGTCATCATCGCGGTGCTGTTCACCTCGGGCCTGGCGCTGGGCTGGGTCGGGGTGGCCCTGGCCTGCCTCGCGCTGTACGCGTGGGCTCAGCACAAGCGCATCACCACGCCCCTGCTGTACCTCCCGCTCGCCCTGCTCACCTGGTTCGCCGTGCACGAGACGGGCGTGCACGCCACCCTCGCCGGGGTCGCCCTCGGCCTGCTCACCCGGGTGCGCGCCGACGAGGGTGAGGCCGAGTCACCGGCCAGCCGCCTGGCCCACCGCGTCCAACCCATCTCCGCCGGCGTGTGCGTTCCGGTCTTCGCCCTCTTCGCCGCCGGAGTCCCGCTCGGCGGCGGGGTGCTCGCCGCGCTCGCCACCGACCGCATCGCGCTCGCCATCATCGCCGGGCTGCTCGTCGGCAAGGTGGTGGGCATCTTCGGGGTGTCGTGGCTGGCGGTCCGCACCGGCCTCGCGCGGCGACCGCGGTCCCTGGGCGACCGCGACCTGTTCGCGCTCTCGGTACTCGGCGGCATCGGGTTCACCGTGAGCCTGCTCATCGCCGAACTCGGCCTGGCCGACGTGAGCCAGCAGGAGGTGGACACGGCGAAGGCCGCGATCCTGGTGGCCTCCGCGGTCGCCTCGTTGATCGGTGCCTCGCTGCTGCTGCGCCGCGGTCGGTTGTTCCAGGCGGCCCGCGACGCCCAGTACCGCGACGCCGCGCACCGGCGACTGCATCCGAGGGGCAGCTCGTTCGACGTGTTCGTCGACGACGATGGTGGGGGCGACGACGACGGCGGCGCCGGCGACGGCTCGCAGGAGGGCGCCGGAACCACCACGGCAGGCGCCTGAGGCAGGTCAGCGCGACCGGTCGTGACACCATGACGCAGACGACGATCGGTGGCCGGCCCCCGGGCAGCTGCTGGCAGGAGCACCTGGAGGGTCGAGTTGAGCGCAATACACCACACCACCCATGACGGAGTTCCCACCACGGTGGCCTCGATCCCACTGACCGAGGTGAACAAGCGGGTTCCGGGGACCGGAAGTATCGGGGACCTGGTGAAGGACGCGACCGCGCAGGTGTCCACCCTGGTGCGGGCGGAGGTGGAGCTGGCCAAGGCCGAGGTGACCGACGAGGTGAAGAAGGCCGTGCGCGGCGGCATCTTCTTCATCGTGGCCGGCGTGATCGGGCTGTACAGCACGTTCTTCCTGTTCTTCACCCTGGCCGAACTGCTCGCCATCTGGTTGCCGCGTTCGGCAGCCTTCGCCATCGTGTTCGCCGTGATGGTGCTCGGGGCGGCCGTCACCGGCCTCCTCGGCTACCGGAAGGTCAAGACCGTCCAGAAGCCGGAGAAGACCATCGACGCGGTGAAGGACAACGTCAAGGTCCTGCCCCGCTCCGGCTGACCCGCCGCACCGGCTGACCCCGCACAATCATGGCGCCGCCCGACCCGTCCAGCGTCCGCGTCGACGGACCGTGGACGCACCGTGACGTGCACGCCAACGGCATCCGGTTTCATGTGGCCGAGGTGGACGGGGCCGGCACCGGGGGCCCGCTCGTGCTGCTGCTGCACGGCTTCCCCGAGTTCTGGTGGAGCTGGCGCCACCAGCTGACCGCGCTGGCCGAGGCTGGCGCCCGCGTGGCGGCCGTCGATCTGCGTGGCTACGGCGACACCGACAAGCCGCCCCGCGGCTACGACGGGTGGACCCTCGCCGGGGACGTCGCCGGGCTCGTACGTGCCCTCGGTGCCCCACGCGCGGTGCTAGTGGGCCACGACTGGGGCGGGTTGATCGCCTGGGCGACCGCCGCGCTGCACCCCCGGCTGGTGTGCGGGCTCGGCGTGCTCAGCGCCCCGCACCCGGTGGCGCTGCGCCGGGCGGTGCGCACCGACCCGCTGGGTCAGGGCCGCGCCTCGAGTTATGCCGTCGGCTATCAGCTGCCGTTCTGGCCGGAGCGCTTGCTGGTGCGCAACGACGGCGCCGAGGTGGAGGCGGTCCTGCGCCGCTGGTCGGGTCCGCAGTGGCCCAACAGCGCGGAGTTCGCGGAGGTCGTCGTCCGCAACCGCTCGGCCGTGCAGGTACCCGGTGTCGTCCACTCCGCCATGGAGTACTACCGCTGGGCCCTGCGTAGCCAGGTCCGCAACGAGGGGCGCCGGTTCGCCTCCGACCTGGCCGCTGTCGTCCGGGTGCCGGTGTTGCAGCTGCACGGCGCGCTCGACCCGTGCCTGCTGCCCCGCACGGCCGAAGCGTCGCTGCCGTGGGCGCCGGAGCGGGACTACCGGGTGCTGGAGGGCATCGGCCACTTCCCGCATCAGGAGGCGCCGGAGCCGACCACGGGCGCGTTGGCCGGCCTGGTCCGGTCACTGACCTGACCTGACCTGACCTGGCCTGGCCTGGCCTGGCCTGGCCTGGCCTGGCCTGGCCTGGCCTGGCCTGGCCGACCTGACCTGCGCTGGCCAGGCGCAACCCTCACGCCGTGCAGCTGCCGGTGCTGACCCTGCGGCTGAGCTGGCTCGCCTGCGCGACCTCGTCGGCGACCTCCTTGACGGTGAGCGCGAAGCCCGTCTCGTTGTTGTCCACGGCCGCGCCGAAGACCACCCCGAGCACCTGCCCGGCGGTGTCGACGAGCGGGCCTCCGGAGTTGCCGCTGCGCACGGTCCCGCGCACGGTGTACACGTCCCGACTCACGGTCTGGGTGTCGTAGATGTTCGGGCCACGCAGGGTGATGTCCTCCCGCACGCGCGCCGCGCTCGCCGTGTAGGGCCCGTCCAGCGGGTAGCCGAGCACGATGGCCGACGTGCCGGTGGGGGCCGGGGCCGGGGCGAACGTCAGGGGGGCCGCGCGCAACCCCGGGACGTTGAGGACGGCCACATCGGTCGCCGGGTCGTAGAGCACCACCGTCGCGGCGAGCAGGCCCCCGTCCGACTCCACTCCCACGTCGTTGGTGCCGGCCACCACGTGCGCGTTGGTCATCACCCGTTCGGGGGCCACCACGAACCCGGAGCCCTCCAGGCCGCGCGCACACGCCGACGCCACCCCACGCACCTTGAGCACGCTGCGCCGCAGGCTCTGGACCACGGCATTGCTCTGCAGCGCGGAGTCGGGCGGAGCAACCTCGGTGATGGGGGTCCGACCGAAGGGGCCGAGCACGTCGGGCAGGCCAGAGGTATCCAGCAAAGCCCCGAACTCCGCGGGCAACCGCTGCGCCTGCACCGGCAGCACGCCGTCCACCTGGGCCAGCACCGTCGAGGAGCGCACCGCGCTCGCCAGCCCGGTGCCACCGGCCGAGGTCAACGGCACCGCCAGCAGCCAGGCCGCCACCAGCACCGCCACGGCCTGCACCACCGAGCCAAGCAGGCTGTCGACGCGGCGCACCGCGGTCAACCGCATGGTGCCGCGCACGGCCCGCCCGAGCAGTACCCCCGCCGTCTCACCCATCGCCACACCGAGCACCACCACGCCCACCCCGAGCGCGGCGCGCGCCGCCGTGCCGTTCACCGAGGCCACCAGCACCGGGGCCAGCCGTACCCCCACCACCGCACCCAGCAGCACCCCGGTGAAGGCAAGCACGGCCGTGGCCACCCCCTGGCGCCAGCCCGATGCCGCGGCCAGCAGAGCGAGGACCAGCACCAGTACGTCTACCCAGTTCATCCGGCCGTCCTGCTCATCTCACTGAACCACGCGCCGAGCCGAGCGCGGCGTCGAAATCGCGCACGTCGGATCCGTCCCAGGGCCGCTCCCACCCGGCGAGGGAGGCCAGCACAGCCAACAGGCCGCCGGTGAACCCCCACACCAGCAATCCGTCCACGGCGAACGCGGGGCCGGTCATCCCCGACGGATGCCGCACCCGAAACCGGTTCGCCGGGTCCACGAGTTCGGTCAGCGACACCCGGCTCACCGAGGCCGACTCTGCGGCGTCGACGGCGTGCACCGGTGTCGGCGCCCGCCAGTGGGCGAGCACCGGGCGCACCCGGAAGCCGGAGGGCGGCAGGAACAGCTCACCCAGCACGGCCAGGGCGTCCACCCCGGCGGGGTCAAGGCCGGTCTCCTCCTCGGCCTCGCGCAGGGCCGCGCCTACCGGTCCGTCGTCACCGGGGTCGAGCGCACCGCCGGGGAACGCCACCTGACCGCTGTGCGACCGCAGCGAGCTGGCCCGTTCCAGCAGGAGGACGTCCCCGTCGTCCACCGACGTTCCCGCGAACAGCATGAGCACCGCGGCCGCCCTGGCGTCTGCCGGCGCTGGCAACGCCGGGGTGAGTTGCGAGCGCCGCACCCCACCCGCAGCGGCCACCAGGCCCCTGAGCCAGGGTGGCGGCGTGACCAGCGTCGTGCGTGGCGGCGTCACCGGTCTTGCTTCCGGGATCGAACCCGTGCGCCCGTTCCTCACGTCGGCCCCTGCCCGGCCAGCGCAAGCAGGTACTCGGTCTCCTGGCCGCGAACCAGCGCCGCCGCCCGCACCGGGTCGGTCGGACCGACGCCGTAGGACGGGCAGTCGGCGGCCAGCACGCACACCCCGCACGCCGGCTTCTTCGCGTGGCAGACCCGGCGACCGTGGAAGATCACCCGGTGCGACAACAGGGTCCACTCTGCGCGCGGGACGAGCTCCCCCACGGCATGTTCGATCCGCACCGGGTCGGTCTCCACCGTCCACCCCCAGCGGCGCACCAGCCGACCGAAGTGCGTATCGACCGTGATGCCGGGTACGTCGAAGGCGTTGCCCAGCACCACGTTCGCGCTCTTGCGGCCGAGGCCAGGCAAGGTCAGCAGCTCGGGCAACGTGCGCGGCAGCTCACCGTCGAAACGCTCGACCAGCTGCGTGGCCAGCCCGAGCAGCGAGCTGGCCTTCGCCCGGAAGAAGCCGGTCGTGCGGATCAGTTCCTCCAGCTCGGGCCGCGCGGCGGCGGCCATCGCGTGCGCATCGGGGTAGCGGGCGAACAACGAGGGGGTCACCAGGTTCACCCGCTTGTCGGTGCACTGGGCGGAGAGCACGGTGGCCACCGCCAGCTCGAACGGCGTGCGGAAATCGAGCTCGCACCACACCTCGGGAAAGGCGATGCCCAGCGCACGGTGCATCCGGCGGGCCCGTCGCACCAGACCCAGCCTCGTCTCCCCCACCCGCGAACGGGTACCCGTCATCGCCATGCTGCAACCGTCACACTCCAACAATACGGAGGACGCCGGGTCGCGGAACGGTGCCGATCGCGACCCAGCCGAGTCCGTCGCGTGATCCAGCCCAGCCGCCGACGTGGGATGCTCGGCGAATGGTGGGTCTGACCGTCGTGTTCTTCCCGGTCTTGCTCATGCTGTTCGCCCTCTCGATGGAGCGCGTGGAGTCGCGGCTGCGCAAGCTGACGCTCGAAGAGGACGAAGTCGAGGAGTTCCTGGACCAGGCGACGTCCTCGGACGTGAACACGATGGCCCGCGAGGGTCTGCCTCGGGCACTCGACGTATTCCGCCTGCGCCGCCGCCACAACAGGCGACCACCGGTGCGCGGGCGCGCCAACACTCGCTGAGCGCGGGCCACGGCCCCACCGGCGGACCCTCGCCAGGCGCGGGGCGTGATGCCCGGCACAATTTCGCCATAGACTGCGCAACGATCACGAAGCGGTGACGCACCCGGGCTGGCGACGACGTCGGCCGCGTGACCGCGAGAAGGAGCGGACGTGGACGAGGTCCTGGCCAGGGCAGGAATCTTCCAGGGCGTCGAGCCCGCGGCGGTGGAGTCACTGACCCGTGCGCTGCAGCCGGTGGACTTCCCCCGCGGGCACACGGTATTCAACGAGGGTGAGCCGGGTGATCGGCTCTACATCATTCTGTCCGGCAAGGTGAAGATCGGTCGGAAGAGCATCGACGGCCGGGAGAACCTGTTGACGATCATGGGCCCGTCGGACATGTTCGGCGAGCTCTCGATCTTCGACCCCGGTCCCCGCACCTCCAGTGCCACTGCGGTCACCGAGGTCCGCGCGGTGAGCATGGACCGCGCCGCGCTCAAGGAGTGGATCAGCCGTCGCCCGGATATCGCCGAGCAGCTGCTCCGCGTCTTGGCCCGGCGGCTGCGGCGCACCAACAACAACCTCGCCGACCTCATCTTCACCGACGTGCCCGGGCGGGTGGCCAAGGCGTTGCTGCAGCTGGCGCAGCGCTTCGGCACCCAGGAGAACGGCGCGCTGCGGGTGACGCACGACCTCACGCAGGAGGAGATCGCCCAGCTGGTCGGGGCTTCCCGGGAGACCGTGAACAAGGCGCTGGCCGACTTCGCCCAACGCGGATGGCTGCGGCTGGAGGGCAAGAGCGTGCTGATCTCCGACGCCGAACGCCTGGCCCGCCGAGCGCGGTGAGCGCGACCGGGTGCGCCGAGCGCGGTGAGCGCGACCGGGTGCGCCGGCGTGACGGAGCACACCCCCAGCCACGAACTGTCAATATGTGGTACGAACGTACCGTTCTATGGCATACTGCAGATCGTGCCAACCACGACCGGTCTCGCTGACTACCGCCGCGCCCTCACGGCGCCCCGAGCGCGTGGGCCCGTCCTGTTCTCCTTGCTCGCCCGCATGCCCATCGCGATGATCGGGCTGGCGATGCTGCTCTACGTCCGGAGCACCACCGGCTCGTTCGCCGTTGCGGGCCTGGTGTCGGCGGCGGTGCTCGTCGGCGTGGCCACCGGCTCGGTCGCGCAGGGGCGCATCATCGACCGTTTCGGGCCGACGCGTCCGCTGCTCATGATCACCGTGGCGTTCGCCGGTGCCGTCGCCGCAGCTGTCGTCGCGGTCGAGTTGCGGCTGCCCACCGAGGCCCTCGTCGGCGTCGGCTTCGTCACCGGACTCACCGAGCCGGCCGTCGGTGCCGCGTCGCGCTCGACGTGGAGCCGGCTGGTGCCCGCCGGTCCGGTGCGTCAGGCCGCCCTGGCGTACGAGGCGATCAGCATGGAGGTGTTCTTCATCCTGGGGCCCGCCCTGGCCGGCGTGCTGTTGTACGCGCCGTGGTCGGGAACCGGAGTCGTGGTCGGCGCCGCGCTGATGGTGCTGGGCGCCACCGGCTTCGCCCTCACCGACGCGGTGCGCTCGTGGGGTGCAGCGCCGGAGTCCGCCGTCCGCTCGCGCGGCCTCGGCGCTCTGAGCACTCCCGGCATGCGCACGCTGGCCCTGGCTGCGCTGGGCTTTGGGGTGGTCATCGGCTTCGTCGAGGTCGGCGTGCCCGCCGTCACGGCCGAGGCCGGCCGTCCCGCACTGAGCGGGCTGATGCTCAGCGTCTGGTCGGTGAGTTCGGTCGCCTTCGGAGTCCTCTACAGCACCCGGCCGTGGCCGCGGTCGATGCACCTGCGCCTACCCACGCTGCTCGCCATGTTCGCGGTGCTGGTGCCGTTGATCGCCGTACCGACCAGCCTCTGGGGACTCGCCGTGGCCATGCTGGTGGTGGGCACCATGATCACCCCGCAGTCCACCGCGCACTCCTCGGCGATCGACACCGCGGCCCCGGCGGGCACCCACACCGAGGCGTTCGGCTGGGTCATCACCGCGGTGACGCTGGGGCTGGCGGGTGGGCAGTCGGCCGCCGGACAGCTGGTGGAGCACGTGGGCACCGACGCTGCGTTCCTGGCCGCCGGGGCCGCCGGGCTGCTGTTCGCCGCTGTGGTGTTGGCTCGCAGGCGCACCCTGAAGCAGGAACCGTCAACCGCAGCACCGCGGGTCCTGGCGCACTCGGCCGGCTGAGCTGGGCGGTCAGCAGCGCGCCGGACCACGCGACGCGCCCGCCACCGTCCGTAGGTCGGCGAGGCAGGTCGTGCAGATGCGGGCGACCCGTGATGTGATGGTGAGATGGTTGAGAACCCCCTGCAGAACGTCACCTTTCCGAGCAACGGCTCCACCGCGCACGGCTACCTCGCGCTCCCCGCGGCCGGGAGTGGCCCCGGTGTCATCGTGATCCAGGAGTGGTGGGGTCTGACCAGCCACATCGCCGACGTCACGAACAGGCTCGCCGCCGAGGGCTTCGTCGCGCTGGCTCCTGACCTCTTCGGGGGAACCACCGCGCACGATTCCGACGAGGCGGGCGAGCTCATGCAGCAGCTTCCCGTCGAGCAGGCCGCCCGCGACCTCGCGGGCGCCACCGACTTCCTGCTCGCACACGAGGCGGTCACGTCCAGCACCGTCGGCACCGTCGGGTTCTGCATGGGCGGCGGATTCGTCATCACGATGGCCGCCCAGCTCGGCGACAAGATCAGCGTTGCGGTGCCGTTCTACGGCATCGTCCAGGGCGATCCTGACCTGTCCGGCATCACCGCCACCATGGTGGGCCACTTCGGCACCCAAGACCAGATGATCTCGACCGACGCGCTGGCCGCGCTCGAGGCCAAGATCGCCGACCAGAGCGGCACCTCGCCGACCTTCCACGTCTACGACGCCGGACACGCCTTCTTCAACGACGAGAACCTGCTCGGCACCTACGACGCCGAGCAGGCCCGACTCGCCTGGTCACGCACCCTGCAGACCCTGAGGACGCACTTGCGCTGACCTTCGAACGTGCGCTGACACCTCGCCGGACGAGCGGGCTCACCGGCGGTGCAGGTACACCAGCTGCGCCTGCACCGACCACTGCGCCGCCGGCCACAGCGCCTCATCGACGTCGGCGTACACCAGCTCCACCACCGCCCGTGCGGTGGCATCGGGGCCCAGCGTCGCCAGTGCATTCCGCACCTGCTCCAGCCGCTGCTCTCGGTGCGCGAGGTAGGCCAGCGCGGCCGCAGCCGCGTCGGCCAGCTCGGGCCCGTGACCGGGCAGGACGGTGGCGCCGTCGGGTAGCGCGGCCAGCCGCCGCAAGGAGTGCAGGTAGGCCCCCAGCTCCCCGTCCGGCGGGGCGATCACCGTGGTGCCGCGACCCAGCACGGTGTCACCGGTGAGCACCGAATCGCCGTCGAGCACCAGGCACACCGAGTCGGCCGTGTGGCCCGGGGTGGCCAGCACCCGCAGCTCCACCCCGGCGGCAGCCACCACATCGCCCTCGACCAGCCCTTCCGAACCACGCCGGTGGCAGGGGTCGACTGCCCGCACACCCGTCCCGGTCAGCTCCGCGAAGCGCCGTGCGCCCGCGGCGTGGTCGGGGTGGCCGTGCGTGAGCAGGGTCGCCACCACCTCTCCTGCCGCCGCCACCCGGTGCAGGTGGTCGGGGTCGTCCGGGCCGGGGTCGACCACCACGCACTGGTCCGACCCCGGAGCCCGCAGCACCCAGGTGTTGGTGCCGTCCAGAGTCATCACCGACGGGTTGTCGCACACCAGTACCGCGGCGCTCGGGGTGACCTGCCGCAGCCGTCCGTACGCCGGGTGCTGGTGCGTCACGGCAGCTGCAGCCGGTCGCGGGGCCGTCCGTCGAGGTGCCCGGCGGCGCCGGGATAGCGTTCGTCGCCGGGCAACACCACCCGGAGCACGTCGCCGTCCCTGATCACCCTGGGCACCACCACGTCGATGGCGCGCTCCTCATCCAGGGCACCGGCCACGTCGGCGTGCGCACCCAGCTCGGTCAGCGTCACCCACGTCGGTGGCAGCAATCCGCGCCGGCCCTCCCGCCAGTCGGCGACCGCGTCGGCGGGCGTCTGCCACCCGGCGTCGGACGCCTCGGTGGTCACCCCGTCGGCACGCTGACCCTCCGGGAGTGCCGCCACGAAGAAGCGGGTGTCGTAGCGGCGCGGCTCCTCCGGCGGAGTCACCCAGTTCGCCCACGGGCGCACGAGGTCGGCCCGAAGCACAAGTTGCTCCCGGGTCAGGAACTGGGCGAAGGAGTACTCGCGGTCCACCAACGCCTGCCTGGCCTGGCCGTAGCCGGTGGTGTCGGCCACGACCGTGTCGGCGGTCGGCCCGGCCAGCAGCACCCCGCACTCCTCGAACGTCTCGCGCACCGCGGCACAGACCAGCGCCCGCGCGGTGTCGGTGTCGGTGTGGAAGCGGCCCGCCCACCAGCTCGGCGACGGGCCGGCCCAGCCAAGGTCTGCCTCGGCGTCACGGGGGTCCACTCCACCACCGGGAAACACCGTCATGCCCCCGGCGAAGGCCATGCCGCTCACCCGGTGCAGCAGAAACACCTCGAGCCCACCCGTACCGTCGCGCAGCAGCGCGATGGTCGAGGCGTCACGTGGGTGCGCCGGTCCTTGCGGCGACGGTTCTTGCGGCGGCGATCCCGGCATCAGCTGCGGCGGCAGGACCATGTCCTCGGGCAACCTGACCATCCCCGCACCCTACGACCGGAAGTACGCCCCCATGCGCATCGAACTCGTCGCGGGACGTCTACCGGGAGGACAGCCTCGGACACGTGGCAGCTCGGGCTCGATCACGATGGTGGGCGCCGCAGCGCGGACGACGTCGTCGCTGGACTGCTACCGGTGCTGCCGGCGGGCCGCTTTCCTCTGCACGCACGGATGCACCACACCCGTGCGACGTGCACCGCGGGCTGCACCTGCAGCGGGTGGCCGCGGCGGTGCTACGCGCACTGACCCGATCAGCGCACCTCGACCAGTAGCTCCACCTCGACCGGCGCACCCAGCGGCAGCTCGGCCACACCCACAGCTGAACGGGCGTGCACCCCGGCGTCGGCGAAGACGTCGCCCAACAGCTCCGAGGCGCCGTTGATCACTCCGGGCTGACCGGTGAACCCGTCGGCGGACGCCACGAAACCCGTCACCTTGACGACCCGAACCACGGCGTCGAGACCGACCAGGCCGTCCACCGCGGCGAGGGCGTTGAGCGCACAGATCCTGGCCAGCTCCTTGCCCTGTTCGGCGCTGACCTCGGCCCCGAGCTTGCCCGTGCCGGCCAGGACTCCGTCGACGAAGGGCAGCTGACCGGAAGTGAACACCTGCGCACCCGAGCGGACCGCGGGCACGTAGGCGGCCACCGGAGCGGCGACGGACGGCAGGGTGATTCCCAGCTCGCGGAGCCGGGCGGTCCAACTCACGACCTGGGGCGCTGGGGGTCTCACGACCTGGGGCGCTTGAGGTAGGCGACGTGCTGCTCACCGGTGGGCCCGGCAATTACGGCCACCAGCTCCCAACCGTCAGCACCCCACTGGTCGAGGATCTGCTTGGTCGCGTGCGTCAGCAGCGGCACGGTCGCGTACTCCCAGGTGGTCATGCCGGCGAGCCTAGCTTTTCGGTGTCCCGGCACCACAGTGACCCGGCGCACCTGGGGCCACCGGGCAGCTCAGGTGCAGGCCGCCCTACGCTCGTCGTCGTGCCCGTAGCCTCCTCAGCACCCGCCAGGGCCTGGCCGGCCGCGGCACGCCTCGCCCGGCTGCACTGGGTTTCCGGCAAGGGAGGCACCGGCAAGTCCACCGTTGCCGCTGCCCTCGCGCTCGCCCTCGCCGCCCGCGGCAAGCGGGTGCTGCTCGTCGAGGTCGAGGGCCGTCAGGGCATCGCGCAGATGTTCGACACCCCGCCGCTGCCGCACCAGGAGAAGCGGGTTGCCGTGGCCAGCGGGGGCGGGGAGGTACGTGCGCTCGCCATCGACGCCGAAACGGCGCTGCTGGAGTACCTCGACCTGTTCTACAACCTGGGCTTCGCCGGACGAGCGATGCGCAGGGTGGGGGCCATCGAGTTCGCGACCACGCTCGCCCCCGGTCTGCGCGACGTGTTGCTCACCGGCAAGGTCAAGGAATGCGCCGTGCGGACAGCGTCCAACGGCCAGCACACCTACGACGCGGTGGTGGTCGATGCCCCGCCGACCGGCCGGGTGGTGAACTTTCTCGACGTAACCCGCGCAATGGCTGATCTGGCCAAGGGCGGCCCCATCCACTCGCAAGCCGAAGGCGTCATCGCGCTGCTCCACAGTGACGCCACCGTCGTCCACCTCGTGACCCTGCTGGAGGAGCTGCCGGTGCAGGAGACGCTGGACGCGATGGAGGAGCTGCGCGCCGCGGACCTGCGCACCGGCGCGGTAATCGTCAACCGGGTCCGGCCCGAACTGTTGCCCGATCGCTCGTTGGCACCGGCCGCCGAGGGCAAGGTGGATGCCGACCGGCTCCGGGAGGGCCTGGCCAGCGCCGGGCTGATCCTCGACGACGCGGCGGTGGCCGGCCTGATCACCGAGACGGTGCAGCACGCCGCCAGAGTGAATGTGCAGCAGGCCAGCCGGGCGCGCCTGGACGGCTCCGGTGCGGACCTGGTGCAGTTGCCCCTGCTCACCGACGGGGTGGATCTGGGCGCGCTGTACGAGCTGGCCGAGCTGCTCACCGAGCAGGGCGCCCGGTGAGCCCGCCCCGACTCGATGTCGCGGCGCTGCTGAGCGACCCGCGGACCAAGGTCGTGGTGTGCTGCGGATCGGGCGGCGTCGGCAAGACCACCACCGCGGCTGCGCTGGCGCTGCGGGCGGCGGAGCAGGGACGCCGCACGGTGGTGCTCACCATCGACCCCGCCCGACGGCTGGCCCAGTCGCTGGGCGTGCACGACCTCACCAACACCCCGCAGCCCGTCGACCTCGGGCCGGATACGCCCGGGGAACTGCACGCGATGATGCTCGACATGCGCCGCACGTTCGACGACATGGTGCTCGAGCACGCCGACCGCGACCGGGCCGAGCAGATCTTCGCCAACCCCTTCTACCAGACCATCGCCACCTCCTTCTCGGGCACGCAGGAGTACATGGCCATGGAGAAGCTTGGCCAGCTCGCCGCCTCCGACGAGTGGGATCTGGTCGTGGTGGACACCCCGCCTTCGCGCTCGGCGCTGGACTTCCTGGACGCCCCGCAGCGGCTCGCGAGCTTCCTCGACGGCCGAATGATCCGGTTGCTCTCCGCGCCGGCCCGAGCGGGTGGCCGCGGGTTGCGCAAGGTGGTGGGAGGCGCGGTCGGACTGGCCACCAGGGCGGTGTCGACGATCCTCGGTGGGCAGATGCTCAACGACGCCTCCGCCTTCGTGCAGGCGTTCGACACCATGTTCGGCAGCTTCCGGGAACGTTCCCGCACCACCTACGAGCTGCTGCGCCAACCCGGTACGCACTTCGTCGTGGTGGCCGCACCCGAGCCGGATGCCCTGCGGGAAGCGGCCTACTTCGTGGACCGGCTTGCCGGTGAGGGCATGCCGCTGGCCGGGCTGGTCCTCAACCGCACCCACCCCACCTTGGCCGCGCTGTCCGCTCCGCGCGCCACCGACGCCGCGGAGGCCCTGGAGGCGCAGGGTTCGTCACCGCTGGCCGTTGCGGTGCTGCGGATCCACGCCGAACGCGCGATCACCGCCGAGCGGGAGGTGCGCCTGCTCACCCGGTTCACCGGCGCGCACCCCCAGGTGCCGCTGGTGGGCGTGCCCGCGCTGCCGTTCGAGGTAGCTGACCTCGACGCCCTGCGCGCGGTAGCCGACGAACTCACCGGCGTGGGCTGAACGGTGCCGGGGTCAGCACGGTGCCAGGGTCAGCACGGTGCCGTCAACCACGCTCAACTCGACCGACCGCGCGGCTGGGCCCAGCGCGCACAGCCTGCAGGTGCGCGCTCCACGAGGTGACGTCGGGGCGCGTGCGCAACAGCGCCCGGCGCTCGCGTTCGGTGAGCCCGCCCCACACGCCGAAGGCAACGCGGTGATCGAGTGCGTCGGCCAAGCACTCCCGCCGCACCGGGCAGGGCCGGCAGATCACCGTGGCCGCGCGTTGGGCCGCACCCCGGGCGAACAACCGCTCCGGGTCGACTCCGCGGCACTTCGCCTGCGCGACCCAGGCCGCCCTGGCCTCGGCCGCGCCGGGTCGTACCGCGACGACGGCCTGCGCCCCACCCTCCACCATGCGGCTCCCCCTGAGCTGTGCCGAACCCCTGATTCGCCCGGGCGCCGGCCTCCCGCCGACACCTGTACCTCGACGTTTGGAGAACTGTAGGAGTTTGGACCGTCATTGCCAACACCACATCACCGGGTGGGCCGATCGCGTTGCGTACCCTGACTGTCGTGGCTGTTGTGCGAACGCTCCCGAAACTGCTCGGCTCGTGCGTCCTGGCGGGCGTCCTGGTGGCCGGGGTGATGTTTCCGACCGTCGGCGGCATCGGCCTGCTCTCCAACCAGACGAGCGACACGGTGGACAGCGTCTCCGCCGAGCTCGCCCAAGGGCAGGTTCCGCAGACTTCCGTGATGCTCGACGCCGCTGGAACGCCGATCGCCTACTTCTGGGATCAGCGGCGCACGTCCGTCGCCGGCAACCAGATCTCTGAGGCCATGAAGCTGGCCATCATCTCCATCGAGGACAAGCGCTTCTACCAGCATCAGGGAGTGGACTACCGCGGGACGCTGCGCGCGGCGCTGACCAACGCCGGCGGCGGAACCACCCAGGGCGCCTCCACGCTGACCCAGCAATACGTCAAGAACTATCTGCTGCTGGTCGTGGCGCAGAACGACGCCGAGCGGCGCCAGGCCACCGAGACCACGCCGGCCCGCAAGCTCCGCGAGATCCGCATCGCGTTGGCGCTGGACAAGCAGCTCGGCAAGGACGAGATCCTCACCCGTTACCTCAACATCGTGCCGTTCGGGCAGGGCGCCTACGGCATCCAGTCCGCCGCGCAGACCTACTTCGGGGTCAACGCCGTCGACCTCACCATCCCCCAGTCGGCGATGCTCGCGGGAATGGTGCAAAGCAGCTCGGTGACCCCCTACTCCAACGCTGACGCGGTGCTGGCTCGGCGCAACGTGGTGCTGGACACGATGCAGACCAACGGGGTGCTCACGGCGGCGGACACGGCGACGGCCAAGGCCACCCCATTGGGCTTGCTGCCGGAGCCCAGGGTGCCCGGCAACGGCTGCATCGGCGCAGGTGACCGCGGCTTCTTCTGTGACTACGCCCTGCGATACCTGGCCACCGCGGGCATCGACGCCACCCAGGTGAAGAAGGGGGGCTACGTCATCAAGACCACGCTCGACCCGCAGGTGCAGAACTCGGTGAAGTCCTCCGTCAACCTCGACGTGGCGGCGAACAAGCCGCAGGTGGCGAACATCATGGACGTGGTGCAGCCCGGGCAGGACGTGCGCAAGGTGCTGGCGATGGCCTCCAGCCGCACCTACGGCCTCGATGGTGCCGCCGGTCAGACCGTGCTGCCGCAGACCTTCACCGGGGTGGGCGACGGTGCGGGCTCGGTGTTCAAGATCTTCACCACGGCGGCCGCCATGGTGAAGGGCCTCGGCATCAACACGATCCTGCCCACCCCGACCCGGCTGGAGATCAAGGGCTTCGGATCATCCGACGGCGCCAACGGGTGCCCCCCGAACACCTACTGCGTGCAGAACTTCAACAACAATTACAAGCAGGCGTACACGGTGACCGATGCGCTCGCCCAGTCGCCCAACACCGCCTTCGTCGACCTCATCACCAAGACCGGGGTGACGCCGACCGTGGACATGGCCGTCAACCTGGGTATGCGGTCGCTGGCGACCCCAGGGTCGGCGCCCACCAAGGACAACCCGAATCGCAGCGTGGCCGAGCAGGTCAAGGCGGACAACTCGGCCTCGTTCACCCTGGGGGTCAACCAGGTGAACATGCTCGAGCTCGCCAACGTGGGTGCCACCTTGTCCTCGGGAGGCAAGTGGTGCCCACCGACACCCATCGACAGTGTGACCACGGCGGACGGCAAGCCCGTGACGCTCAAGTCCGAGCCGTGCGCCCAGGTCGTCCCGTCCGGGTTGGCGAACACGCTGGCCAACGGCATGAGCAAGGACGACATCGACGGCACCTCGGCCAACGCCGCTAAGCAGGTCGGGTGGAAGTTCCCGACGAGCGGCAAGACTGGCACCACCGAGAGCTTCAAGTCCGCGGCGTTCCTCGCGTTCACCAACACCATCGCCGCCGCCAACATCGTCTTCGACGACTCGCCCACCCCGCAGGGCATCCGGGTCAACGGCTTCGTCCCCAGCTCGTGCGGTACACCGGACTGCGGCAACATCACCGGTGGCACCACCGCGGCCCACACCTGGTACACCGCGATGAAGCCGGTGGCCGAGAAGTTCGGGCCCGTCGCGTTGCCGCCGCTCGACCCGCAGTACGTCAACGGCGCCGGCCGGGACAACAGCGTGCCGAGGGTGATCGGTCAGGCCGTCAGCCAGGCCGTCGCCGCGCTGCAGACCGCCGGTTACCGGGTCACCCAGTTCGACGTCAGCGACTCCGAGCCCCGCGGCACCGTCGTCCGGCAGAGCCTGACGGGACCCAGCGTCCCGGGGGCCACGGTCACCCTCTACGTCAGTACGGGCGCTGGCGCGAACGGGGGCTCTGGGCCGACCACCAACCCGTTCTCGGCTCCGTCGACCCGCGGGGGCGGGTAGGTTCCGCGGCCGGTAGGTCCGCCGCGGCGGCGGGTGGGTTCGCCCGCGGGTTTCACCCCTGCAGCCGCGCCCGTACCGCAGCCGCGACCCGGGAACCGTCCGCCCGCCCGGCGGCGAGTGCGGCCGCCACCCTCATCACTTGACCCAGCTGTCGCAGGCCCGGCTGCTCGCCGGTCTCGGCCGCCACCTGGGCCACCGCCGCCTCGGCGAGCGCGGTCACCTCGTCGTCGGTGAGCTGGACGGGCAGGTACCTGCCGAGTATCTCGGCCTCCGCCCGTTCTTTGGCCGCCAGCTCGGCGCGCCCTGCTGCGGCGAACGCCTCGGCCGACTCGCCCCGCTTCTTGGCCTCCTTGGCCAACACCTTCAACACCTCGTCGTCGGCGAGCTCGCGTGCCGTGGTGCCGGCGACCTCCGCGGTGCGCACCGCGGACAGGGCCATCCGCAGGGTGGACATCACCAGGGTGTCCTTCGCCCGCATCGCCGCGGTGAGGTCGGATCGGATCCGGGCCGTGAGCTCTGCCATGACCGTGGACTTTACGTGGCGAGGGCAACCGAGTTGGCCTCGTACGCTGGGTCCGTGCCGTCTCCCACCCTGCCGTCTCCCACCCTGCCGAACTCGCAGCTCACCCGAGCCGTCATCGCCACCGCTACCGTCGGGGTGGCCGGCCTCACCTACGCCGCGGGCATCGAGCGAAACGCGTTCACCCTGCGCGAGACGACGCTGCCCGTGCTGGCCCCCGGGTCGTCGTCGCTGCGCGTACTGCACCTGTCCGACCTGCACATGACCCCGGGGCAACACCGCAAACAGCAGTGGGTCCGCGACCTCGCCCGATTGGACCCCGACCTGGTGGTCAACACCGGTGACAACCTCGCTCACCAGCGGGCCGTGCCCGCGGTGGTACAGGCGCTGGAGCCGCTGCTCGGGCGTCCGGGCCTGTTCGTCTTCGGCAGCAACGACTACTTCGCGCCCAGGCCGAAGAACCCCGCGCACTACCTCGTGCGCCAACACCGGCGCGTGCGGGGCGTTCCGCTGCCGTGGCAAGACCTGCGCGCGGCGTTCAGCGAGCGGGGCTGGCGCGACGCCACCCACACCCGGCACCGCCTGGAGGTCAACGGAGTGCGCATCGCGGTGGTCGGGGTAGACGACCCGCATCACAGGCGGGAACGGCTGGGGACGGTGTCCGGGCCGGCACCGGTCGACGCGGAACTCCGCCTGGCGTTGACGCACTCCCCGGAGCCCCGGGTGCTCGACGAATTCGCCGCCAACGGCTACGACCTGGTGATGGCCGGGCACACCCACGGAGGCCAGCTGTGCGTGCCGTTCTTCGGTGCGCTGGTCACCAACTGTGCGCTCGACCGCAGCCGCGCGAAGGGACCGTCCCGGTGGGGTAGCCACACGTGGTTGCACGTCTCGGCGGGCCTCGGCACCTCGCCGTACGCCCCGGTCCGCTTCGCCTGCCGCCCGGAGGCGACCCTGCTCACGCTGGTGGCTGCGCAGCAGCGCCCGGGTGTCCGCTAGACTTCGCAGCGCTGCACCGGGGTGTGGCGCAGCTTGGTAGCGCGCTTCGTTCGGGACGAAGAGGTCGCAGGTTCAAATCCTGTCACCCCGACCCGGTATCACCGCAGGTAGAGGGCACTTTCCGGGGAATCGGGAGGTGCCTCTACTGCTCTCCGGTACGCAGTGAGTACGCAGCAGCCGCGAGCGCCGCTACGTTTAGTGCATCTGCGACCGCTTCCAGATCATCCGGGAACAGGTCGGCGTAGGTGTCTAGCGTGAGCGCCGCCGACTTGTGCCCGAGCATCAGTTGCACGCCCTTGACGTTCGCCCCGGCACTGATCGCCAGCGACGCCGCAGTGTGCCGCAGATCGTGCGGAGTCACCTTCGGGAAGTCCTCGCTCTGGCCCTCGCAGGCCTTCACCGCGTCGTTGAACACCCGCGGCCGGTAGGACGACACCCGCATCACCTGACCCTCCGGCGAGGTGAACACGAGATCCGCACGTGTCTTGCCGACCATCAGGGCCGCCAGCTGATCAGCGAGGAACGCAGGGAAGGGCACCGAACGGCGCTCGTGATTCTTGGCCGTAGACCAGACGAGCGTCCCCTTCACCTCCGCGACGCCCTGCATGACGTTGACGCGCCTGCGGAGCATGTCGAAGTTCTCGACCTTCAATGCCGCCATCTCGCCCCAGCGCAGCCCGGTATAGGCCAGGAATCGGATCACCTCCGGGTTGCTCCGCACCGCTTGCGCGAGATCCTCGACCTGACGGTGAGTGAGGTAGCCGCGCTGCCGGTGCTGCCGGCGCGGTGCCTTCACGCCGGCGCACGGATTCCGGGGGAGCCGGCGGTCCTCCACGGCTAGATCCAGCGTCATCCGCAGGACCCCGAGCGCGTTCTCCACGGTGGCCGGGTTCGCCCCGTGGTTGACCAGCTCCGCCACCCATGCTCGTACCGCCGAGGTCTGCACCTGCGCTACCGCCACGGCGCCCCAGCGGTCCCGTACGTGCGTCTTCCACGTCACTGCCCGCGTTGCTGCCGTCGTCGCCTTGATGTGACCCTGAGCGGCCGACCACTGGCCGTGGATCACCTCGACCGTGGCGAGCCCAGCTTTCGGCGCGACGTAGGTACCGGTGACCTGAGACGTGGTGATCTCCGCGAGGTACTTCACCGCTTCCGGCTTAGCGCCGATTTTCGCGCCGAGTAGCTGACCCCTTGCGCGGGTGTGTGCCAGTGGCGACCGTGCACCGCTTCCGCTTGCAGGCATGGGGTTTCGGCTCACATGACTGAAGGTCTGACGGCGGACT
>JAABUV010000484.1_pt1 | contig 60168 bp, 16 predicted proteins | sample 5559971 | NCBI WGS metagenome assembly JAABUV01 (sample SAMN10711881, study PRJNA513362) | rock metagenome | isolation source: Antarctica rocks | place: Antarctica: Victoria Land, Knobhead nord | collected 2015-12-19 | reverse complement strand
AGGTATTAATTTATAAGACTAGAAAGCTACTAGATATTAAGCCCTATTATTATCTTATTAGGATAAGATAGTAGTTATAATAAAATTAGATATATCTATTTTAATCTAAATTTTCTTATTAGGATTAGAATATATTAAGACGGGTATAATTATAAAGGCGTAATATAAATTATAAAACACCTTCTCCTTACTAGCGCCTTATATAAATAGTCCTAACTTTTTCCTATCCTTACTACCTTTTAAAAGGCTAGTTAAGGGGGATACTATTTATAAATAGTAGTATATAAAATAATAGTAGAAGTTTATAAATCCTAAGAATACTTAGACTTCCTAATATATAATTAATACTAGCTAGTCTTAGATAGTAAATACTTTATAACTATCTATTAATATATTATTAGTACTTATAATAAATCTAAGGAATTCTATTAAATTAATATAGAATTTATATTTCTTTTACTTTAAATAGAGTTAAAACTTCTATAACTACTTAAGTACCTAGTAGATATATTACTTATAACTTAGGATATCTTCTAAATAAATTAAAATATTATTAAGGTATACTATATAAGTAATATCTATTAGGCCTGTTAAAGCTCTATTAATATAGGCTTAAAATATAGCTAGGGTATTTACTAACCTAAATAGTATAACTATATATTTAAAGTAGCTATATTATATATAAAACGCCGTCTTCTACTTATTACCCTTATAGATATAAATCTTATAATAGGTATCTTTAAAGTCTAACTTAGTAAATATCTTTATACCTTATAAGTAATTAAGTATTTTACTAATTAAAGGGAGAGGATAATAATTTTATACTATTACCTTATTTAACCTATAATAGTTAATATATAAATATAAGCTACTATCCTTCTTTAATATAAATAATATAGGAGCCCTAGTAGGGCTAGTAGACTCTTATATTTAACCCTTTAACTTAGCGTTATCTAGGTAGATATATAGAGTTTCTAACTCCCTTTATAATAAATTATAAATAGGCTTATAAAGAGGCTTATAACTATATATATTAATAGTATAGTACCTAGGCTTAAATAGGGGTAGTCGTCCTACCTCCTTATTTAAAAGGATATCTAAAAAGTTATAAAGACTTTTAGATAGCTTTAATACTTTACTATTAGAGCGCTAGGTTTCCGCCTAGGATAACCTAGTATAAATAATAATATAAATTACTAAGTTACCTTTAAGGGTATTTATAAATACTTATAACTCTAGGATAGATATACTAGTAGAGTATAATAGAAATTACTACTTTTAACTCCCTAGATCTACTTATACCGTAGCTTCTAATAAGGTAGGTATACTAAGAATAATAGGTAACCCCTTCTTCTTAATTATATAGAATACGCTAGTATACTAATCTAGCTATCCCTAGCTATTAATAAGGTAGTACTCTACCTAGTATATATTATAGTAATAGACTAACTAACTATTTATCTATTTAGGAATTAGTAGCTAATAGCCCTCTAGGGGTTTTAAGTTATATTACTTAGCGAAGCTTTAAGAGATAATATTAATCTCTACTCCTATATCTATTAAAAAGTCTATATAGTTTTATATACCTTATATATTAATAGAACTACTAATATTAATATTATAAACTAATAATAAACCCCTTTTAATAAGTAAGCGCCTTAATATCAAGGTCTAGATAGAGGCGCGCTTCCTTTTTTTAGTTTAATAATCCTTTTTTTAATAGTATTAATAGGTATTATATTTAGGTTCCTAGGTATCCTAGGCCTATAATAGTCCTTATTATAATACCCCTTCTTTCCGTAGTTAAAATATATTAACCCTTCCTTAGTATCTAGTAACTTACTATAACTACTAGTAGGTTAAATACTTCCTACTTTTATAAGAGGATTAATACCTCTATCTTAACTTCCTTCCCTCTTTTAACCTTTATTCTACCTATTAGAATAATCCCCTTTTTTAGTAATATAACTATTACCCGCCGTTATTCTAGTATAATACTACTAGTTATTCTCTAACTAAGTAGTAAGGGTAATTAGGCTTTCTTTAGTTATAAGGAGGTCTTAATAGTTTATAAGGGCCTTTTAAAGGTCTAGGCGTAACTTTATAAAGAAGTTAATCTACTAATATTCCTCTAGAAAAGGAGGGATTTATAATTTAATCCTACTTAGATATATATTAAAGCTTTATACTAACTAATTAGGGTTCTATTATATATCTAAGTATAATTATATATTATAAAGCTAGCGGTTTATTAGATCCTTAATAAGGTTTAATAAGTATTAAGTAAAGTACTCCTAGGTAATTACTTTCCCTAATAATAACTTTTTATAATAATCTTATAACTTAGTAGGTTTACCTTCTAAGAATTATATAGCCTAAGTAACCTTTATAAACTTAATTAAGAATTTATTAGGTATTAGTTAAAATAAAATATCTATAATATAATACTATTTCTTATACTTATATATATTCTTCCCCTTATAAAAGGGTAAGTCCTTAAATTTTAGGTAGCTCCTAGGATATTAACTACTAGGTTCTTCTAACTAGCTTCTAGCGGAATAATTTAGGGTAAAACTACTAAGGATAGAGCCTACCCTAGGGTCTAATATACCTTATACGTCGGTACCTTAATTTAGAGGGTATTAGTTCTCTACTAGGCCTAGTCCTAACCCTTACTATATCCCGCCTAGTAATCCGCTAGTAATCTAACATAGATCTAGTATAGTATAAGGGTTACATGCGCTGCAGGCGTACCTTAGGCTGTCCGCCCTAGGCACGCATGCGCGCATGTATATATAGAAGAATAGGGGTGTTCAGGTAATAATCTAAACACCTCGGCGTCCTTTTTAGGGCCTATTAGCCCATGTAGAGTCCTTATACTATGTTCGGATCGCCTTAAGACTGATTATTCGGGGGCTAGTTCCGGGGGCTAGGCGCCAAGTGGGTAGCCGAGTTAAGGGGTTAGAAAATCATGCTGTAGGTTTAAATCATGCTGTAGGCAGTTAAAAAATCCCGTTAGGGGGCTGTTAAATTCTTGCTTAGGGGTAAAAATTACGTTATTTACACCTGCGCGACGCGTCACCGACGCTATTTAGGGGCGGTATAGCCGCTAGAGCTATTCCTCTTAGGGTACTAAGACTCCCGCAGGCGGTAAGATTCCGCGCTGTTATAATTAGGCTGTACGCCCCGGCTATAAGCCGTTAATTAGGGGCTAGCGCGCCCGCTACTATATTAATTAGGCTGTACGCCCCAGTTATAAGCCGTTAATTAGGGGCTAGTACGCCCGCTACCTACCGGTAGATATAGTCCGACTGAGTATTCTATATTAATTAGGTTACGTACCCTAGCTACAGGTCGTAATTAGGCTAATAAGGCCCTGAAGTTCAGCGTTAGCTATCCTAGAATAATATATATTTTACGCTACTACTCCCTAGCCTTTAGGGCGAAGGCTTTAGAGGGGGGGATGATTGTAAGGGTTATATGCGCTATAGGCGTACCTTAGGCTATCTACCCTAGGCACGTATACGCGTATATATACCTAGAAGAATAGGGGTATTTAGGTAATAATCTAAATACCTCGGCGTCCTTTTTAGGGCCTATTAGCCTATATAGAGTCCTTATATATAGCTGCTTCTACTTCTACTTATAATTAAGCTACCCTTTCTTAGATACCTTAAAGCTTTCTTTCCTTTATTAACTACTCTTCTTTAACTTTAGTTATAATAATAAGTTTATTAAGTATAATAGTACTAGTAAGGGTTTTATTAGAAATTCTATTACTAGTTATATTATTTCTTACTTTAATATCTCTTATATTAGACTCTAGTATTATATTAATTTTATTATAATAGACTTCTAATATATTTTTATCTTACTTAGTATTAGATATCTTCGCGTTACTATACTATTATAATCTAGACTATCCCCTTATAAAGGTAGAGAAATTAGAATTATTAGGAACTAGACTAAAAGGCTAGTTCCTAAGGGCTAGAATAGATAGTATAAACTACTAGTAAGTAGGTAGTATTATAAAGGTAGACTTAATACTCTAGGAACTTTATAGTTATAGAAGAACTAATCTCTACCTTCTAAGGAGGTAAAGGGAGGACTATCTAAATACCCCTTAAGGAAGCTACCTAGCCTCTTAGATATCTAGATAAAAGGATACCTATTAGGATAATAAAAAGCTGAATTAATACCGCTAGGATATTACTAGTAAGTTATATTATACTAGCTAGATATATTAAGATATCCTAATATATTTCTTATTAAACTACTATTCTAGCTTCTTCTAAGAAGGAGGTAGGATATTATATTAGCTAATATTAAAAATATATAATTATATACGGATTTACGCTAAGTATTATTTACTACGCGATATCTTTTCTTAGAGTTATCTTTTAAGGGGGAGATAGGAGCTCTAGGGCCCTAACAGGTAGTTTCTAGAGGTAATAACGGCGTAGTATCGCCTAATAATAATATAATAGTAATAGGCTATAATAATATATATTAAAGATATCTAGGAAGCTAATAATAATTATTATATTATAAATATTATTATTTATTACTAAAAATAATTAGATGCACGAGAAGATATCGTTAGTAACCGGATATCGTTATAGCTAATATCGTTATAGACCGGTTTGACTATAGTACTAACGCATAACTTCTACGACATCCACGGTAGCGTTGGACCGTGGCATAAGGAAACGCGCGAGAAGCAGTGGTCCCTTCTGATCTTGGGGACCGTCAAGTCGGAGTGGTGCAATAGCGGCCATCCTCAATGTGTCGCCGACTACTACAGAGATGATACCGATGCGCGTTTGGTCGGTCCGGTAATAGAGCGTGCGGTCTCCACATCGCCATTCTGTACAGAAGGCAGCAGGGCCATCAGCAAGGGTGACAATCTTGGGTAGTAGATAATGTCGATTTGCAGGAAACGAGTAGTTACTACTCCGCAGTTGGTTAACGGGAACGACTTCAAGGTTGCGAGATTCGAGTAAGATGGCCTGTATCTCATCAAGTGGTAAATCTTCTGCCGTAGTCGTGCAATATTCTTGACAAGCTGCATCGCCAGCAACATAACCGAACTTTCATGTGATATATGTTACTTATTGTACCAAGGATGACTGTCTGTGGATTTAATGCCATCAAGTAAGCACTGAGTCTAATGACTTTGAGTCTCCTCCCTCATGCAACTAGGTACTTTCAGAGACCAGCATCATTGCCACAGCTACACCTTCTAAAATATCGTTCACGCCCATTGCCTTGCTTCGAAACAAAGCTTCACAAGGATTTGGATGAAGAGTATTGCAAGCTCCTAACGGTTGTGATAAGAATATCTGCAGCCTTTCGAAGATTGTGATGAAGCAGCCGGAGAAATGTTGTGTTGCAACCTAGTAGTCCAAGCCTGTTATAATACACACATCTGTAAGTACTGCCCGTTCGTAAGCGATCTGGGAGCAGCGTCTGAAGAATTTTTCCGGAGAGCTACAACCGATCCAAAGTGACCTCAGGCAGTTGTTGGACTTGACTGTAAGCCGTGTGGATTAGACGGAGGATCGAAACGTAGGGCTCTGTTTATTCAAAGGTGGGAACGCATCTTGTGGTGACGGACGAGGCCAGTGTGTGGAATCCTGGAGCAAGTTTTTGTCGCTCGATGAAGGGAGCTGCTTGCCTGCAGACATAAATAGGAGGTCTATCAACTAGCTGGAGAGCGATGTAGCGTAATGATGTCGGCTCGCTATAGCTCGTGAGATACTGGAGCTCGCTCCATCTGGATCGTACTTGGTGGCTTAGTGAGCTGAGTCTACACCCACATAGATGGCGCCATGTTGTGAAGTTTCGTGGTATGAAGACTGACGACTGATACCTCCACATGACTCCATCGATGGCTTAGAATCGAAATGTCAGTCACTTGGGGAGTTGTATCCCATTGTCAGACACCATGTCGTATCGATTGCCCCTGCCAGCAAGCGGCTGAGCTTAGGAATGCGCCGAAGGGAACAGGCGTGTACGCGCACATGGAAGGGCTGTACTTGGAGGGAGTCCTTGAGGATTGGGATCCAAGAATTTGAGGTCTGCATGATTGGGAAGATGTTGTAGGATCTAGAACCTGTCATGCGTGTTTAGCCCAAGCAAGAGTCGTGCTATTTTTTAGGCACTGGCTGCACGTAGCTCCATACTGCTGTCTGTATCGTTTTACTGGAACGGCGGATTGTTTCTCCTGCTGCCAGTGCCAAGGATGGGATTGAAGGAGGCTAACCCAAAACGATACGCTAGGTAAGTGCCCGTACACCTTCCTCTTCGTGGTTAGAACACAACATAGTGCCTATCATCGACAACGATATGCAGGCAGGCAAGTCAAACTCGCAATCGACTCCTTCAGTACTGCTACATGACCTTATATTGCTGGGCTCCGTTCTTTCTCGATCTTAGATTGCTGCAACCCTGCCCAAAGGCTAGTTCCAGAACTATGGCGCCGGAGGGCTGCGTTACGTGCCCCCACCACGAAAAGCATGCTTTGAAGAACCCAGCGTTATTGATCACGATCGCTGCTGTGATGCACGATTATACTGCTGGCAGATTCTATGAATGGCCTGAAAAACTCGCGTTACGACATGGCAGTCAACATCCGAACAATTTGCTGCTGATGCATATCAGAGAACCACATGTTTGCTCCCATGGCGTACTCAGTTCATCTAGTCTGGAACCCCCCAACCAAAATTTCAGGTTGATCTACTCTAAACATATCAGATCATCCAGGATTTCACAGCGGCATAATCAATTCCTGGCATAAGATGCCGCTCTGGCTCGCCGCAATGGTACACCAACTTTGACATTTGGTCCAGCTTCAAATTACATAAATCAACCTGCGTGTCTTGGGTTTCCAGTAATCCAGCTGTGTACTTCCAATTAGCCTATGGCGCCGACCTTAACAGTTCGGTTCTGTCACTCAGCAAACGAATCGAGGCGACCGGCGGTGCAGACGTTTCCCATGGGCCTGCAAAATGGGAAATCAAGGACATCTTTGACAGATCTTGCACCAACAACCCCAGCTCCAAGTGGACAGATGGTATGATTGAAGTGTTCGATAAAAAGAAGTGGGCGTTCAGGCGAAACAAGTTGGCTTGATCGTCCTTTCCACAGTGGTTTTAGCCCGCGCCTATGGGTTGAAGCAAATCTTGGAAGACACTCTGCAAATTCTGGTTATGCTTTCATTCCTGCGGTTGATGTATCACCCACAGCTTCTATGGTCTCTCCCAGCGCTCTTCTTTCGATCACGGTACTCCCCGATCCACACCGGATCACGGTCACTTCAACTGCCAAAGCAGGGTCAACCACCATTCAGGTCCTAGTTTCTGGCGCCCAGCCCAAGTATCGCACGGCTCTGGAAAGTGGTCTTGTTATGAGTACTGCGACTGCTAAGGGTAACAGCTATGATAAACGCGATGTCGTAATCAGGTACCTCTGATGCTTGGGAAAAGGAGGTAGGATTATGCTGGCACGAACCCCCAACGCGCAAACGGACAAATTGACGAAACCGATCTCAGCTGCCTTGATCTGGTACCTGAAAAGCTGATGCCACAAGCTTCTCAGGAGGGCCCCTTCCGAGATCTCGTTCTTGTCACAACCACGTTCGCAGGCTTGAAGGGTGATCTTAGGCCTCACCTCGCAACCCTTCCGAAAGTGGCGACCTAGGATCTCACAGGTCTCGTGACGATGGCATCAACTCCCATGCCGGGATCACCTCTTGGAAATCCTACGTGGAGTCATGCGAAGAAAAATCAGCTAGTGATTCCATCTACCGCTATCACTTCTACCCCTGCATCAACCACGAGCTTTTCGTCATAACCTCCAGAATACCAGAAGCCCGATTGTTCAAAGATGCTGTAGCACCACGATGCACGCGGACAAGTCTAGTGGCCTTTGTCTCAGGCCGAAACAGAAAGCTCTCCTTGCCTTGATGAGATCTCAAGTTCAAGGACAACTTCAAGACTCTCTGCAGCAAACACGGCGGGCGATAACTTGGGAACGATGAAAATAGTACGATAATGGAGACAGCAATTGGATCAATTTTTAGATCAGCAAAGAGACAATCACTCGTGGTAACGACGATTTTTTTTTGGCAAGGATGCATGGTCAAAATAAAGCAATAGGTGTCGTGGTCAAAAAGCGTGGCGCAAGAACGACAAGCAAAGGTGGCATCACAGCTATCGACGTATGCATGAACCATGGCTTCTATGGTGCAGACCTAGCAACAGCAGCGAAACCTAATCAATGTCCTGTAAGCCCCCTTCTCTCCCCACCTACAACATACTCCCCACAGGCTACCTCGCACGATCCCTAACGTGTCACTCAGGACCCCAGCCCTCTTCTGAACCTCGCCCACAACTCCTGCAACCACACAATCCAACAGCGCGGGCTATAAGAGATGCTTCCCCAACCTCAAACGCCCCACCATTCTCGAACACGACAGCAGTCCCCGGAAAAGCAAACCATTCATTACAACCACGCGCTACGACAAAGACACCCCCACGCCGAACTCCCCTTGCGCGAGCATTATCTGCGGTAGACCCGATCAAGACACGCAACTGGCGCATCAAAAACGGCATCCCTCAATAACGGCCATCCCGTCTCAGCAAGGACAGCATAAATGATAGCAAAGCTTGTATGGTCCAGCTACAATGGGAGACGTCTGCAGGGCTAGATACATGAAAGCACGACCGTCGCAAACAGAGATCATAAAGACAGATCAAGCAATCACGATACCTATCAAGCAATCATGCACACGCCCGATAACGTTCCACTCCGTGCCCCCCATAAACCCACATCAACCCCCCCACCCCCCCCCTCTATCTACCCATCCCCGTGCCATCACCAACCCCAACTCCAACCCCTACCTCGACCTCACCTCGACCTCACCTCAACATCACCTCCCCTCCCCTCCCAACAGATACCATTCCAGCGAAGCTCCGATCCGAACACGTACCAGTCCCGTAGTACATAGAAGCTCAGCTATCAACTCCAAACATGTCTCATACGGCCAAGCCTCGATCGTTTTCATGATCATGAGACGAAAGAAAGAGAGGTAGGCAGGCAGGAGCCCTGGCGGCGCGCTGTGGCGTTGGCGCGGTTTGGTGTTTGGTGCTTATGGGGTAGATACCTGGGTTTCGATGTCTGTGATGTGTTGCGACAAGTGAATATGATGGATAAAGGATTCAGACGTTCTTTGGAAGGGCCATACAACGGGAGAAGTTCGATTGCTAATATTGTAGCGCTGAACCACGGGTGGTACTCCGTAGTTGTTTTCCTTTTCCTGAAGTGAGACAGACGGACTGTTGGATTAGGCACGTATGTATGCATTTAGTTGAACAAGAATGTTTTGGAGATGAAGTGGTGCGGATGGGACTCGCCCTCACGTAGTTTGCTGTAGGAGCTTTGAAGTATCAATGTATTCGATTGATCGTGTAAATGTTCCTATGTACAAAACCCTCATGTATTTATCGTGTATGTTTCGTGTCTTATCCCGCATCCTTGTTATATTTGTAATTCCCAAAAGCTTCCGGATCCATCGTTTCGTCATGATTATTCGTATATCCACCCTTCCTCGCGCCCTGCATGGGAAGGTCGAAACTGTCACTATCTTTGGCCTCCAGATCGTTATTCCGCGCCCACGTCACATTTTCCGGCTTCTCCGCTCCTTGCCAGCGATCGTTCAGCTTCTCGACCTGCCACTTCTTGTCCAACTTTTCCACTTGTCGCATAGGCCAGCTCGACCTTATCGCCGGCTCTGGGGTTATGGGCGGTATGGGATGTTGAGCCACCTCTTGCCTTCCTGACAGCTCGGAGGGTCGACCGTCGAGTTTGTCGACTGGAGCTGGAGCGCGGAAAATGCGTTTGTACCAGGGTGTGGATGAGGGGGGTGTGTACCAGCGTAGTTTCGAGACGGGGGTGCCTTGCTCGGAGCCGAGGGAGTCGTGGATGGGGCGGAAGCGCGAGCGGAGGTGGATGTAGAGGGGACGCATTATGGGGGCGCAGGCACCGATGATGGCGAAATTGACTTCGACTCTGGGTTATGTATTAGCGAGATGTCCAAAGAGGAGAGGGAAATTAAGCATACATTCGTGTCAGAGCGTTGCCAATGCCGACCCAGGTTTCATCGTCGGAGAGGATCTCCCATGAGTAGGACGTTCGAACAATGCACACAGCGCCGGTAATGATGCCCAAGCCCATCAACAGATTGAGAGCGATCTTCACCCGCATATTGAGCTTTGCGTTCCATAGCAAGATGACTGGGAAGGCTGCGCCGATGAAATCGGTCACGATGGAGATGACGCCCTGAACAATGATAACAATCTCCACCACGGTTTTCGGCAAGCAGTGACCCGGCTTGATGGCCTTTCCACCCACAGGGACCCAATTCTTCTGTATCGGTATGCATTGGAGCATATACACCAGCGTGAGCGGCACGTGGGTTAGGACAAGGAAGGCGATGAGGCCGAAGAGGAAATAGCGATATCGTTCGAACTTGGATATGCGCAGGAGGAAGAGGCAGATGGAGATCTTCGAAGCCGCCAGCGTGATGAAGACTTGATTCCAGTCGAGGTAGTTGTACTTGAGGAACCCTTGAAATTGGTCGTCGGAGAGGTACCGCACATGTCGTCCAAGACCACACTTGACTTCCACAATCACAAAGCCCATGCCCACCGCATTAACCACCTGTCGCTCCATCAGCAATCGCCTTCTGGTACAACAAGCGTCCTTCTTACCTGCGCAAACAAAATCATCGCATCGTCCCAGCCAAAATTGTGGGTGATCCATATCCGCGTCAACAATCGGAGGCCTACAATGATTGTCGATGGTCCAAAGACAGCCCAATTGACGCCAATGAGCATAGGCCCCAGATTGTCATCGCCAGATGATGGTATTATCTCATTCTTGTCCATGGCAACGGACAGTGTGAAGCTACGGAGAGAGTCCGTACAACCATCGCTGATACTGGTCGGGGTGGTAGATTGTGTAGTGGTCGGGATGATTTGTCGAAGGAGGTAGGCTGGGCCAAGCTGGCTGAGCTGAAGTTGAACATGGAAGGAGCATGGCCAGGTGGAGGAGCGCTAGTAATGCGTCATTCGTTGATGGCGTTGACGCCGTCTCCGTAGTCTCCTTCTTGGTGGCTTCGATAATCCTTCCAAACGCACGCTACTATCATGCTCCGTAGCTGACTGGCTGATCGTGAACCGAGGATATTCCGGTCCTTCTGCTAGAGATAAACAGGTAACAATCTCCAAGAGACGGGTCGTAGTTGCCAGCTGCAACGGCCCACATGGCATTTCCATCCAATGTCCATCATCGCGCAATCCTTATGACAGCGTCAATTGTTTCGTTTCGAGATTGCGAATGAACAATAGAACAAATGTGCTGCATCCACCGCATGCTCGCATCGACCTCGTTAATCCTCCGAAACAAGTCAGATGTCTGCCATCATTCAGATGCGCGCCAATCGGCACAACGGCTGTATTGGCTTGCAGGTACTATCCCTGGTGTGTGCAAAGCCAAGCCTCCAACACGTATTGACCGTGCACTGCATCATCCCTAGGGCATGGAGGGTGCCAGATCAAGCCATCGTAAGGTAGTTACTGACACCGAGATCTGTTTGATCCAATCCAGAATGAAATGTCCCACATACACTAGGAGCTTTGTCCAGCTATGCTTGGTCTCGACGAGCTGACGCCACTTGATTGCGTTCTATTGGTGAGCCCACAAGATCATCGGTCATCTGTGCTCCAAGTGCAGCAGACTCATCGCCAATGATGCCTTCATATGAGACTCTTCTTGACCTCGACTTCAATCCAATCGACATATATCCTCTGGTATATCTTGGTATGGGTTCAGTGGGGATGGTATCCAATCAAATTCTCGAGCTGCAGCGGTCAATCGTTTCGAATCTTCCCACTCTCTCACGCCGAATCATATCCAATCCAAGAACTTCAGGGTTAGATTGAGTTTACTAAGTAAGGTATGGGGTAGCTCAGCCACGTCTTGGGCCAAAGAATTAGCGCATACAATCCTTGGCGGAGATCTTGGCAATTCCTTCTCAGCCATGATTCCAGAAAAGGTAGGAGTTGTCTTGTCGTCTGATATTGTCTTGCTACTATGGGGTTTGCTAAGGAGTAGGATTAATAGGGGCATTTCCCTCCCTAAATACATGCTTCCAACGCTAGTCCAATTACCCCTCATCAATTCCTGTCATTTGCAAACCGCCGATATGAAGCAGTCGTGCAAAATGCAGGTAGCCATCCCTGATTGTTTGGTTTAATCAAGGATTCCTCTTCCACCAATATGTAGGACCACACGCAATGTGTATTTCAGATTTCCCACCTCTGTCGAGTTACGCCTTTCTATCAGCTCAATCTACCTGCAACGACTTTCAACCCTTCGAAGCGTCGATAGAAGGCTAATTTGAGATCTTTCTCGATCTACTATCGTTGAGCGGGCATCTACAGGCCAATTCATCGATACCAACGACTAAATCCGCCGTGGCTGGAATGCAGGAACACCATGGCTCATGACCTTACTACCTGGTCTCTGCGACAACATTTGCAAAACCGATGATATCACACTTTGCGCCACTTCTGTACAAGTCGATCTATGGAGCGCTCTCATCTACTTGGGGCTCTGCGGAATGTTTGGTCTCTTGCGTTGTTGACTGTTCTAGAGACGCCACAACGTCGATAACGCGGGACCTTTTGGACTTACACTACCCACGCATAGGAGGCGGAAGGTGTGCTCTAAGCTGATGCCATGCGTATACATGGGCAAGATGACGATGAGCGCCAATCTTGGTTGCGGAGAATGGCAGATCACTGCAGGAGTTCATAGCGAGTGGCAACATGGTTAGACCCTGACGAATGAGCGACCCTGTTGGCTATAGCCAGAGATTCAATGGCTTGATATCGATTGAAAACCAATGATATTGAAACGTAGCTTAAAGAGGGACGCCGGAACGCCAGACGGATTTTTATCTCAACAAGGTGCACACCTGGAATGATGGGCAGGCACGAATGGTCTAGCCAGTAGAGGACGTCTATCATATCGGCATCCTAATGGCTAGATACATGAAGGGATCTCGACGTATTCAGACAACCGTGACAAAGATAGACTTCGCAAGCATGATACCAAGCAAGCAGATTGTGACTAAATGGAAAATACGCTTACATTCTGCTATGAGACTGAGACTCAGACGACTCCTGTTGATCTCTTGAGACGAACCTTCTTCAATTGCTTGGGAATCTGCCACAGAGTTTACTTGACGAAACAGCGGAACAAGGCATAGAGCGATCGATCAGTCCCCTTGAGTCGCAAGAGTATATCGAGCTTGTGCTAGTGGACCTAAAAGTTGCTACTCTACTCGAAATCCAGGATCTGGGCACATATAGAGGAGACGAGAGCCTGTGCGAACCCAGCAGAGACGAGAGGAACCCACAGATTAATGCTGAAAAAGTCAATTCCCAAAATCGTGAGCCGTGGCCGTGATGATGAAGAAGTGGGCGGTTGCTTTATTGCAACAGACGCTATGAAAGTCGAGACTTCTTTCCATCAGGACAACATGTTGAGCGAGTCACATGCCATTGCTTATATGCCAACGAAGAGCCAAGATCTACATATCATAGATCCTTGTTGGTACGAAGGAAAACATCGTTGGCATAGAGTTCGGTCGCTCGGACAGTCCGCGTGACGTATCCCTGATCGTTGTATCACCGTTTTCGTCGAAAAGACGACATTCAAACTTCCCAGCTTGTTATGATGGCACGATGACTCCCCAAGCAAGCCAAACCATGTTTTAGCTAGTCCCAGGACAAAGACTTCTGTCCATGGCCTCGGTCGCCTTGTTCAGCATCCTTGGTGGAGACAAACTCTAGGCTGATGGAGTCCCGAAGGCGACAAGACTGCGTTCAAAATACATGTACTGGGCGGAAGCCATGTTGAAAAGATTGAGACTTCTCTCTGTTGATCCGATTATTGAGATTGCATGAGCTATCTAGGTATTGTGACAGCCCGAAAGCAACAACCCAAGCGTCGCCACCGCAAGACTATTCTACCGCCTCTCACCGCACCAATCAATCCTCCCATCCATCCGTCCACGGCCGACGACAAGAGCAGGAAAGTGAGGTGGCCGATGCATATTGAGGATAAGAGGGATGGGGGCACTTAGTGCGAGACCATGGATTCGTGAATTCGCGTCGTATGGGGTGATGGTATATAGAAAGTAGCTGAGCTCGCAAGTACCGCCGACTGCGGCGCTGTCACAGTTAGAAGTTGTGCTGGTGATATAGATGAGGCTCTTGTCGTACGATAGAATAGATAAAGAAGTTGGCTGTTCCAAGCGCAGAGATCCGTAATATCTCTGATCGTCGTTGGCTTCTTCTGAAAAGTCTTAACGTCAGGTAGGGTCCCTCATTGCCCGGCCGGCTTACCACATTCCAATATCAAACTTGTAAGCAAACAAACAAACAAGCTAAGGATGACTATGCTGACTTTTCACTCATGTAGCGCTACCTTCCGACTCATTCTACCTAGGTCCACTTTGTACCGGAATTTACCTTCACAGATAGATACAGCAGTACACCCCACCTTTGACTCTAGCGGCCCGTTTTATAGCTACGGATCGAAAATGACAGACATTACCCTCGGCGACTACAAAGGCATGGCTCGCATATCGCGCAATACCTTCGCCTTTCAAATCAGGTTACTGCTCAGATTGTATTACGTCTGCCCAAAGGACGATAGGAAAATCGCCAACTTCAGAGGCTACCACAGGCGGGAACATTTTGGGATTAAGATGATACTCGTTACGGATTTTATATAATACAACATAGGTTATGAGGGAATACTGTCGACTTTAGGTCTTAGGCTCCGATAGCTACGAGAAGGTTCAAAATGTCGGCGAGCGTCTGTTCTAGGAATTGTCATAGGGCGATCCACGGCGACGAATTTTTTGTCTACATCAAGGGTTATTTTGGTCTCAGGCCGGGGTCACATTCATAAATCAAACTCGCTTCTCAGCGGACGAGAAGTCAAGTTGAGGAGATGCTGCTATGAGATGAAAGATTCTCTTAGTCGTAACTTATCATCTTGCATATCCTAGCTGGCTGTGCCTGTTAACATACGATTCTAATACACTCCAAGATCGAAGGTCATACTATAGATTGTATAGAGCTGAAGATGTGTGTAAGCGTATTTACATCGAAGAGTGCGATAGCTCGACGATTAAGAGAAGAAATAATCTCCGGCTTCCCTGTACTTGTGGATTTGGGCTAAGAGATGATTCCCAAAGCAATTTTGGCAGACTTCCTCGATACACGCAATAGCACGTTTGCAATTCGCAACGTCCGCGACTCCTTATACTGTACTGCTCAAGGTGCATCTCATCTGATGGCAGCATACTAGTACTCCTGAAACAGTGTCTGCCCGTACACACATTCTAGAAAGTGTGACGCAGCTTCGCATCACCAGCAAGTTTTTCACAAGCCCAATGTATCACACCTTGCCTTCGCAACAACCCAGCAGTTCCATGAGACGAACGCATCGGTGATGAAGGGTATAGGCGATGTCTTCCTTCGGACTTGGTATGAGTCAAGAGTCAGCAGTTACGAGAGCCTCTACAAGATTTCTGCAGAATCGCTAATCATGTGGTAGATGGCTTCCTGGAGTCCATTTCCTTCTTTATTGTATAAGGTTGGGAATTATAACGGAAAATATCTATAGAACCGGCTACAGCAGCGATGTGTAAATGCCACTCTTCGCCACTCTCCCTGATACTGTCGATTCGAAAGATACGGGAGTCTAGTGGAAGGGCCATGGTTGGTGAAAGTTCCAAATGCTACCATCAAGACCCCCACTTGTCAGCTTTTCAGAGCTGTCCTGGATGAGATGTCGAGTGATGACGATGGGATTGCAGGAATAGTCGAGGTGAAAAGCATACCTAGTCTACAAGTCAGAACGTACGGGTAGATACATCGGTAACAAAAAACGCAGCCAAGCGCGATGAAGATGGAGTGCTCACCAATGAACCTAGCAAACATGCACGTAGCCATACGGGGAAATATGACTAACGAGAAAGTGCACAGGACGGCTGCGATAGCAGGGGAAGGATTGGAAGTTTCCGAAGGCGACCCTGGAATCGCTCTTCAATCTACCATCCTAGCATAAAATTGACAGAAACAAAATTCCTTCATACCCAGCAGCCTAAAAATCTTTGACATCTCATTTCTACACTGTAACAGCCATATCCCCATACCTCAATAACTAAGTCCATCTACTCCCCCCCCTCTTCCCAAACACTCACCCATCATCATACTCTCAACAAACCATACTCCACACACCCACTCCTAACTCTGACATAAGCACGACACCCAGCCACCACCTAAAACCATCCTCCTCGCCCTCGCCCAACAAAAATACCCACCATATCCCTACCCTCCTACCTCCTTCGAAACCCTGCCAAACAAGTCGACCAAAAAATCCATTACGATGCCGACACCCAGAGCCGACACACACAGTAGCAAGAACGGCTCAACAGCTACAGCTGTGATCATAATCACACAGATACAGTACGACAGAAACGGCCTTGCGCCCGCTTTTTGAAGAAGCTGGCGGCTTGCTACTGGCAGAGCGCCATTCCTCTCCCGGATTCTGTCGTGTGAAACTACAAATCAAATCTGCGTTCCTCACTCCCTACCCACGATCTACGACTCCACGATCCCCATACTCATCCCTCAGAATGTCCTTCGAAAGATTCCATAGCAAGACCCGCCATGACGCCATCACACACAGCAATGACGACCCAATAGCCACAGCCGTACAAATGCAACAATATAGCATCTTATATTTGGACTTCCATCTACCCTCTCAAGGAGACAGAAGCTTGCTGAGGAGACGACGCTCTTCCATGCCTGGCTCCCTCTACACGAGTCATGTCTCCGTTACTCACCGCCGTCGACTTGAGCGTCAAGGCTGTGTCTCTCAGCGGCCTACCTACGATCGGAGAGTCGAGTCTTCTTCGATCACTGATTCAGCGTATGTTGGAAAAGGGAGTCGCTGTCACCAAGGCCATTATCTTGACGATCTACGATCCACGACTTTCTCGACGTCCGCTCACCTCCTCATCTTTGGTGGTTCCTCCCTAATTCTTTACAGCATGCGACCTAGAGTTAACAGCGTCCTTACTCGGCTCCCTTACTAGGTTCCACATCGCCTTGCCTCGGCTCCCTACCTACTATCGACATCGGTCTTCCTCGATCTCCTCTCCATAATACGCGTACCCATCCCTTCCGTCCTCCATCGCTCTCCCTGTCTCAACCAATCATTTAGTCGGATCCATCGATCGATTTCAATCTTAATAATGGGAAATGTTGACTTAGGACGGGATGAGGAATCAGTCGAGATTTTAAAGCCAAGGCGTTAAATGGATTTAGGAGATTTAGGTGGAGAAATAGGGAAATATGGTTTTAAAGTGTGGAACATGGAACAGATGGAGCAAGTCTTGGAGGGGAGGCTTAATGGGGAAGTTGGTAATAGGGTATGAGGGAATAAGGGGGATACTCTTAAGACGGTGTAAAAAGGAAATTCTTGGTGGATGAAAGATCTCGTGTCAGGCATGGAGAATTAGACGTCTTAGAGCGGAAAAAGGTCCTCACCGCGCTGTTAGTATTTGAAGGATTGCTTTCAGGGGAATAGTAGTGGGTTTACCCTACATGTTCGTGTCTAGGATTCAGGGTGGGACTGGGATGAACCTAATGGGGACGGAGTGAAAAAGGAGTTTCTAAGCTGCTGGATAGAAATTCCAGATAGGGGAGGGTGAGGGAAAGGAGATCTAAGGAGGGGTCTGAGATGTGATCATTAGGTGGATAAATGAGAATTTGTCACTAGTTAGAAAGGAAATTAGATGGAGGAGGGGCTTAAAGAGGGGCTTTAGTAGATATAGGGGAGAAAATATAAGTAGATCTGCAGAGTACTTTAGTAGCAGCTAAAGAGGAGCTTTAGGTAGAATTAGAAAGGATATATATAGAAAGAGCCTAAGTAGACTAGGTATAATAGTATATAGGTAGAGAAGTAGTCTACTTATAACATTATCTTTTATTTTACTTCTCTTTACTTACTAAGGATCCTTATATAAATTTATAGAAATATTCTTTAACTTCTCTCCTATTTATCCCTCCTTCTATCTACTTAATCCTTCTCTTAATAATACCTTTAATTCTTCTAATTTCCTTTATAATAATCTTTAATCTTTCTTTTCTAACTACTTTATCTACTATTTAACGCTATTTTATTAATTTACTTTATCTCTATTATAATTTCTTCTTAGAAGAATCTTTATATTCTCTCTAATCCTTCTTTCTATTTATCTTCTCCTTTATAAGCTTTATATCCTAGGATTCTTTATAATTCTTATCTATTAAGATTTAGCTTTATATTTATTTTTACTAATTACTTTATCTAGTAGATTTTATTCTTAGATTATTTCTTTTATTACTTATTCTAATTCTTATCTCTAAATATCTATCTTACTAACATATACTAGCTAGAAAGATATAGGATATCTTATAAGATATCCTATATAAGATAGTATAAGACTATAAGATAGAATAGGTAAATAGGGTCCTAACCCTATATCTTTATAATAGGATAGGGATATAATAGAATTCTTATAAGACCTACTAGTAGTATAGGGAGTAAGTATATAATATAGTATTTTCGAAAAAAGTATTCTAGAAATCTTTATTATATAGAAAGTTATACTTAAAAGGATAATATTTACCTTTCTACTTATTTTTCTAGTTATAGCTTTTTATATAGTATAGTTTCTAGATACTTTTAAGATACTCTACTATTAGTAAGTATATAATTTATAGAGTAGCTAGGGAGACTAATATCTTATACTATCTTATATCTTTCTAGCTAGTACTTATATAAAGCTATCTTCTAAATCCTCTATCTTACTTATAAGAATTCCTTCTAGGAATAACTTTAATACCTTCTTTTAAATCTTTTTATCTACTCTTTTATTCTTTATATATTCCTTTTAAATCCTTTAAGCTCTAATTTAATACTATATATAACTAGGTATTTAATTATATCTTACCTCCTTATTATAAGATATCTTATATTAGCTTAGAATAAGAGTATTCTAATTATTAATCTAAATAAGTATTAATAGCCTAAGATAGATATAAGTTTAATAAGGTTTAATATAAATTTATAAAGAGGAGTTAAAAGAAAGAGATATTAGAGATAAGAATATAAATAGGATATATAAAGAGTTATAAAAGAGGAGGATATAAGAAGAAGAAAGAGGAAAACTTAAGTAGAAGAAGTCTTAAATATATATAATTCTAGATTAAAGAGTATAATTAAGAAATAAGAAAGAGATTAAGATATAAAAAAGAAGATATATAGATAGACTAACCGTTTTTTTAGTACTTAGTACTAGATTTTAGTATTAACCCGACTTGTTAAACTACTTAAAGCTAGCTTATTACTTATATAAGTTTAGCGTTACATAATAATTATAAATTCGGTTCTAAATAAAACCGACGCGGTTAGTCTATATATAGACTAATATAAAGATACTTATAAGTCTATCTTAGATATTATTAATATAATTCTTTTAATATTAAATAGTTATATTTAAGTACTATTATAAGATTATATAATACCTTATTTATATATAAACTCTTTAATTACTTATCTTTAATTAAATTAAAATTGATATACTTATTAATACCTTTATAAGTAAATAGAAGAAGTACTTAATAGAAGAGATAGATAAGTTTCTAAAGAGAATAGTATAAGAAAGAAGTAAAAAGAATATATTATAAGGTTATAATAAGATTTAAATAAAAGAGATAGTAAAGAAAAGTTATATAATAGATTAAAAGACTAAGTAGATAAGTCTTATAAAGTTATTAACTAGGAAGTTTAAATAGAAAATAGGATAATATAAAAGGTTTAAACTAGTTTAGAAAGAAGAAGAAGAAGGAAGTAAGAGAAAATAGAAGATTATATAGAAGAGACTCTTAATTAATATTTAGAAGAAGGAAGTTAGATTAAAGAATAAGTATTTAGAATTAGAATTATAAGAAGAAGTATAAGAAAGAGGCTAGAAAGGATTAAATAAGAAGGAGAGTATAAGAATAGTAATATTAAAGGTTAATAGTATAAGCTATAAATAATTATATTAATAAAATATATAAAGTAGTTTTTAAAGGAAGTTTTATAAAGTCTAAAGATTTAAGTAGATTTAAGCTAACTATATTAGTTTTATTTAGAACTAAATTTATAATTATTATATAATACTAAACTACTAGAGGTAATAAGCTAGCTGTAAGTAGTTTAGTAAGCTAGGTTAATACCTAAAATTAACCCTAAGTACTAAAAAATAATTAGCTTAAGTAGATTAATTAATATAATAATTTAATCTTTATATAGTCTATAAATCTATATATTCTCCTAACTCTATAATATACTATCTAATTCTATATTACTTCTAATAAGTACTAGAAGCTATCTATCTATACTATTATACGTAAAATATCGACGATATTTACTTGTTTACCTAGATCTAGGAGGAACTTACCGTATCTAATCAATAAATGTCGGAAGTAAAGTACATGGCAAAGCCATTCCTATCAGATCCCCACGTTCTTCACTGCAAAGTAACGCCTACGTCGTCTTAAGGCTGATGATTTACCAGGCATGTGGATAGCCGGCTGAGATTTTATATGCATGTACCCTTCCGTCCCTACGTATACGAGCAATCAATGACGAGAGGAGGAGAGGCGGTGCCGTATCAAATTAAATGACTTGTATTCTTGAGAAAGATCTTCATTGAAATTTGTACAACTATTTCGAAATACACCTCATACATCTACTAATAAGATACTAGACACTCTGTAAGTATACATCGAGAAACAGTTACACCATCTCCACTCGGCTGTAATCCATCGACTGCCTGACGGCAGGTATCCCTTATCCCCACTGGACCTCATTCCCAAGTATGACCGCCGCTACAAGCCGACCTACAACCTCTTATACCCAAACAAGAATTCCGAAATCACCATGATAACATCTTCCATTAGATGCTGAGAGTCAACATGCGCTGACAGCGACAGCGGAATCAAATCGGTGACGATCAGGCTGTGGAATGGCTCTAGTGGTAGATCAGAGGATTCTGTGGAGGCCTATCGAGGAAAGGTTGGATGGGACTGGTGTTGAATTCGTTGGGAAAAGGTCGAGTTGCGTTGACAGCTGCAGTGACAGCGAGTTTCAAAAAGAGACGATCACGCTGTATCGTGTACGGCAATTTATCCGTACAACTCTATGATAACCCAAAACACTAAATTACCAAACCTCAATCGCCCAGGGGGTATTACTGCTAGAATACCCCCCTACCACTAGCCTAGGCTGCAGGCTAGCGGCCCTTAGCTGTAGGGGTCTAAATGCCCCAGCCGATATCCTAGACCCTAAAGTTTACGAATAAAGCCCCTAAATTATTAGGTTAGATTACCTAACTAAGGTTCTAATCTCAACGTAGTTAATAGTATACTACGGGCGCCCTAGGGTTAGCTACCTAGCTTATTAATTCTTAGGGCCCTATTACTTAGGGCCTAGTTAGGACGGGGTAAACTTAGGTGATTAGGGTTTTAAGGTTTAATAATTTAGTATTTTAGGTTATTATAGAGTTATACAGATAAATTACCGTAATTATAGCTTTAAGAGGAAGTAGAATACTTATATTAAATCGTATTAATATATGAATTTAATTGGTATTAATAGTCTTTAAGAAGTAAATATATATAATATTAATATATTAGATAGGTTTTATAGTCCTAATTTTAAGCGATTATTTAATATTATTTAATAGTTAATAGTTATATTAAGTTATAGTATTTACTAATTATATAGATTATTAAGTTAGTAATTTAATTATTAAATTACTAATTTAATATAAATAATAGTCTAATTAGGTTATTATTCTAATATCCTTTATAATTAATTTATTACTTACTTATATTTATATCTATTCTATCCCTCTTATAACCTTCCTCTACTATTACTAATAGTTATTATATACCTCCTAGGCGTACTCTAAAGTCTTCTAAGGATATCCTAGGTATTAGTACCTTTACTATTATTATTACTAATACGCTAGATCCTCCTTTTATATCCTTATAACTAAAGATCTTAATATAATATAATAAATATATAATTATTATATATTTATATAATTAATAGGAAGATATTATTATTAACCTTTATATAAATATACCTCTTATACCCTAGGAACCTCTTAATAATAATAATATCCTTCCCTTATATTCCTCTTAACCTATCCCGTAGAAGTCCCCTTATAAAGAGAAAGGTTATAGGAAAGCTAGGCTATATAATATAAAGCTATTATAATATTTAAGGAGGTATAAGAGAAGGGGGACTAAGAGCTTAAATATCTTATAATTAGATAGTTATAATAAGAAGTATAAGAGAGGTAGGTAGAAGAGATAAAGTATATATAAAGGAATACTTCTTAATATTAAAGAGATAATAACATTTATTAATTATATACTTATTAAAGTAGGTATATATAGACTTTCTAGTATAAATTTATAATAGAAGGATATATAATAAGACTTTAAGATATATACCTATTATTCCTACTCTTAGAATAGTTATTAATAAAAGGTAGTAGTACTACTTAAATAGTATAAATATAAAAAGGAATATAATAGGAGATCTACTAGGTATATAATAACTAATAATAACCTTATATAAGTATTAAATTAATAGTAACTAATAGCTAATAAAGTTTAAGCTAAGAAAATATAAAAAGAAGTAAGATATAAAAGATAAAAAGGAGAAAATATAAGATTAGAATACTAAATAAGATATACTCTCTACTTACTAAGGTAAAAAGGTTATAAAGGAAATAGAGAATACTAGTTTTAATAAAATTCCTTCTTATAAAGAAAATAATAAATAAGACTCCTCCTTAGAAGGCTTACTTATCTTACTCTTATTTATAATAATATTATATTAGAGTAATACTAGCTACTAGAGTAGTATTAGTATTAGGAGTAATCTTAAGGATAAAGCTAACTCTATTAATAGTACTATCTATTAGTTATAACGACTATAATAGTAGAATAAAAAAAAGAATAGGGGGATAAAGTTATAAAAGGATAAATAAAGACTTAAATAAATATAAAGGTCTTATCTAACTTAGGATATAACTACTATTTTAATTAATTTTATAAAGTAAAGTTTAAAATTCTTTAAATCCCGTAATATAATAACTCTAGTAATAATACTTATAAGTATTAATAGGCCTATATTAATAAGTAGTACTTAAGCCCCTCTACTTATTAATATTAATATATTTATAATAACTAGTACTTAGGACCTAGCCTTAAATAAGAAGCTAGAACTTATTTATAAGTAGTAACTTAATATTAATATAGAACTTAAATATTTAATTAAAGGAATATAATAGATTTATAATATATTAAATATACTTTATAAGGAGTTATAGGCCTTTATAACTTTATTACAAAAGTAAATAGGGGCTTAAAAGGACCTTATTTAAATACTTTATATAAAATAAGTCTTATATTAATAGTACCTAAGTAAAGAGATAGAATAAATATAAAAAATACTAGAAAATATTATTAGTAAGACTAGAAAATGCCTGTAAAAATTCAAGATTTTTACGTTAGAAAATCACCCCTACTACCTAGCGTTTAGTAGGTGACGTGAATAGCAGGGAGTATATTAGACACGTTAGAAGGTGACGTAAGGAGTAGGGAGTATATTAGACATACTAGGCTATTAATAGGACGGATATTTCCCCCTATTCAGACCGATATTAGACACGTTAGTAGGTGGGGTGAATAGTAGGGAGTATATCAGACACGTTAGTAGGTGACGTGAGTAGTAGGGACTATATCAGATATACTAGGCTATTAATAGGACGGATATTTCCCCTTATTCAGACTGATATCAGACACGTTAGTAGGTGGGGTGAATAGTAGGGAGTATATTAGACACGTTAGTAGGTGACGTGAGTAGTAGAAACTATATCAGATATACTATGCTATTAATAGGACGGATATTTCCCCCTATTCAGGCCGATATTAGATATATTAGTAGGTAGGTAGCCTATATATACGATAGTATTAGCTATATTATATACATGTACTTATATAGTAATATAGATAATTCTAACAGCGTTATATACCTGGTAATAAGACGGGTATTTCCCCCTATTTAGACTAATAGTATATATATTAGTAGGTATTACTATGGAATAGGTAAAATGTAAATAATACTAGGATTTTTTTATTGTTTGTAATCTATATTCTAGCCGTTAGCGTATAGAATTTAGTAGGTAAATCTATTCATTTAGATATATCTTTTAAAGTACTATATTAATTTTAATTATTTTTAAAGTATTAAATAGCGGAATTAGAGCTATATAACTTTATTTAAGTAGAAAATATTATAGAGTATAGGGGTAGATGTTAGTAGAATACGAAGAAATATTAGAGTTCTAATATTCACGCTAGTCTAGGAAAGGAATCTGGGGTACTTATAACTAATAGATAAGGTGCGATAAGCTTAGGGTCCTAATATTCCTATATTCTATTATAGTAAAGAAGATTAGTCTTACTATCCCTATAAATAATAATATATTAAGCCGTCCCTAGATATCTAATAGAGAGGTTATAAGTATAGTATAATTATATATTAATAGGCTTAATAATATTAAGGATATAAATTAAGTAAGTAATAATAGAGACTTTAAAAGTAATAATAATAATAATAAGTAAAGGAGAAATACTATTAAGGATTTTTATATAGAAGTTAGTAAAGAGTTTAATAAAGATATAGTTAATAATATATAATAAGAATATTATAAGACTAGTAGATATAATATTTAAGTATATTTTATAGCTCTAATATATAAAATAATATAGAATAATAGAATAACTAATAGTATAAACCCTTAATATTTAAGCGACTTAAAATTAGGATATTTTAGAATAAGAAGTAGAAAAATTAAATAGAATATAAAAGTAGAAACTTTAGGTAAGAATAAAGAAATAAGGCCTTATAAGATACTTACTATTTTATAATAATTATATAAATAGGTTATATTACTTAATAAGGGCGAGTTTCTTATATTTCTTATATATATTATAGATTTAGGCTACTTTATAACTATCTTTATAAGCTTCTTTATAATCTTAAATTTAATAATAAGCTCTTAGTTAATAATATAATTTATAAATTAATAATATTATAATATTAGAGTTAGGTATTTATATATAGATTATAAGCTTATAATCCTTTTAATTATATTATAAGGCTTTATATAAAGAAATATACTTAAGTAACTATTAAGCGGAGTTAATTACTAATAAATATTAATAGATTATTAAAGGCCTTATTTTAAATTAATTAGATATTATATTTTAGCCTTATAAATAGGTAAAATAGTTTATTAATAATACTACTACCTAATACATATTATTAATAAGTATTAGCCCTAATTTTATTTTATACTTAAAGGTATTTATAACTTAAAGTATTTATATTATCTTAAAACTATATTTAATAGTAATTTATATATTAGCTATTCTTCTATTAAACTTTCTCTTTTATATATTTAAGTAGCTTATATATAGTAATATAATAAATTTTATATACTTATAAGCTTTATTACTAAATAGATCTAGAACTTACTACCCCTAGAATACTTAATATAATTAGTCTTATATATTAGAAGTTTATAATATTATTAGATTATTTACCTTTCCCTTAAATAGGTTATATAATATATTAATTAGACTATCTAGGTATATTACCTCTAATTATACTATATTATATACCTTTTTATATATAAAGTAGAAGAACCTCTAGTCTTCCTTTACTTAATAGAAGCGCTAAAATATTCTATTAATAAACCCCTAAACTATAAACCTCTTATATATTTTACCTATATATTTAATTACCCTTATATACCTCTAGATCTTATTATATTTAAGAATAAGATACTAATATAAGATAGGATTATAATAATTATATAAGTACTTAAGGATATTATTAATTATAATAAAAATAAAGGAGGGAGACTAGCTAAATATTATTAATAACTTATATAAAGGATATAGGTATAAGAATTTTACTAGAATAAGATATAAAGCGAGCTTTAAGCTAGGCTAATAATTATATTACTAGTTAATACTTTTAAGGAAAAAATAAGTAATTAATATATCTTATTTTTAGTAAATCTAAATATCCGCCTTATTTACTTAAGTAGGAAATTATTATAACTCTACTCCTTACTTTAATATTTAACTAGTAGGATATAGGCGTAGCGCGGGACTTATCTAATATAATATAGACTAAGGATAAGGAGGGTTAGAGTAGTTATATATATAAGTTCTTTATTAGAATTAATATTTATAATATATTATTATTAATAATATAAATAAATAGATAATTACTAAAAGGGGTTTTATAGGTAAATCCTAGATAGGTAGGGCTAAGTAGTAATAGTTTATATTTAGGTAAACTTAGATTAGGTTTAGCGTACGGCTAGACCCGTATAAACTATTAAATAAATATTAAATAATCTTACTGCAAAACCTGTCTATTGCTTCGCTGAAAAACGCAACGACTCGGGCTGTTACGTATGATCTCCGGCGAGAATTTTTCATCAGGCTGAACGGAGTCTTTCAGCGATGTGTTTGACTGCGTACCATGTATGGCCATGCTGAGCTTCTTTGCAATTAGCGTCGTGGCCGTTGCCGTTGCCGTTGCGCTTGATGTTGACGCTATGGACGTTGGCTTGTGGTAAATTGTATCGGAATCGTGGATGGTGAATGGAGCTGAGACCGTAGGGCTCATGGGCCTGGTGAGCCTAAGTCAAGCGCATCTTGTATGCAGAACTTTGATTGTCATGTACGTTCGGACTTGTAAGAACGAGTGATATTGTTGTATGTGCTTTGACTGATTGAGTAGGCCTTTTGCTTATCGTCATGACTGTCTGTATCTGACTCCTCCTCTTCCTGCACCATTTCTTGAAGTGCTTGTATTGCTGTTCTGTGATTTGGGTTCGCGAAAATGGGCTGTTGTGTAAGGTACCAGCTTTTGATGTGTGTACAGCTGTTGTGATTGACTTCATCTCAAAGCATGCATGTAGACGTTCATCAACGTAGTCTGAACAAGATGTAATATTGAGCGAGCCGTAGATTGGCTTGGAAGTGCATTCCTCGAAGTTGTGAATTGAATGATGTGAAGTCGGCGGATTGCTATAGATGACTGAAGCGTTTGGGGATGCTTGTGTGAGTGACGCTGCTGGTATAGCACGGAGCGACGTGGTCGACGAGCTCGATCGTCGGTGGTCGTAAAGATTTCGGAAGAGGGTCGTGGTGTCGGTATCGTCGTTTGGTGGCGTATTGAGCATTGAGGAGGTGATGGATATCGGAGGGTGAGTCTTGCGGAAGTGAGGGTTCCATTGTAGCCGAAGTGAGTATCGATGTTGGCGTTGACGTGCCGAATGGGGTTCACTGAGACATTCGGTGTTCTTTCACTGCTCTGTACGGCACTCAGCAGCCAAGAAAAAATATAGGGTCAGCGCTCAGCAACCAGGTCCAGTCGAACTATCTGGTGTTGCTGCTATTATGATAGATCATAGATTCTAAAGACGTCACTTTTATCGTTTTGGCTATATGCAATCATTTTTGCGTCCTACACGCCCTCCCTCCATCCTTTCAAGTGCTACTCCTTGCCAACCTCCTACCTTCCAATCCGCACACTCTATCACTCCAAGCTGAAATCTCGTCATAGGCCTTAGTCATGTTGAGTATATCTGTCCTGGATAGCTGATTGATATCGTTTTGGAATGATAAGTGAAATGTTTGGATGAGGAGGAACTGGAAGCCTTCCAATGGCACTGTTAGTAATTTAAGACATTGCTGAAGCGGGGTTTAGGCACGAGAGGAACGAGCCCTCTATCCTCCCCCCTTTCTTTCTCCTCAAGCCACGCCTCTGTATACTCACTCAATCACGCCAAATGTATCCGTCCTGTAGAGCTGTGGAATCTGGTTCTAAGATAGTGAATGAGGCATCCAGATGATCAGAGACAGGGTGCATGCTCATAACTCCATTAGCGTTCAGGTGGATCGGTGGAGTGGAAAATTTGAGGAAATGGGTTGAGCTTCCTTCCCTCTCTCCCTACCTTCCACACCTTCCCTCTCTCATGAAGCCATTTCTTCATCGCAGCCACTTGGATATCTTGCCATATCTTCCTACCAGGAATCTGAGTATTCTCGATTTATAATGGTATATTCCAAATCTGGATGAGAAGTAGGAAGTACCTATGCTCACGTCCAATTTGAGAATTTAGTGATTGATGTGTCGAAGGTTGCGTTCTTAGGCATCAGGAGGATGATCTAGGCCTCCTTCCTTCCATCCCATACCGCCCCTCTTCCTCAAGTCGCGCGCCCTTCGCAGCCACTTGGATGCATTGCCACATCTCGCCCTCAAGGAGCTGACAGATCTCATTTTGGAACACTGGATCAGATATTCTGAGGAGGAGAGAGTATGCTCATAGCGCGATAGGTATCCAGAGGATTGCCGGAGTGGAGGGTGCGTTTTTTAGGCGTCAGGGGGATGATTCGGACTTCCCTCTCGCTCACACTTCCCAAATCGCCCTCCCTCTCTCTCCAAGCCACGTCTCTGTCGCAGCCACTAATGTATATTAGATGTGTTCGATCTCGAGAGCCAAAAGATCTCATTCTGTGACATCTACGAGATTCTTCGATGGAAGGGAAGATTGCTCATGGTCCTGCTGGTGTTTAGGGAACTGGTGGAATGGATGGTGCTTTTCCAGGCATCAAAGGCATCATTTGGATCTCCCTACTCTCCTCGGTTTTCCCCGTACCTTCTATCAGCGTGGTTCCGCCCAGTCTGGTGCAATCATGTGCTTGTTTGCTTGGTGACATGATATGTTTGCTTGGTATCATGATTGCATGTCTTTCTTTAGCATGACTGTTTGCAACAGTCGTTCTTCCATATATCTAGCGATGTAGACGTGTATATGTTGAAAGACATGAGACATCTGCACTATCAATGGGTGCGTGCAATATTCTGTTGATAACTGATGATGTTCTAACGCAATGTAAGAAAGCAACACCTGGGCTGGAAATCTCTTCAATTGAATGCCAAGACCTTAATCTGTAATCAGCCGAGGTTGACCCGGATTGAATTTGAACAGTATCTAGAATAGGGAATTGGTGGAACTCTCGCCATTTTCCCATACCTTCCACACCCTCTGTGTTCCCTTTTGAGTCATGTGTCCGTCCCAGCCACTCAGCTACGTTTCATAATTCCGTCCTGGAGAGCTGACAGATCTCGTCCTGGAACAGCAAGCGATAGATCCTCAGGAGGAAAAAGCATGTTTACGCCACCCTCAGTACCCTAGGAGCTCCCGGGAGCGGAGGATTCATCTTCCAGGCGTCAGAGGGATGAAATAAGGAGAGATGATGAGATTCAAGTAGTCTATATTGATGAAGGATGGGGGGGTTGGAAAGTGGAGGGACAGCAGGGTTGGAATTGCTCGATGATTTGCCTTTACTACCCGTCTACTCCAGGAAAGACTCTCCTTTTCAGACATGAAAATCTGTATCAACCCTATAAAGGGGTAAGTAAGGGAAATTACAGCAGCTGTTCCCTTCGAAATCAGCTCCCTCTCTCAGAGTGGACTTTGTCTACGTAATTCCATCCGCATTTTACGGTCGATTTGTCGGCCTATCGACCTCCCTATCTTCGTGCCAGCAAGTCTTCGCGTTGGCAAATATTCGGGGGGGGAACTAAAGGACTCATTTCGTAATGATGCTTAACCTGATGAGAAGCAACAGGAATTCTTGGGGCGCCCTCGGTAGCTCCAAAAATACAGGAGTGGAAGGTATCTTTCCCAGGCTCCAGAAGAATGGATGGGGGCAATGTCATCAGTGGTCAGTAGCACAAGGGGAATGAGGAAAGAGAGGATACGAGTTGGAGAGGAGGTTTGGAATTCCTCGCTGCCTTGAATAGGCTCCCTCCTGGAGAACAGATGATGTCTGCGTTTGTTCCTACCCACTTTGCTAACAGTCCATCGATCCAGCGATCTGCCTGCCCTCGTCGCTGCCACTTGAATACTCAGCAGATATCGCTTTTAGATGACTGCTTCTTTCCATTTGGCACATTTAGTCAGAGATTTGGAGTTGTATGTGTTGAATAGTTGATGATCAATGAGTCATCTGCACGTGATTTGGGTGTAGTGCAATAGTATTATGATAACTAATGGATAGATGTAGCTATGTAGAATGGAATAACTATCACGAGAAATCTCTACTAGTCCGCCAAGACCCCCTGACTAGTCCTGATTAGTAACTACTAAGGTTGACCTAGCCTAAGTTCTAATACTCCCTCTTAGATCGGTAATAGCGAGGTAGGCTACCTATTATTAACTACTATATTTAAATACCCTTATACTTTACTTAGAGCTAGTCCTAATTATTATCTAGCTAGGCCGAAGTTAATAGGGCTGATAGGTTTTATTAGTAGGTTAATATATTATACTTTAATATTAACCTATTAGAGATAGATTTCTTTAGTTTTAAAAACTAGTTATTAAATTAAATAATATCTTATTTAGATATATTTTATAATAGTATAATTAATTAGGTTAATAGCTAATTTTATAGCTACCTAGTTATTAATACTTAGGAGTACTAGTACTACTCCCTTATTATACCCTAGCTCTTTAAGTATAGGGCCTAGATATAGAGCTTCTTTATATACCTCTATTATAGTAATATATTTAGACTCGTATATAAATATTACTACTAGCTTTTATAATTTAAATTATTAGGTAATAGGGCTATTAAATAGTTTATAGATATACGCCCTAGTAGAATAAGACGTCTTATAATTATTATAATATAACGCGTTAGTAAAACCCTCTAGGCTATTATTATTACCTAGTTAATAGATAAGACTATTATTAACTATTTCTAATAGATAACGTAGTACCCTTTTCACCGCATTTATATATTATAAAGTAGGGTTATTAAGTAAACGACTTAGGTTACTAATAGCGTATATAATATCTAGCCTAGTTATAATACTTAGCTAATTAAGTACTCCTATAAGGGACTAATAAGACTCCCTTTTAGATAAGGAGGCTATATAGCCGTTAGGGGTAATAGTGATATTAGCCTATTCTATAAGCGACTTAGCTAGTAAATAATTTTTTATACCTAGCTATTTTAATAATTAGTTAATATATTTTATTTAATTAACTTAAATAGAATAGTTATCTAGATTTCTAATAATATTTATTCCTAAATAGTCTTTTAGATCTCTTATATATTTAAAGTTAAACCTCTTATTAAGTTCCTTCTTTATCTAGGTAATTAGGTCCTAATTACATGTTATAAATAGTAAGTTATTAATATATACTATAATAATAACTTTTATAGTAGTATTAATAAACATATAATAATTATACTCTAGGCGCTTAAAACCTAGAGACTTAAGTGCCTTATAAAGGGTTTTATACTATTTATAAGATGCTTATTTAAGGCTATATAGAGCTTTATTTAGTTTATAAGCGTGTCCTTATTAGCTATTAATAAAGCGGTAAGGTTACTCTACCTAGATTTCTTCCTAAATAAGCGATTCTAAGAAGGCCGCGATAATATCTAAATACTTGACGACTAGCCTATATTTAGCTATTAGGGCTAGGAGGAGTTATTATAATAATACCTTTAGGGTTAATAAGAATATCTTATTAAAATTAATCCCCTTAATTTAGTAGAAGCCTTTAACTACCTACCGTACCTTATATTAGCTAATTTCGCCTATTAATCTATATTTATAGGATAAGACCTACCTACCTAGTAAGATATAAGCTTTACGAGGTAGTTAATATAGTTCTTACTATATTATTTACTTATTATAATTAGCTAATTCTTCTTCGGCGGCAGCGAGCTATTTATTACTATTAGGCCTATTAAGAGCTACGTCTATTAATATTAGGTAGGGATACTCCTTAGTACTAGTAACGACGCGGGTAAGTATAGCTCTAAATCTATTAGGGTTATTAGAAGACCTTATACCTCTCTTATTTATTTAGTTATAGTCGATCCGTAGTAAATTACGAACGGAACGACATAATATATCAGGAATAATTCTCTAAGATTTATTATTTCAAGTTAATTATTTATTAATAATAGCTAATAGTAGTATAGTAGTAACTTAGCGTATTAAACCATCCTAACTATTCTAATATTAATTAGTTAGTAATTCTAACTCCGCTTAGCTATTTTTAGTAGTCTAATTATTTAACTTATTTTAATTTAATTTAAGTAGATTATCCTAATTATATCTATTTAAACTAGTCGGCCTACTTATATTATTAGTTAGGCCTAATATTAATTAGCTAGATAGAAAAGTTATTACTAATCTATTACTAGTATTACTAGTATTATTAGTATTTTTAGTATTATCTAATACTCCCTTAATACCCTATCGATTAGGGGTAGTTACTCTCTCTAAGGCCTAATTACTACCATCTAATTAGTTAGTTTAGAGCTAGCTGAGAAGGTCTATTATATTATTATCGTCGCTAGAGTCTCCCTCTATTAGGAGCTTATTATTATCTATTAATAATATAGCGGCCCTCTCGTTAAATACTATATATACTAATCGAGTAACATGTTATCCCTTAATATCTTATACGCGGTAGATACTCTTACTATTATAGCTAAGGAAGCGGCATTTAATAGCCTTATTATCTAGTTTCTTCTTATTTAGTAATATATTAAACGAGTAGTACTAATATCTAAATAGCTTTAGGTATATTAATTAGGGTTTATAGCCGTACTATTTCTTAAAGGGGGACTTCCTATCCTTACTAGGTATAAGGTTCTTAATATAATTAATATAGTAGATAGCCTTACCCTAGAACTCTTATAGTAGTTCGGCGTTAATAAGAACTATTCTAACTTTATTAAATAGTATCCGGTTCTTCCGTTTAGTAATCCTATTCTAAAAAGGGTTATAGGGAGCTAATAGGGTAATAAATATCCTATATTCCTAGAAGATCTATTAATATTTATAGCCCTAGACTAGTTTATTATTACTTTAAATAAAGGCCGTTTTATACCCCTAGTTTTTCTAATATTTTATTCGGAACTCGAGTTTTTATAGTAACTTAGCCCGACTAGTTATATAATCTATTTAAGTAAACCCTATTACTTCATATATAAATACTATTATATTAGTATACCCCTTAAGGGTAGTTATATAACTTACTAACGCTAGGTTAATATACTAGTATTAGCTAGGGATAGTAACTCTAGGCATTAATAATTATAAGGGTATTCGGGTTATTTTCCCTAATATATAAATCTTATATAGTTCCTATTTCTCGTACTTTTATAAGCGGTTAGTAGCCTTATAGTCGACGTTAGTAGTATATACTATAACCTTTATAGCCTTTATACTAACGTGTCTATATCTCTTATACTATTAGGTCTAAGACGTATTATTCTTAGCTAGGACTATTAATTTAAGGCGGAATACCCTTATCTAGTTAATTTATATAATATCTAACTAGTATATATAGTTATATAGGAAGGCTTATAATACCTCCTTGCCTTATTTATTATAGAATATACTCTTCCCTCCGCTACTAGTATATATATAGCCTTATAGGTCTAGTTATATAATAGATAGGAGGTTATATTTAATATTTAGTACGTGGTAAATATTAGTTAGTAAGAATTTACTAACCTTATTATTAATAATTACTAGGATTATTACTATTTTAATCCCTTTAATTTTTATTAATTTACCCCTAGTTAGTCCTAATACCGTATAGTTCTAGACTAGTAAATAGTTAATAAACTTAAATTAGTCTTAGAAGGCGTACTCCTAATCCCCTAAGTTAAAAATAATCTTATAAGACTTGTTATTTTATTATAGGCTATACTTAAAGCGAGCGGTATAGGATTTATCCTATTTTTATTTATCTAGGTTTTATTTACTTGATTAATAATTAGGACGTCTATCTTAATAGTATTATTTATTTTATACCTCTAGCTCTTTCTTTATTTTAGGAATAAATCCTTATAGTCCTAGCTTTAGATTAATATACTAGCAGTCTTTTATATTATACTAGTGACTATAAAATATATATTTATTATTATTATTACTCTAGCTTTTACTACAAGGCTTATTTTAATATTAGCCTTATTTTAGCTATTTACTAAAATTACTAGCTTATACCTTAGATTCTTTAGTCTTTATAAGTATAAACCTATTAACTAATAATATAATAATATACTTAAAATCCTATAACTCCTTCCTAGATCAAGCGATTTTAGTAAGGGTATAGACTACTTCCTTTATCTTATCTAGTAGACCCCTCTTAAAGACTACTATCTAGAAATATATTTCTAGTAGACTCCCTATTTATAAAAGCTTATTTATATACTCCTTAAATTTAGTAAGGTAGGTATAAAAGTCTTTAAATTAATCTAAATAAAGCTTATATAAGGTAAAGTATATTACTTTCTTAGTAGCGTAGGAGTCTATCCTATATAATAACTTTAATTTAACTTATATTTCTTTTACTATTATTAGAGTTTTAATTATACTATAAGCTAACGGCGATATAGTAATATAAATAGTAGTAAGTACTTACTCCTCTAGATTAATATACTTTTCCTATTTATTCTTATCTACCTCTTTAATAGGTAGTTTTACTCCTCTAGTAGTAGGTAAGTTAGGGTTAGTTAGTAGTTTATATTCTAGTCTAATAACCTTAAATACGCCGTTAACTACGAGTAATACTCTTATAATAATCTCCTATAACTTATAGTTCTTAGTACCCTTAAGCTTCTAAATTTTATAATAGTTAGATATAATAGTACCTATTATAAATAGTTCTAGGAATATTTCTTCTAAAGTAATACTAAGTCTTAGTAAAAAGCTTACTATATAATTTATATAGTTCCTAGGTTACGTAGAACCTAGGCTTATAACCTATTAAATAGTTAATAATTAATAGGTTATTTATACGTAATTTAGGTATAGTATAATAGTATTATAATAACTAATAGATAGATATAGCTATATAGAATAGAATAACTATCACGAGAAATCTCTACTAGTCCGCCAAGACCCCCTGACTAGTCCTGATTAGTAACTACCGAGGTTGACCCGGCCTGAGTTCCAACAGTATGCCCATGACGCTGCTGGTTTCCAGGGGATCTGGCGTCGTGTATATTGTCTTTTCCCAGCGTTATAGCGATAGATTGGGGTGAGATGAGGAATCGCAAATGGTTTGCGAAGATGAGGAGGGTGATTATAAGAAGCTGACGGTCGGAGGCTGAAGACACTGGTAGATTCATCTTCACTGCCATAGCTTCTACCCTCACGTTGCTTACGGATTATCGAGCCATAGACCTCCCTAGCTGTATCAGAGCCACTTAGATATCTCGCTATATCTCGGTGAAAGAAAGCTGGAAGATCCTAATTGTACACGGTATGTGGAGTGAAAGGAAAAGAGTAAGGATGCTCATAGCGCTCTTGGGATTCAAAGGCGTAGAAAATGCGTTCTTGGGTCTCCAGAGCAATGCCTTTGACAGAGGCGAGGAACTATGGATGATCAAAATGGGCGCAGGGAATGACGAGGAGAGGGGAAGGAAGAAAGTTTGGAATTCTCCGCAGATTCAGCCTTAGTGCGCTCCCTCAGTACAGACTGTGTTTGCGATCATCCCTCCCTACTCTACAAATGATCCACCAACCCATCGACATATCTGCTATCAGCGTCGTCCACCTAGATGTCTTTCCTCGTCCACCTCTAAGGGAGCTCTGAGACGTCCTTCTGGGATGTGAAACGAGAAACCTGGATGAGACGGACAGGAGAAATTCTCACATCGCTGTTACAATTCAAGGATTACAGGAGTGGAGCATAAGTCTATTAGGCATCAGAGAAACAGCCTCGAAAGGAATTAGGAGACTCATGTTGTTTGATAATATGAGGGTAAGGAAGTGGAGAGGATGGGGGTTGCAAATTTGCCTTCGCCACCTCCGCTCCGTCCTTCGGAATGAACTGTGTCTGCCTCCATTCTCCCCCACCGTGCTGACGATCCATTGACCCATCGATCTGCCTGTCTCGGTACCAGCCAATCGAGTTCGTTACTACCATTCGCTCCTTCGTAGCTGGGATCTCATGTTGCAATCGTGAGTAGGAAGAAACGGGAAATTCTCTCATGACACTGCAGATGTTCAGGGATTTAGTGGGCAGGCATCTTTTACCTGTTCGTCATGGGTACAGGTCAGGGAAAGATGAGGAAATGCAAGCTTTTTGTAGAACACATGGGGGAGGGGAGTAGCGGAGATGATGAGGATTGACCAGTATATTTGGACGTTTGAGAACTGGACGTCGGGGCATATGAGAGTCACGGAAGATTGCTATCAGGATCTACCTATTTCTGCATTGCAGAACCGAGATTCGACTTTTCAGCAACTTACTCACTAATTCGTACAGTACTCTCACTATTTCCCTTCCTCCTTACGACCCACGTCACCGTTCATCCATACGTCCTTACCTTCCTACTACCCGCGTCTCTGCCCCTCCCGACGTCGACACAAGGAGTTCCCGCGGCCTTCGTCCGAGCCATTCCATTCCAAGCACCCTGATGTCCCTTCGGATCCTCGCCTCCGAGTACGGGATGCTGTTGAAGTAGCGGCTTCTATTACTGGACCTTGGGTGGATGAGAGTGAGGGGTGGGAGAAAAGGATTGGAGGATTGGAGGATTGATTAGACGGGAGTTTCGGATGTGCGAGTAGAAAGGGGTGGGAGATGACGTTCGGATCATGTGTCAGGAGGATCTCTGTCCCTTCCTGCGTCGACACACATTCTCCTCGCTTCCTTCGTCCGAGCCATTATATTTCAAGCACACCATTTTTCCTTCGGATCCTCGCCTCGGGTACCTGACGCTATTGAAGTAGCAACTGTCATTACTGTGCGTTGAGCGGATGAGCGTGAGTGATTTGGGGGGTGGGTGAGAGAGAAGGATTGGAGGATGGCTTGGAGAGGAGGAGGTTTGAAAGGTTGATTGACGGACGTCTCAGCCATATATGTATCAACCATGGAAATACTCAGCGAGGTGTGCAGCAGAAATGACAGGAGATCGTTTACGATGTGGCTATTATGAGACGTCTGTAATATAGATATCTACAAGGCTCAATACATGATAAAACTTGACAGTCGCAAAAAAGCATAAGCATACATATCATATCATCAAGCAAACATGTACGTAACCGAATGCAAACATGCTGACAGAGGACCTTCTTGAATCCTGCTTTATCGCATCATAGCTTCAAATTCCAGCTTTTCAGGCATTCGCTCAGCAACTCTTACATCGCCCTTACCCCTCCTCTTCCACCCTACGACCCGCAACTCCATCATCACCCCCCAGCCTCCCACACTTTCACTTCTTGAAACCACAGCTCCATCCCTCCGTACTTTCGCACCACCATTCCTGCCGTTCGTCCCAGCCAGTACCCCTTGAAGCAGCCTGATTTCCCGTCGAGTTCTCGCCATCAAGTATCTGGAGTCATTGGTATTTGGGGTCTGAACTGCAACGGTGATTTGGGTTACCATGCGTTGGGGGTGGATGAGGATGATGATATGGGACTTAGAGGGACGATTTGGATGAGAATTTGGAGGTGATGATCCCATTTCCTAGCAAGGCACTCCTTTCTAAGTGCTTCTACCGAGGTACGGCTGAGACGAGTCCCAAAGTCGTCAGGACATGGGATAGGTGGTTGAGGTGTTTTGCTTTGGAGAGGAGGTTTGGATCATGTTTCACAGGAAATCCCTGTCCCTCCCTGCGTCTATACAAACCCTCGCTGCCGTTCGTCCCTGCCAGAACGCCTCAAAGCAGTATGATTTCCTGTCGAGTTCTTGCCAATAAATTTCTGGAGTCGTTGATGTTCGGGGACTGAAATTGAGCTGCAATGGCGGTTTGGGTTACTGTACGTTGAAGTGGATAAGGATGATGAGGGGAAGTTGGAGGGATGATATGGATGAGAATTTGGACGTGAACTATGGGAGTTGAGGGTGTTTTGGATTGGAGAGGAGGTTTGGATCATGGTCTAGAAAGGATTTCCGTCCATACGGCGTCTACACAGCAAGCCATCGCTGTCATCATTTCAGCCAATCTAATTGAAGGAATTAATCTACCCTTCAAGCTCTAGCCTTTACATCTTTAACGCCGCTGGTATTTAGAGGACGGGAACTCTGGAAGGGCGGCTCGTGTTACCATGCATTAGGCTGGATGATGATGACGAGGGGGAGTTGGAGGGATAGATTGAATGAGAGCTTGGAGGTGATTTTTCCATGTCCTAGCAAGGCACTCCTGAGACTAGTACCAAAGTGGTCAGGACATGGGATAGGTGGTTGAGGTGTTTTACTCTGGAGAGGAGGTTTGAATTATGTTTAAGAGAGAATTACTGTCCCTCCCTACGTCTATACAGCAAGCCTTCGCTGCCTTCATCCCAGCTAATATGCCTTGAGCAATTGACTTCCTTCTCGAGTTCTCGCTTTCACGTGTTCAATGCCGGTGATATTTAGAGGACTGGGAGAGAGTGGGGCGGCAGCTTTTAGTACCCTTCGTAAAAGGATAAGGGGGGAAGTTTAAGAGAAGGATTAGAGGATAACTTAGATAAGAATGGGAGGAGCTTTAGATGTTATTTAATAGGGTGTTGCCGTCCCTCCCAGCCTCTACGCAAGCCCTCGCTACCTTCATCCCCGCTATTACAACACACGATTCTAGAACCCCGATTCATCTCCGGCTTCTGACAACTACACAGCTGATGCTGTTGGTATCTTCGGGAATAGTCTGTAGTGGGTGGGCGGCTTTGTCAGCGTGCGTTAGGTGGATGAGAGTGAGGAAAAGTTAAAGAGGAGGATTTGGAAGGGAGATCTAGATGATTAAAGCGTGGGGACTCAGAGAATATTTAAATTCAGTCCGGGTTAACCTTAGTAATTACAAATCACGTCTTAGCAGATACTAGAAGAGTTTTTCTCCTATATATCTCCCTTTCTATATAGCTATTTTATTAAATATTAGTTACTAAATACTATTATATTATACTTATATTATATATAAATAACTTATAAACCTTATATTATTTAGTAAGCTATAAGCCTAGGTTTTATATAACTTTAAAAACTATAGAATTTATATTATAAGCTTTTTACTTAGACTTAAAGTAGTTTTAAAGGAAGTATCTCTAAAACTATTTATAGTAGGTATTATTATATCTAACTATCATAAAATTTTAAAGCTTAAAGGTAATAAGAATTATAAGTAATAGATTATTATTATATAAGCCTTACTTATTATTAATAGTATATTTAAGATTATTAAACGAGAATATAAAATACTAACTAATTCTAACTTACTAACTTTAAAGGAGTAAAATTACCTTCTAGAGGTAGATAAAGATAAATAGGAAAAGTATCTTAATATAAAAGAGTAAGTACTTACTACTATTTATATTAATACCTTCCTTTAACTTATAGTATAATAGAGAATCTAATAGTATTAAAAGAAATTCAAGTAATATTAAAGTTATTAGATAAGATAGACTTATATATTATAAAGAAAGTAATATCCTTTTTTAATATAAGCTTTAATAAGATTAATTTAAAAACCTTTATATATATCTTACTAAATTTTAAGAGTATATAAATAAGCTTTTATAAATAGAGACTCTTATACCTAGAAGTCTCTAGATAGAAGTCTTTAAAAGAGGTTTATTAAAAGATATAAAGAATGTAATTTATACTCTAATTAGAATTATATAATCTAGGAAGGAGTTAGTAGAGTTTAAGTATACTACTATATTATTATTAGTTAATAGGGTTATATCCTTATAAACTAAAGAATTCAAGGTATTTACTAATAATTTTAATAGATAGTTAAAAGGCTAAGACTAAAATAATTCTAGTAATAAAAACTAGAGTAATAATAAAGATTAACTTCTATTCTATAACTTTATCTATAATATAAGAGACTACTAGTATATTAATATAGATTATATTTAAAGCATTTACTTCTAGAATAAGAAAAGAGCTAGATATATAAAAGAAATAATATTAAGAGAGATATCCTAGTTATTAATAAAGTAGATAAAGTCTAGATAAATAAAAATAGATTAAGTCTTAGACTACTACTTACTTTAAATATAGCTTATAATAATATAATAAGTCTTATATAAGAAGAAACTAGATAATAATACTATTTAATAGTACTACTTCTTTAATTATAATAGTAAGAGTATCTATTATATATAAGATATAACTAGTAATAAGATCTACTTATATATAGTACTAGCTATAAACCTATTACTTACTAATAGAGCTAAGAGGTCTCTAATCTAATTATAATTAGAATAAAATTAAGATATTATATAATAGTAGAGCTCCTTATATAGAGTTTCTATATACGCGGCGAGCGCGCCCTTAGTATATATAATAATACCTACCTTAGTTCCTACTAGTAATATTAACTCTACGTATAAGAGACTCTAGGTTAAGAGATAAAAGGTATTATACTAAGTAGAAGAGTTAGAATAATAAGCTAAGGCTACCCTCTTTAGCTAGGAGGATTATAACTACGCGTAAGAGTAGAAGTAGTAACCTTATAATTATAGGTATAACTAGCGGGATTTTAATATAATCTACTTTCTCTTATAAGTAGATAACTATATAACCTAGTACTAGGAAATAGTAATATAATAGTAGTAATAAAGTATACTTATACCCTCCCTTAATAACTCTAATAGCTCCCTCTTATATATTATAAAAAATATATATAGTAATTCTTAATAAAAGTATTATAAGCCTTCTACTAGGCTAGTAATAGTAGTAACCTAGTATTATAAGTTAATTAGAAAAGGATATCTTAATACTAAATAATATAAGAGAGGGGTAGCTAGGGTAGTAATAGATTAATAGGAGGGCTAAGGGTATTTATTAGTATTAATTAAACTATATAAAGAAGGGTAAGAGGGTAATTAAGGGAGTATAAACCTTTTAAGAGTAGAGAAAGAGATATAACCCTAGTAAGAGAGAGGAGTATATAAATATTAGGATCTAATACTAGAGTAGTATAAAGTATATGGTAGAGGATAGTATATAATATTTAAAGGCCTAAAAGTATTATAATAAATGGGGTAAATAAGAGAGGTTTTCTTCTATAATTTATAATTTCCTTTTAATAAACTAGAGTTAAAACGCCCTTACTAGCTCTAAGTAGCTAGATAGTAGAGTATAAAATATAAATATAAATATAAATATAAATAAAAGATATTAAGGGATAATATATTACTTAACTAGTATATATAGTATTTTATAAGAAGGCTACTATACTATTAATAGATAATATTAAGCTCTTTATAAAAGGGGACTCTAGTAATAATAATATAATAGACCTTCTAAGCTAGCTTTAAACTAATTAATTAGATAATAGTATTTAGGTCTTAGAGGATATAACTACCCTTAATTAATAGGGTATAAAGAAAGTATTAACTACTAATAATATTAGTAATACTAGTAATAGATTAGTAATAACTACTAGCCGGAAAGATATAGGATAGTATAGGATATTAGTCTCGCCTGCTATACTATACTATAGTATAGGATTAGCTATCTTAGTCCTATCCCGTTCTAGGATAGTATAGGTTTTCGTGGGATAATCCTACGGGATAGGTTATTTATAGGACCTTCTTTTAGGATAGGATATTTATAGGATATCTTATAATTACTAAGAGGAGCTTAATATCTATATAAAGGAGAATAGAAAGTTACATTAAGTAAATATAATAATTAGAATAATAACTAGAAATAATATTATAATAAATATTATATTAATTATTAAGCTATTATATATAGAGAATATTATAATTTTATAGTACGCTAATTATTAAGAAGTTTAAGCCTTATAGACTATATTAGAGTAAATACTCTATAATTATAAGGGTTTACAATCTGTATATATAGCTAAATATCCTTTATTATTAACGTAATATACTTCGCGTATATAATATATAGGTTTAATACTACTATAATTATTAGTATTAGTTATATTAGAAATAAATAGATAACTTACTTTTTAATATATTTATTAAGAATACTTCTAAAGCTTCTTATAAGCCCTCTAGTACCTTAGTCTAGAATCTAGTACTTATACGTAAATTAAGGATAATCTCGCGAATAAGTCTATAAAAAGGGAGTTTTAGTATTAAGGTACGAATAAACCGGTACGATTTATAGGTTATAAGAGCTATTATTCTCTATATATTAAGACGTCTAGTCTACCTATTAAAACTAAGCTATATTAGACTTAGCGCCCTAAGTAGATTACGCTAAGTTATATTAATTACTAACGAAAGTATATTATAATATCTCCCGCTATTACGAAAAAGCTTATCCTAAGCTATTATTAAAATAATCTATTATCCTTATCTATTTTAATATAATCTTCTTGATTAAGCTAATTTCTAAGGTTTTAGGTTATAGTTTTACTATCCGGATTATATTCTAATACTAGGGCTTCTAGATTAGGGAAGTATTTACTTAAAGTAACTATTATATTATCTAACTTCTCTAAAATCTTATTAATATCTAATTTATATTATTCTTTAGTAGCGTTATTATTAGTAATAGTAAGTTTATTAAATTTATTAGATAGTAGTTATAGCGACTAGTCTTATTATAACCTAAAAAGGGTTAAGGCCTTAACCTTTTTATCTATAAATATAGCAAGCGCCTAGAGTTCTATTACCTATTAGTTAAGACTATCTACCTACTTTTATAATTATACTTCGTACCTTTCTAGGATTCTTACTTTTAGAAACTTAGGTAGGTTTAGTAGACTTAGTTAAATTTACTCTAGATTTAGGATAGTCCTTTAGTTTAATAATAAATCTATCGTTAAAAATAGGTTTAGAAATACTAGTATTCTAGACTTAGCCGCCTTATCTTTAGTCTTCCCTTTCTTTTAGAATATTAGTAATCCGGACTTTATACCTAATATTAGGAAACCTTTATATTTTTTAGACTTAGCCACCTTAGTATTCCTAATTCTTATTTACTTTTTTAGGGGTAATTTCCTAAGTACGTCCTAATCGCTAGGTATTATATATATAGGATAGAGGTCCCCTAGAACCTATACCTAGTCTTTTTTTAACGTACTAGGGACCTCCTTTTCCTTAGTGAATTTCTAGTAGTTTACGCTAATTTTTCTACTCTTTCCTATTCTTTCCCCTATATCTCTATCGAGTTAAAAACCGTTCTAGATTATAAATTAGAGTTAGCCTTTATTATCTTTTATAAGGGTAGGAGCCCTATATAGTTAAAAATTACTTATAAGCTATCTATCAGTATTAAAATTTAATTTCTAGAATTAGCTCCGCTTTTTAATATTAAGACGTATAGCCTAGAAAGCCTAAAAATCTAGTAGGACTATAAACGCCTAATAATATACTATAAAATTATCTCTATTAATTTCCGCCGCAGGGTCTTATATAACTTTATCGGGAAATATATTTATTATAAGCTACTTAGGGTAGCTATTATAATCTACCTGTTCCTATAATTTCAGGCTTATGAATTTTTCCCTAGCATTTTTCCTATTATAAACCTCCCTTCTAATACAGCCTTCCGGATTATAATAGGTAATAGCTAGGTCCTTATCTATAATCTTAGCGTACTTATTAAGTTTACCTATAGGTATAGTATAGAGTTAGCTAGTTTCCTCTATACTAAGCTATATAGTTAACCCTCTTTTATCCTACCTAAATTCTATAGCGCTAGTACTTTTAGACCCCCCGCTATTTATCCTAAGATTATTATTTTTTAGGGTACCTATATTTCTCGAGTCTACTTCCTAGTTAATACTTAATAATAGGCTACTTATACTTCCTAACTCTACGTTCTAATTAATATCTAATAATACGCTAGGTCCCCTTTCCTAGTATTCCTTTAATTTATTAATAGAATCGAAAATATTTAAGGTTAGATTCGCTATTATTATTTTTCTTTTCCCTATATTCTTATTTAATACCTTAATAACGCTATCTTTTAAGTATCTAAAATCCTAGTTAACTCTAAAGACTTAAGAGGGAGGAGCTCTTAAATAAATTCTAAGTAGTTATTAGAGTCTTAAAAGGAAAAGTTTTTAACCCTATTCTAAAGACTAACCGCCGCCTTAGTAGTAATAAAGTTAAATACTTAGAATCTTTTAAGAGCTTCTAACTAGACTTAGGCTTCTTCCTAAGTCTACTCCTATATTAGTATAAATATAGCTCCTTAAGGGTATTTATTATAGTCTTTAGAGTATGTAACTAGAGGTATAAATAGATATTAAATAACGTCTTCTTTTACTTAATAAAGGTTTTTATTATATACTACTAGTATAGCTATATTTAAGGAAATTCTATTTAACTATTAGGCCCGCTAGATTTATACTTTCTAAGTAGATTTCCTTAGAATTCCCTAGAGTAGGAAAGAGAGGTATTAGTTATTAAGAACTAGATAGATAAGGTTATATAGAGGTAATAGCTTTTTAAAAATATTACGTTAAAGGAATTTTAATACCGCGGAGTCTAAATACTAGTCTAGGTAGATAGGTTAACTTTCTATTAAGTAGTCTAAAATCTTAGTAAGTTTAGTTTCTAATCTCTATACTTAAAGTAGGCTAGAAGTATTAGGTAGATACTTAAGAATTTCTTTAGTAGATAGTCTAAATTTATAGAAGTCTATTATAGGGAAGCGCTAGATATAGCCCTTATTAACCCTAATTCTTAACTAGTCTACTAGGTAGGCCTTAATCTACGCCTTAGATAGTTAATAATAATAGTATTTATCTTCTTTATAGTTATAAAACTAGCGTAGTAAGGACCTTACTTTAGTAGTAATAGTAGTATAATAATCTATTATTATAAGTAATAAGTTATAGTTTAAACTAAAGTATAAGTAAAAGAATATATATTAACGCTAAATATAGGAGTACCCGTTTTAGTATTTTTAGCTATTACTATATTTTTTATTTAATAGTAGTTTTCTTATAAAGCCTCTATTTTATTACTATTTATTAATTTAATATCGTAGTATAGACTTAGATTCTTTAATCCCTATCCTAGTAAGTATAAGACTTCTTAAACTTATTAATAACGTCTAGTATATCTTCCTTAAGTCTCTAGGTAGGCTCGTAGGTATCCTCTTTATAGCCTTTGTACTTAACTTAATACCCGTTTTACCTACCCCGTTTTTCCTTTTAAATTATTCTTTCTACCATAAATTCTTCTTAACCCTAGATAATAATTAGAGCCGGTAGGGGTATATCTTAATTATACAGGTCAGCTTTTAATTATTTAAGATAGATAACTAAGATAATTAAGTAAATCTTTATTATACTAGGAGGAAGCTTTAGCTTATAAGCGAGTAGGCTTATTTTTTATAGAATTCTATAAGGCCCTACCTTCTTAGTAGTAAGGGATAAACTTTTAGGGACGTAGTACCTAGCGTCCCCTATTTTTACTAGTTTTAAATAAGTATATCTAGATAGGTCTAGCACGTGATATTTTAAATCCTACCTATAAGCTATTTTAGCCTAGGCTAATTTAATAGTATTAAATATATTATTCCTAATAGATTCTTAGTTATAAAGAAAATTTCCTGCTATAGAGTTAGATTCTACTATTATAGATAATAAGAACCCTCTTAGCTTTACCTTATATAAAACTTTAAATAGTATTATAGTTATACTAGTATTCTCTAAGGTATTTAACGCGTACTTAACTTCTATTAGAAGGGTATCCTAGTTTTCCTTATACTAGCCGACTAATAAGTAATATAAAGCTATCTCTACTATTTAGTTTATTCGCTTAGCCTATCCGTTAGCGGCGGGATAGTATACGGTAGTTATTCCTAGGGAAACTCCATATCTAGTAAATAGGGTTTTCTAGAAGGTACTAGTAAATCTTAGGTCTCTATCTAAAATAAGACGGCTAGGTATACCCTAAGTTTTATAGATAGTATTAAAGTATCTATTAGCCTAATCTTATACTAAATCCGTTTTATTACCTAGTACTAGATAAATGAACTTAGAAAATTTATCCGTTACTATAAGTAAAGAATTATAGCTACTAGTAGTTAAAGGAAGGCTAATAATAAAATCTATTAATAATTCTTCTAGCGGCTACTAGGATACCCCTACAGGTTAGAGTTCCTTATATAGTAGTTATCTAGAAGGCTTAGATAGTTAGTAGGCTAGATACCTATTAATAGAACCTTAGATAACCTTACGTATCTTTAGAAAATATACTAAACTCTATAAGTAGTTATATATACGATAAATGCCTTTATATATATAGTAATTATATCTATATTCTAAGATTTTCCTTATAAGTTTTTTAGGAATATATAAGCGATCCGGCCTTAGATAGCTAAATATATATAATAGTTAAGAATTAATATTAAGCTAGTATACTTAATAAATAGTCTTTAACCCTATTTCTAGTTATTAGGATTCTTAGACCTACTTCTAGACCTACTTGTAAATCCGCCTGAAATAAGGGTCTCTTAGTAAGGTAGCTGTAATTTCCTTAAGAAAATCTTATTCGGCCTAGATGACTACTACTAGGAATATATTAGTTAGATTAAGTTTCTTAGTAGGAAGTCTTAAAAGGCTATTAGCGTTTCTATAGGATTTCCCTACCTAATAAATAATTTTTATCCTTAGTTAGAATATTAATAAATATAGCGCCTATTTATTTAGCCTAGTAGACCGCCGTCTATTTATCTTATTCTATAGTACTGATTTTAATACTATATAGTTAGTAATAACGGTAAAATCGCTGTTATTAAAGAATTAGGGAAGTTTTATAAGGGCTTAGATTAGAGTACTAGCCTCTAGTTCTATAGCCTAATATCTTATTTTAGTATCTAAAAGGTCTTTAGAAAGAAATAAGATTAGTCTTTCTACCCTATTAGACCTAATCTAGTATAGCGTAGCTTTATAACCCTTCTCTTTACTACCGTTTATATAAAGAATAAAAGGCTTACTAAAGTTAGGGAACGCTAAGGTAGAGGCGTTATATAATTTATTCTTAAGTATTTCCTATACTTCGTAGTATTAGGGGCTAGCGTATAGCCGCCTAGATTTAAATCTAGATCTATTAGGTTCTTTAGGTTTATTAGAGTTTATCGTTAATTTTAATAGTAACGACTTCACTAGTAAAGGGCTAGAGGTATCTACTAATAGACGCTTCTTTTATATATAGTTCCTCCGGGGGCGACCCTTATTTAGGCTACCCCTAAAGCCTTCTATTTTTAGTCTAATAAGAGGTCGCGCTATTATAACGTAATATTTAATAAATTTTTAATAGTAGCTAAAAAATCCTAGTTTAGTTTTAAGTTCCTAGAGATTTATTAGTAATGTTATATTTTAAACCGCTTTAACTTTCTCTTCTATAATACTTAAACCTAGTCTAGAGATATAATATCCTAAAGCGGTAATACTAGGATAAGTAAAATAATATTTTACTAGGGATAATATAATACTACTTTTCTCTAGTAGCCCTAGGACTTAGTCTAAGTACTTAAGATAGTTATTAAGAGTAGCTAAAAAGATTATTACGTCGTTAAAATATACTAGAATAAATTATTATAAGTATAGGGATAGGAGTATTTCTATCTAATATTAGAAGAAACTTAGAGTATTTACTAACCCTATTATAGAGACCTTTAACTATTCTTAACCCCGGTAGGGGCTAATAAACGTCGTCTTCTACTAGTCTAAAAGGCGTATACCCTATTAAAAAAACCCTTTTATAAGGTTAATAGAAGAGAATATTACTAATCTACTAAGCGCTCCTAGGATTATATCTTATTTTAGGAGGGGATACGTATTTAGGTAGAGCTTAGTATTAATCTTATATAAATCTACTACTACTCTTAGCTTCCTATTCTTTTATATTATAAAGGCCGGCGATAATACGGTAGATAATACCCCTAGAGAAACCTTTTTAATTTAGCCCTACTCTAGGGGGTCTAGAATTAAATCTATAGCCTTATAGTCCCTTTAGGAAAGGTTATAAGAGTTCTACTTTAGTCCTACTACGTCGGATTCGTCCTTAACGGGTATTAGTATCTTAATACTATTATTAAACTTTCCTAGGCTATTTTAAAAAAGTGTATTATACATTTTAAGTACCTTTTTAATACGTTCTTAGTATTTAGGCCCCTAATAGGTAGAGATATCCGCTTCTAGAATTATTACCTCCTCTAGGAGATCTACTATATAAGGTATATTAGGTTCCTCCCGGAATTTATTAGTATAAATATTAGTAAAGTAGAAATCTACCTTTATAGGCTTTACTAATTCTTATAATATTAATAGTCTACCTAGTAGCTATCCTTTATAGATTTTAATAGAGTATTAACTAAAATTTACTATTAGGTAGGCTTAGAGATTATTATAAACTACTACTTAAATACCTAATATAAAGGTTCCTAACTAGAAATCGACCTTTAGTAGAGGTTTAAATAAGTAGTTATAGTTTATCGCTAACGGGCGGTATTTAATTAGTATATTTTATCCTATCCTAGAGTCTAGTATTACTACTAAGTTAGTATAGATATTAACCTTTTTACGTTTTAAGACCCTTAGCCTTTTTAGTTTAATTAGTAGTATTAGTATTATTATAGATTCTTAGATATTAGCGTAGATCCTTAGAATTAGATCTAATTTAGAGGTGACTCTAATTAGAATAGGGGTTTAGTATATTATAACGAGATCCTAGTATTCGCCCTATTAGATATTAATTATATTCGGTTTTATAATATTTATACTAATAATTATATTATACAGGAGTCTTAAAACTATATAGATTTCTCTAGATATTTTAATAGGTTCCTTAGTTAAACTATATATTCTAATATCTACCTTAATATAATCCCGTAATAATAACTCCCTAGAACTAACTCCCCTATATTAAAGCCTTTTCCCCCTAGTTATAAGGTAGATATTATAACCTTTAAAGAATACTAGATAGTAATACTTAGAAATAAGGGATACTAGGATCTAGTATTAAAATTAAACTCTAGTATTCTACTATCTTTACTAATATACTAGTATATAACGCTAAAGAATTTCCTAAAATCTATATTAACTCCCGTTAGTATAGTAGGAAAAGTAAAAATACTAGGTTCTAATCCCCCTAGGGATAAAATAGTAAGGTTATTAAGATAAGATAGTTCTAAAGTTTTTCTAGTAGTAATATTTAAGCTATTAGTAGAGTTATTACCCTCCGGTAGGCCCCGACTACTAGTTAGGAGCTTTAAGAGGCTTCCCCCTATAGCTCCTTATCCGTAAGGATCTCTAAAGCTATATAGGTCTCTAGATTATATAGATTAAGATTATTATCCCTATTATAGTAATCCTTATTAGTTAGGTTAATATCTATCTCCTCCTCTAGCTTAACCTTCAAGGACTTTTTCTTTTTATTACTATAGTTACTATCCTAATAATTTCCACCGTAATACTAGTAAGGACGAGGTAGGGTCCTTTTAGGTTATTAGTTATTAGCCGTCGTCTTTTTTAAAGGACATCTTTTTATCTTTATAACCTTAGGGTCGGCTAACTAGATAATCCCCTTAGCCGCTAGATTACTAAATAATTACTAGACTTAGGCTAGGGATAGTACTTATAACGCTAGAGTTACTACTAGTTTCTAACGGGGTCTATTTATCTTATAAACCCGCTTAGCTACTACCTTATTATTTCGGACTCGCCTATTAAAGTTTTCTACGGTATCCCCTTCTTCCCGTATTAGGGTTACGAGTACTAGGTTTAGCTTAAGGCCTTATTATAGATACTTAATAATTATATCCTTATTACTAATAACCGCGTTATATAAGTAGTTAGTCTTTTAAGTTAGATATTAGCTAAGGGTAAGTAATAGTTAGTTAAAATAGAACTTTATCTTCTTAGCTTCCTTTATTAATTTAAATTAATTAGGTTAATATTCTTAAAGAAGTTTATCTTCCTAAATAGCTAAATTATAATTTATTTCTTAGTAGACCCTAGTAGAAAGGCTATTATACTATTCTAGAGTATCCCCTTCTAGATATATTAGGAGTACTCTAAGGACTAGACCGCTACCTTCTAGTTCCGCTATATAGTAAAAGCGGCGGATAAAGAAGGCTATAGAGTATTTTTTAAGATTAAATATTATAATTTCTTAGAGTTAAAGGTTTTACTCCTTACGCTCCCTTAGTTAGGGTAGATATTTATTAAGGTCCTTATATTAATAATAGTTATAACTATTAATATAGTTTTAGGATAGGTCTAGTTAAAATTCTTAGGGAAAGTCCTTGTTACGCCCTTAGTACGCGAGCCTTAGCGGACGTTATAAGCGCTTACCAAGTCGAATATGCCTTGGCATAGCGAGTCGAGCGACCGCTTACCCAGTCGCTCTAGTCGATATAGGACGACTATAGCGAGCTAGGTAATCGCGCGACCAGTCGCTCTAGTCGGCGAAGAGCGAGTACTAGTAATTAGTACGAGTATAGACTTCCTATATCTATATAGATAGCGTTACTTTCCCTTTAAATAGGAGCTTCGTACTTAACTTATATTATCTACTAGACTAATCTCCTAGATACTAAATATAATACTATACCTGTATTAGACTAGTTTAATACGAAGCCTATTTACTCTAGTCCTTAATACTCCCCTCTACGAGATCTACCTAGACCTAGAGTTATCTAGTTAGAAGACGAACGGGTTATAATACTTTAAGCACCCTTAAGATAAGTACCTCAGGATAAAGAGACCTTACCCCAAGTAAATAAGGTCTACGATAGTTAATAATAGCAGAAGTTAAGGAAGGTATTAAAATTACTAAACTAGACTTATATTATAGCGACTAAGACAAGCTTAAAGAGTAGTTAGTATAGATATAGCTATACTTCTCTTTTAATAAAGACGCTATTAGACTAAAGAGATAACCGCTATTTATAATAACTTATATAAGAGGACGGGCCTAGTAGTAGTCTACCCTATTTCTTAAATAATATATAGAAGATCCTGATAATAATAATAATATCTCTATTAAGTTATAGATAGAAAGCTTAGCGCTTTTCCGAGAAGAGATAAGACGAATATTTAGACCTTCTAATAAAGCAAGTATAGTGATAAGAGTCATCTAGTATTTAATATAGAAGAGGTTAGCATCTAAGTATATAATATAGTTTTAATAGTACTTTATAAGAACTAACTAGGATAATAACGTACTAATAGTAATATATCGACGTGGATTAAAACCTCAAGTAAAGAAGGAGCTTATATGAGATAGAGCCTAGAGTAACGATCTTAATTCACTTATTAGAAACTCGACAAGAATCGATAATTAGATCTATAAGTTAATAATAGAACTACGTTATAATAGTAGAGTTTCTAGACTTAGTTATACCGGATTCTATTTAAGAGGAAGTCACGGAAAGAAACGAGCCCTACGCGATTTATATAGACTAATGCTAATGGAATTAGACTTTATATAGAAGAAGAAAACATTTAGAGGTAAGAAATAGTACGGGGGCAAGAAAGTAATGAATTACTATAACTATAGTAAACCGGGCCATATCGCCAAAGACTACAGGTCGAAAAATATAGTAAAACGACCTCAGTTAAACGTATTAGAAAGAGTTCTAGTTAGGAAGACTAAACCTCTAAAGGATTAATAAGAAACGGAGTATAATAATACTAAGCTAGATATAATTATAGATAATTTACTAGCCCTCGTTAATCCGCCTATTAATAAAGAACTTTAGACTAGAGAAGAAGAATTACGCGAAGAAATAGCTAAGAAATAGCGAAATATTATAAAAATCGAATAAAGGCTCACGGATATTTATAAATAACTTAAGGAGCTAGGTTCTAATAATAATAGTAATAGTAGTTAGGTTTAGAAGGGAAAACCTGAATAAAGCCGAGACAGCGAGGATGATCCTGACTAGGAAAATCTCAGCCAGATTTCCGAGAAATGCAAAAATCTAGAAAAAGGAAAAGAAAACAGCGCAGCATCTCGAGCTTCCACATCAGAAGATCTATAGATAAAACTCGAGGAACCAGTAGAGTTCTATCAAGAAAAAGTATTAGGGGGACTTCTTTAGAAGGAGTTTAGAAACGACTTAGCGCATCCGTAGCACGGAGTAATATACTAGTCAGCCTATACCGACGAAATATATATGATTTATTACCAAGTAAAAATAAACTTGGGTAAAGTAATTAGAGTACGCACGTGTAGAAAGATTTAGTTAAGTTACTATAACATGAGTTATTACTAGCACTTAATAACTAAGAGATTAAGGAAATGGTTTCTAAACTATAACTAGAGATAGTATAGTAGTCTCTATAAATACCTTAAGTATAGCGAGTACACGTTAGAATACCACTTAACGGATTAGTATACTTATTTTTATAATAATTATAGAAAACATATATATATAAAAAGAACTACCGGGTTCCTATCCTTTTTAGGAAAAGAGTAATCCCTTATACTAAGGGGAAGTATAAGGAGATTAATATCCTAATCCCTAAAATATATTAGTTATACTTAATAGAGTATATAATACACGTGAATATACCGGTTAAAATAAATAGTTAAAAAACTATAGTAATAATAGATTCTAGAGTATCTGGAAACTTTATCTCCGAAGTATTAGTACGGTTAGTAGGCCTACTAATATAGAAGAAAAAGTTGCCCTATAACTTATAAATAGCCGACGGGTTAAAACTATTAACAGGAAGTATAAACGAGGAAATAACCTCGCTACCATTTATAATTTAACGCTATTATAAGGAAATGTCCTTTAATATTATTAGGATAGCCACTTATTACATTATTCTAGGTATGCCTTAGTTAGAGAAGCATAATCTAGTAATTAACTGGAGAAAAAGAGTACTTAAGTTTAAGAGAACTAGTAATATCGCTAGATTCTAACCTACACGCCGATAGTAGACGACGGTAGATAAGAAATCGAACCGAAAGGTTAAGGTATATATTACCTCCGTTTCAAATAAGGATAGCCTTAAAAGAAAAGGATCCGACTTAAAAGGTACTAGCGAAGGTTAGTAGGGCTAAAAAATTAGAGTTCTTGGAGTAACTAATAGTACTCCTAATATCTTATAAGAGTATTAAAGATAGAAACGCCTCTTTATAAAAGAGATAACAGCGAAAGCTCTACTTAAATACTAACCTTAGGATTATAAAATCAAACTCGAACTAGGGAAGGTACTAATATTTAGACCTATTTATGCGTTATCTAAAAAGGAACTCTTAGTACTACGCGGGTACTTAGATAAGAACCTGAAAAAGGGATTTATTCGAGAATCTAAATTACTAGCAGGGTATCTAATACTCTTTATAAAAAAGAAAGACAGATTACTACGGCTATACGTAGACTATTAAAAATTAAATAATATAATAATTAAGAATTATTACCCGCTACCTAATATTAGTAAGTTATAGGATCGGCTAACTAAAGTAAAAGTCTTTATAAAGTTAGACTTATAAGGGGCGTATAACCTTATTTAAATAAAGGAAGGTAACGAGTAGAAAATAGTATTCAGGACTCGATATAGATATTATAAGTACCTAGTCATGCCGTTTAACCTTACTAATGTACTAGTAACCTACTAAGCACTAGTTAATAATATTATACGGGTATAATTAGACTATTCGGCTATTATATACCTTGATAATATATTAATTTACTCTAAATTAATAGAGGAGTATACCCCTTATATATAGAATATATTAATATATCTATCTAAGGCTAGACTTCTCTTAAAACCAGAAAAGTACGAGTTTTATAAGACCTTAGTAGAATTCTTAGGGTTTATAGTAATAACTAAAGGAGTTCGTATAAGCCCTGAAAAGATTCAGGCTATACAGGACTAGCCTACGCCACACGATATTAAATTAGTACAAGGATTCTTAGGATTCGCTAACTTTAATAGACGTTTTATAGAAGGCTACTCCAAGAAGGCCTTACCACTTATAGAAATCACTAAAAAAGAAACGGGATTCCAATAGGACACTAACTAAAAGAAAGCATTTACTAAACTAAAGCAAGCATATATAGATCCTCTAGTACTCTATACTTTTCGTAATAGAGAACCAGCGCGAATTAAGACAGATGCATTAGACCTTGTAATAGGAGCCTGCTTGTATTAACAAAGGGATGGCAAATGGCATCTAATAGCATATTACTCACGGAAGATAACGGCAGCCGAATAGAATTACGACATATAACGACAAGAGATTAGATACTACAAGACTATCACCGTTCTTTATAAATTACGGACGACATGCAAATTTATTCTTGGATCCTAGGTAAGGACTAGATACCGAGAAAGCCTTAGTATTAATATCTGATATAAAAAGCCTGTATAAAGATATATAATAACAGACTAGCGAGGTTAACACTTCTATAAAGAAGTTAATTAACAAGAAAAGAAGAAGTAGACCTCAGCTAAAGAAGGGGGATAAAGTATACCTCCTTATAAAAAATCTGAAAGGTATAAGACCAAGTAAAAAACTAGACTATATCAAGGTCGGACCATTTCTAGTTATTTAAGAAAAAGGACCAGTTAACTTTAAGTTATAACTCCTACCCGACGCTAAAGTATACCTAGTATTCTATATCTTAATATTAGAACTAGCAGATCCTAATATACCTTTACAGGAAACCTTCTACTTCTAGATAGAAGAAGAGAATAAATTTAAAGCCGAAAAGATTCTATCACGGAAGGGTTAGAGCTACCTAGTAAAATAGAAAGGATACGAGGACTTAGAAAATACCTAGGAACTAGTTACGAATCTTATAAACTGTCAAGAGCTCCTCTAATAGTATTATTAAACCCGGACATACCCTAAGCGATCTACTCGAGAGCTCTAGGCGAAAGAGTCCTAGAACCCTTGAACTCTAAAAAAGTAGGATAAGAAGCGAGTATTTTCTTAACCTCGCCAGCCTTTTTAAGCTCCTCTAGACGTTCCAGTTCCTTAATATTATTAAGACCCTTATTAAATATCCGCTATTCACGCTCTTTTAAGAAACGCTTTTATTAATAAAGATATTTCAGTTTTATTTATTTCTAATAAGTAATTTCGCTACTCTAACGAGCAGCTTTATTAGCGGCCTTCTACGCTACCTCTATCTCTATCTCTTCACGCTTAAGCTTCTCTATAGCCTTATTAATACTAGAGAAGTAGATAACCGGTATAGTAGGCTTATACTACTTCCCTAGCCGAATATATTCCGCGCACCTTTAAGAAAGGGAAGATACCTAATACTCCTTTTAAGACCTAGTATATCGCAGATATAATACTATTATAATCACTCCCTTATAAGCCACTCGATCTAATAGTTTAATATAGCGTCGTTATTATACTAATAATATAAATACTTATTAACCTTTAAGATAAAGGGTTAGGGAAGGAGGGGTAATATTACGCCCTTAGTACGCGAGCCTTAGCGGACGTTATAAGCGCTTACCAAGTCGAATATACCTTAGTATAGCGAGTCGAGCGACCGCTTACCCAGTCACTCTAGTTAATATAGGACGACTATAACGAGCTAGGCGATCGCGCGACCAGTCGCTCTAGTTAGCGAAGAGCGAGTACTAGCGATTAGTACGAGTATAGACTTCCTACGTCTATATAGATAGCATTACTTTCCCTTTAGATAGGAGCTTCGTGCTTAACTTATATTATCTACTAGACTAATCTCCTAGATACTAAATATAATACTACACCTATATTAGACTAGTTTAGTACGAAGCCTATTTACTCTAGTCCTTAATACTCCCCTCTATAAGATCCACCTAGACTCAGAGTTATCTAGTTAGAAGACGAACGGGTTGTAACAGTCCTAAGAAGGATTTAGATATCTAGCCCTAAGTAGTCTATAGTTATAATACCCTAATATTAACTCTAACTAACGATTTTCCTAAGAAATAAACCTAGGTTCTAGGCTAAGGTTATAGTTTTAATTATAATAGAGTTCTACTTCTTATTAAGTAACCTTCGCGCGTAACTATACTAACTTATTTTATTCTATTAAAAGACGTCGTGGCTTAGGTTCTTATTAATAGTAGTTAGGCTAGAATACTCTAGACTAATCCTCTATAAAAGGTCGGTAAGGAATAAAAGTCTCCGGCTAGGTATCCTAACGGGGTAGTACTAGGGTATTTTAACCCTATAGACTAGCTATAATTAGTTTAAAGCTAGGAGTAAGTAGGGACCTACTATATTATACTCTTATTAGATCTTCTTTAACTTCTTAATTAAAATAGTCGTTTTATTCTTAATAGGCTCTATCTAATACTAAATACTAGATTTTATTAGCTTATAACCCTCTTCCTAGCAGGCGAGCTAGCTTACGCTATATAGGTAATAGATAACGGCTAGAGGTAACCTCTTTAATTACTTATTAAGAAAGATTAAGATTACCTTATTTATTAAGCCTATTATATAGTTTATTTAGCTACTCCCGGAATATTTCTTTATTTTTAATAATAGAGTACGGGTAGCTAAGAAGTTATTACTTAGCTTCTAACTAGAAAGACTTCTTCTTAGCTTCTAATAAGAGTTAGTAGACGGCCTAAGTAGCCCCTATATTAGTATTATTAATTAATTCTTAAAGGAATAGGGCTTCGTATCCTAGAGTCCTTTTAGTTAATTATCCTATAATAATTAGTACCGTAATATAGTCTCGTTAATATACCGTTTTTAAATACCCTATATTACCCGAATTCTTCCGGATTCTTATAGCTTCCTTAATTTACCTAGAAATATATTCCGCCGTACCTAGATAAGGTATAGCTCGTTTCCTAGCTACTACTAAAGATTCGCCCTAAGCTACCTCTATAAATTTAGGTAGGTTAACTAGATTATTAAGGCCTAAATTATTTCTCCCTAATTTAATTTAGTTAGCTATCCTTACTAGGGTTATTCTTAAATCTAGGGTTATTCTAGAATCTAGGGTTCTAGTAGATAGAGGGGCTCTTAATAAATGCTAGGCAGTCTTAGTACCTCGCTTAAAATTCTATAGAGTAGCTAGAAATATCTCTAGCTCTAGTCTAGACTACTAGGATTCTAGCTAGGCTAATCTTTCGAGATCTGCTACTACTCTTAAGCTATACTAAGCTAGTCTAAGACTATTCTAAGTAAGATACTTAATAAGGTATTAATTAGGATAGTTAACTAGGTTTACTTATTTAGGTTCTGTAGAGAGGAAATCGTATAAGTAGAAGGTAAGAATAAGAGTATTATAATTAATTATAATAGTAGGTTAAGCTAGGTTAAATAACGTAGAGGGCTTTCTAGCTCCAGTTTTTTAGAAGAAGGATAGGGAATAGAATAAAGAAGAATAGAATTATTAAGGCTAATAAATAGAAATCTTTTAATAGGGTAATAGGATAGAATAGAGCGGAAGCGACTTTTATACCCCGTAATCCCCTTAAGGATAGTTAATTACTGATAAATAGACCTAATCTAAATAGATAACTCGGTATATCTATTTAGGATCTTCTAGTATTACTACTAGATATTAAGGTACGAATAAACCGGTATAATTTATAGGTTATAAGAGCTATCATTCTCTAGACATTAAGACATCTAGTCTACCTATCTAAACTAAGTTATATCAGGCTTAGCGCCCCAAGTGGATTGCGCTAAGCTATATTAATTACTAATAAAAGCATATTATAACATTTAGAATAAGGAGATTAGAAATTTTCTAGTAGCGGTAGATCTTATAAAGAGTAATAGCTTATATACTTTATTAGCTAGGAGTAATAAGTAGAATAATAGTTATAAAGATATACTACTACGCTTCTATTTAAGCTTCTTCTAAGTACTTAAACTTAGAAGACCTTTAGCGGTACTAGACTTAGGACCTATAACCTTCTTACTACCTTTATTACCTATAGTCTTACAAGTTTTCTATACTACTATATTAGCTATTATAAATTAAATACCTTTATTAGAAGTAATTGATTATATCTAATAAGGTTAGAAATATATAAATACTATCTTATTAGTTTAAGCTATACTATTAACTATAAAAGGGTAGATATACTTAAATTATTATAAAATAAAATAAATAATTATATAATAAGGATATAATATATATAATATAAGACTAATATACTCCTAGAGTTCTAGAGTCATACGTATATAATATTAGAGGAGGTTATAAGTTAGATAGTTAAGTCTTTTAAATAAGTTACCCTTAGCTATTATTATTTTAAGTAAATACTTAGATTTCTTACTATTCTCTACTTAAAATTACTCTATTATTTACTATACTCCTCTAATTAATACTAGAGAAGATTATAATTAATCTATATATTTAGTATTATTATATATTATATTATTATAGAATCCTGTAGTATAATATAGTTATTATTATAGTTAAAATATCTATAGAATTATTATTTATAGAGATTTACTACTAGTAGCGGGAGGCCTCCGCTAGTACCGTAGGGCTAGGAACTCGAAATTCTACTATTATACGTAATACCTCTCTATTTAATACCGTTTAAGCGTATAGAGATACGCCTCTATTAATAATAGTATATAATATATTATTAGGAAAATCTATAGTTAATAATAATTATAATTACTTAAAGAATTAATATTTATATTATTTACTACTAGCGCTAGGTAGTAACGCTAAGAATTAGTAGTAGGGCTATTATAACCTAATTAGGACTAGTATATTTTATAATTAAAATAAATCCCTTAATTCCCGTCTCTACTTAATACTTCCTCTATATATTATTAAAATCTATTTAAGTATTAATAGTTTATAATATAATAGTACGCGGTATATATATCTTATTATTAATAACTATAATAATAGCTAGAATTGATAATATAAGAAGGTAAATATAAGGTAGTAAAGGTAGAGTAGGTAGTAGAGTTTAATTTAGTAGATTATAGTATAAAGGCTCTTTTAAAACTTATATAATATCCTACTAACTACTATAAATATTAAAGATAAAGAAGAAGACTTTAATAAAACCCTCCTCTAGCGCCTTAATACCTATAATAGTAATAATACTAGTACTATATAAGGCTTAATACGTGGTATAAGGGGTTACTACCTAGGTCTTCAACTAAAGTATAAGGTAGTTAAAGAATTAAGTAAGAATATATATATAAAGTATTTATAAATATATATAAAGTCTTTTATATTAGGTAAAAAGGTAGTAGAATTAATAAAGAAAGCTAATATTATAGCTATTAGCTATACTATTAAGAAGTATAAGAAGTCCTTACTTTATCTTAAGCAGTTTATATAAGAAAGGGAAGGATAGCTTACTTATCTTTAATAATTTATTATAAATTAAAGGTAAGATTCTCCTAATTATAGTTATTATTCTAATTATCTAATATTCTTAAAGGATTACTACTATAATTTATACTAAAGTAGTAGTAAAGCGTTATAATATATAGCTTACTACGCGTACTATTATTTATACTAATAATAATAGTAGGGACTTAGTATAGGAAGACGTTAATAATAAAGAGGCTAAGTTAGGTAATTTATATATAGCTAATTCCCTCTCTAAACTATATATTAATTATATAGATCTAATTTTCTAAGCTACGCGTAAGCGGGACGCGCTTTATAATTAAAAGAAATATAGTATTACTTAATATTAGCCTATAAATTAGTAGATCTTATAAAAGTCTAGCTAATTATAGTAGGAATATATAGTAAACTTTAAAATAAGTTTATTTATTTATACTTAGCTAGTCTAGTATAAGTTAATATATAACTTATTATATAAGTTAGATTACCTAGATTAATACTTAAACCTAGGATATTACTCTAACTATTATACTAGTAGCTTACGTCTACTACTTATTAAGGTATATTAATTCTATAAT
>JAABUV010000483.1_pt1 | contig 60242 bp, 30 predicted proteins | sample 5559971 | NCBI WGS metagenome assembly JAABUV01 (sample SAMN10711881, study PRJNA513362) | rock metagenome | isolation source: Antarctica rocks | place: Antarctica: Victoria Land, Knobhead nord | collected 2015-12-19 | reverse complement strand
GAATTAATATACCTATTAAACTTATAGAATAATAAATCTACCCCTTTTTTAAAGCCTACTTAAGGTACTCCCTTAGTACGCGTAACTCTTTCTCTAATAGGTTATAAAGTAGGTTAAAGGGAGGTTCTTTATTCTCCTTTATATTAATTATATAATTATAATATATATAGGCCAGTAGCGCCCTAGTATTCTTAATTAAGAAGACGTCTTAGAATTCCTAAAATTCTAGAGGGAGCTTAACTTTAGGTAGTAGGCTTTTATTACCTACTCCTAAGTACGCCGTAATAAATATAACGCTATTAAGCTACTCCTCTAGGGCTTTAATAACACTAAAGTACTCCTTAATATTACTTTTCTTAATAGGGAATTATTAGTTTTATATAAGCTAATCTACTTAGGGATTTTATTCCTCTAATTATAAATACCTAAGGTAGAAGTTATAATTAAGGTTTACTATTATATAGAAGGCGCCCTTATAATATTATATAATACTATTAAAATTAATAAGTTTAATTTTTCTTATATAAGAACCTAGTAATAATATTAGGTTCCTAACTCTATTATATAAGGTATTATTAGAGCTAGGGTCTATTTTCTAATCCTACTCCTTTATTAAGCGTATATTAATATAATTAGTATCTACTCTAGAGTTAATTAATATAATAAATTCTCTTTATAAGCTCTTAAGCTCTATTTATATTATAATAATAAGTTAATATATCTACTTCTTCCTTTATATTATAGTAGTAGATATAATTATAGTACTTAGGGTTTTTTTTTAAATTTAAGCCTTTTTTAGCTAGTTTATTATTAAATATCTTATTAGCTATAAGCTTATTAATTATAATATTTATAATTATTAATTTCACGCTTTAATAATTCTTAGTTATATATCCCTTCCTTTAATAATTATAATACTTAATAGTAGAAAGGTTAGGCTTAGGCCTTTAAGGAAGGTATAATAATACCCTAATAACGCCCCTCCCTTCTTACTTTATATATAGGCTATTATCTCTTCGCCCTTAGAAATTTCCTCTTCCTCTTTAAGGATATTAACCCCTAGTAGGAGTATTATCCCTTTAATCTTTATATATAAGTAGTACCACGTAAGGCTTTAATTAGGTTACTAATATAATAAAAGTATCCTTTATCTCTAGGATATTAGGTTATATTATAAGTTAATTATAGAGATCCTTATATAACTTATTTAAGAGGTTATTATAGAGTATATACTCTATTAATAGCTTAAGTTATCTTTTTAACCTAGTAAGATAATTTATAAAGTCTATAATCTTTTAGTATTTCTTTTACTTAGCTTTTAAATAGTACTTATTAATTATAAGGTATTAATTTTAAGGATCTTCTATTTAATTTATTAGGAAACTATTAAAGTATTCCTAAGACTATTTATCCTTTAGTATATCTTTTATATACTTACGCTATATAGCCTTAGGGTATAAGGCTATATACTATAACGCGTATTAGATTTTTATAGAGTTATTAAGAAAATAGGCTATACTTATTTTAATTATATTAACTATATTATTAAACTATTTTTAATATTCTTATACTAACTTCCTATTATATATATATAGGTCCTACGGCCTAAGAATATAGGTTCTATATTAAGGATACTTTAGTTCTAATTCTTCTATTAATAATAGGCGATATTAATAACCCGCTTAGGCGGTATTATTAATATATATTTCCCGCTCTAACTCTTATAAATATTATTATAGATCTTATATCTACTACCTCTTAGAGACTTCTTCTTTAAGTTTTTATATCCTTTATAATAGTACTTCTTAGGTTTTAGGTAGCGGGGACTAGGTTTATACGCCTAGTAGCTACCCCTAGATAGTTAGTTATAATCGCGATATATCTATTATTAATTTATTAATTAATTCTTAAGACTCGCTTTCTCTATAAGCTTAATCCCTTATATTTAGGCGGGTTATCTATATTAGTTAACTAACCCTTTTACCTTATACTTATAACAACCCTTCTTTACTTATCTTACTAATAGTCGGGCTACTACCCCTAAATAGGGTAGAGCGATTAGAATATAAGGGTACTATATAATAACGTGGTTATTAAGTACTACGAACGGTACGTAGATACTTATATATAAAATTCTCTATTCTTATTAATAGTAAGACTAATCGCTACCCTTCCTATTACGGGTTAACGTGGTAAGACTTTACTTAAATAGTAAATAGGTAATACTTAAATAGTGGTACGGACTATTAACTACCCTATAGACGAAAGGATATTATATAAGAAGAGAAGAAAGGATTTAAAGGGGAAGGCTCGTTATACCCTTCTATACTAAGGACTTAATCTTACTAAAAACCTACTTAGCAGGCTAGTTAATATACGCGCTCTACTTAGGTTACTTAATAAGGGCTTAGTAATACTAGGTTTAATAAATAACTATTAAATTTAATAAATAACTTATAATACTATCCCCCTCTTATACCTAAGCTCCGTGAAGGGCTTAACTTAGCTTATTAGGGTATTAATAGTAGAAGGCTTCTATAAGCCTATAGTAATATATCAAGGATTTAAGGGTTTCTTATATAGGGTCGGGGTATCTAGTCTATTTAACGTAATATATAATCTTAGTTTTATTTCTATTAGCCTAATTAGAGTCTATAATAGCTTTAACTTTATACTTAGTTTTATTATCTATAATAATAGGAGGAGGGTTTAGTATTTACTAGCCTAGAACTAGATCTAGCTTAGCGGGTTTAAGGAGGTTAATATAGAATATATTATAGATGTTTAGACTTACGGGAAGCTATAATTATATAGTAGTAGGACTTAGGACTTTAATAACTTAGTATAAGCCGGCTTAACGGCGCTCTAGCTTCTTATATAGACGACGGGTGCGAAGGTTCTTAATATTAAGGTATATAAAGTCATCGACTCTATACTAGGATATAAGAACATGGTAATAGTTAGTATTAAGGGTATAATTAGCTTAGGTAAGGGCTATCTTAGAATATATAATAGCTTTAAGTTCTTTTATTCGCCTAATAAACGTAGTAGTATCGATCTTATTATTAGTTCCTAGTATAAGAATATTACTCTTATACCTATAATATAGATAGAACTCTTTATTTAGGAAAAAGGGTGAAAACCTAGTAGTCTTAGAATTACTATTATTCCTAGTAAACTTAATAAGAGCTAGCTAAGCTAGCTAATTATCTTAGTTATAACTAATATAGGCTTAGAGGTATTACTTAAAGACTAAGTTAAATCGCTTAATCTATCTATTAATTTTAGGGTAGTAGGTAGTTAATAAGGTATACGTAATTCCTAGGGCTTTATATATATATACCTAAAACTCGTTTATAAACTACGTACTACGGTTACTTATAATACTACGAGGAAGGCCGTATAACCTAAAGATATAATTAATAAAGAAGCTTATAAATTACTAGGCTCCTATCCTATAGTTAATAGTAATAATATATCGCTCCTTAGTTAAGCGGTTAATAATAATATATACTATATCCTTAGTATCTACTTCTAGTAGACTAGTAATAAAATCTATAGTAATATCTTACTAATAATATTCTAGTATATCTAGTAGGGCTAAATACCTAGATTTACCTTGATAGGAGGTCTTATATATCTAATATATAATATAATTACATATATAGTAATAGACGTAGCGTTATATCTTAGACTAATAATATCCGTAATATAATAATTAATAGGTTTACTAGACCCTAAATAGCTAGTAGTAGGCTTATTATAATATAGCTATAATAAACGCAGGTATAAGGGAGTATAGTTAGGGATATAATAACGCTTATTATAAAATAGTTTTCCGTTTTATTTAGAATATAAGGTAAGGGTTATATATTTAGATCTTCGCGATCTACTTTATAAGGCTTTAAGGATTTTATATAGGACTAGATTATAATTATAGCCTTAAGTAAATAACTCCTTAAGACTTAGCTTATTAGGATCTTCGTCTAATATAATATAGTTATAATTCTTATAGACTAGCTTAGGCGCTAGGTCTAGGGTTTATTCTACGCGAATAATATAGTTTAATTTATAAAGCTTATTAAGCTCGTCTTATTCTAATTTAAGGTTTAAGTTAGGCTAAATTAGCCTAAGTATACTTAACTTATCTTAAGTCTCCTAGTATAAAGCTTAACGTACCTAGTTTCTTATTAAAATAGGAGTAAGGTATAAATCTACTTATAATAAATATAGATTAATCTTCTTTTATAACTTAGATTTTATATAGTTATTAAGGTTTTTATACTTAAGTAGTATTTAATTCTATATTTTAAGGATCTTATCCCCCTCTCTAAGGAGGTCTCCTAACTAACGAGTTAGGGTATTAGGCTTCTTACCCTACTTTCTAGGGCGATAACGTAGTAAGAAGTTAAAGCGTAATAGGTACTTAGCCTAACGGGCTTAACGTTATAATAGTTTCTTAGTAGATATAAAGTACTCTAGGGCTTAGTAGTCTAATAGGATATTAATTTATTATTAATTACCTTCTAACCTAGCGCGCTAATACTTAAAAGTAAGGATAACTACGAGGAGTTCTTTATTATAAATCGGGTAATTAAACTAGGTAGGCTAAAACTTCTTTAAGAAGTAGGCGATAGGGTATAATATACCCTTAGAGTTATATTAGGATAGAATACTAGTAGTAATATAATTTAAAGTATCAGTTTCTATAACCGTCTTCCTCGTATAATTAAAGTATATAAGGATAGGTCTTAAAATAAAGGCTTACTTAAGCTTATTAAAGGCTAGGTGATATTTATTAGTTTAGTATAGCGGCTAACCCTTCTAGATCTTAGTTACTTTAGTTAATAGGATAGTAATCTTAGAACAGTCTTAAATAAAGCGTTAATAGAAGTTTATAAATCCTAGGAACGCCTAGAAGTCTCTTAAATTAGATAGTAGTTACTATTTTATAATAGCTTAAATCTTATCTAGATCTATATAAATCCCCTTAGTAGTTATAATTAGACCTAAATACTTAATAGAGGAGATATTAAACTTATACTTAGTAATATTAGCTTATAAGCCGAACTTACGTAGACGTTATAATATAAGGGTAATATAATCCTAGTATTATTTCTTAGACTTACTATAAATAAGGAAATTATCTAGGTAGGTTATAATAAATTTATTAAGGAATTCGTATAAGGTATTATTAATATATCTTTAGAACGTTAAAGGGCCTTTAATAAGGCTAAAGGGTAAGATAAGGTATTTATATAAACCCTATTAAGTTATAAAGGTAGTTTTCTACTCTTTACCCTCTACTATATATAATTAGTTAAAAGTAGTAATAATATTAATCTTAGTAAAGATCTTTACTTAGTATACTTAGGATAAGGTTTCTTTAATTAAAGGTAAAGGGTAATAGTCCTTTAATATAAGTTTATTAAGCTTTTAATAGTTAATATATAAGCGTAAGCCGCCTCCTAGTTTCTTAATAAATAAGATAGGTATAGTAGTAGATAAGCTACTAGCTTAGATAAAACCTTTACTAAGGTTTTCTTCTATATATTACTTAGCGGCCTAGAGCTCCGCTTAGGATATATTATATATTTACTAGTATAATAGTGTAGTATTAGGTTTTAATAGTATCTTATAATTATAGGGATAATAGGGCGGAAGCTAACTAGCTTCCTTCTTAGAGAATATATTAAGGAACTTATAATACTCCTTTAGGAGCTTCTTAGTAGGGTTAATATTAACCTTTAGGGCTAAGGCTTTCTTAATATCTTTAAGACTTATAGAAAAGATATAGAACTCGGCTTATTTCTTACTCCTCTTTAATTATATATTAAAGGGAGCGGTATTAATTAAACTAATATCTAGGCACTTAGTACTTAGGCTAATTTAGGCTAAATTAGGCTAAAAACTTAGTATATTAGAAATAGTATTCCTTATAGACTTAGGGTTAGGAATAATATTCCTTATAATATCGGGACTTAAGCTAATTTAGGCTAAATTAGGCTAAAAACTTAGTATATCGGGAATAGTATTCCTCGTAGACTTAGGTTTAGGAATAATATTCCTTATAGTATTAGGAGTAACGCTCCTTACTAAAGGAATAGTATTCCTACTTAGGGTTTTTATAATATCGGGAGTTATACTCCTCGTATACTTAGGGTTAAGAATAACGTTCCTTATAGTATTAGGAGTAATACTACTCGCTAAAGGAATAGCGTTCCTACTTAGGGTTTTTATAATATTAGGAGCTATGCTCCTCGCAGACTTAGGGTTAGGAATAATATTCCTTATAGTATTAGGAGTAGCGCCCCTCGTAGACTTAGTAACTTAATTTAAGGTAATAGACTTAGGTTTCTCCTCTAGAGGCTTAAGGTATCCTTCTATAAATACTACTTAGCTACTAGAAAGGTAGTTTTTCTTATAATACTTAGAATAAAATATAATAGTATTTATAACCTAATTAATTACAGGATTATAGGTTCTTAGCTAGGGGATTCCTAAGATAATAGGGTAACGCCCTAACTTAGTAATAAATATAGATAATATTTTAGTATAACTACTAATATTAATAGGGACTTAGACGGTATATATAATAGCGCTAGAGGAAATACAACATCTATCTATAACTTATATAAGGCGTAGGGTTTTAAGGATATAGAGGGTAAGGTCGTATAATTATATAAAGATCTTATTAATAAAGGATCTTCTAGTAGTACTACTATTAATTATAGCTTAGCTTTAAATAATACTATTAGTAGCTACTATATATAGGAGTATTATATACTTATATTTTAATAGGTCTTTACTTAATAAAAATAATAAGATAATAAGATCTTCTTATTTAGATCCCTAGCTGCGACTTATACTAGGAATACACCGTTTTCTAATTCCGGTAATCTAGGACTAGGTGATCTAGTTACGACTAGATCTGTAATGGCGGTATTAGTAATAATAAGGTACTTACGTATAGGGTTATTATAGTTACCTACGCGGTAACCGGCTTATTTATAGTATAAGTATAAGCTATTAGCTTAATAGCGATCTTTCTTAGCTTAATTAAGCTTAGCTTGGGCGTTAGAAATATTTATAAGACCGGTATAAGTACCGGTTAAAGTACTTAGTACTAGGGTACTAACTATAATAGTTGTTATTATAGGAGTACGGGGTATAGTATTTATAGTCTTACTACTACTACTATTAGTATATAAAACCTTATTTCACTAGGTACGGGATTCTATAAGGTAGAATTCGGCCTTAATATCTTAGAGCTCCTAAATAAGTACTTAGTAGGTCTTAGGGTTACTTTATTAATAATAAAGCTTAATAAAGTACTTATTTAATATTTATTATTCTATTAACTACTTTAACTAGTCCTCCTAGTAGTAGGCGTTAATAGCTAGAGTCTAGAACTTAGAATACTAGATGGAAAAAGTATAGTTTATTTAATAGTAGCGGTTTAACTTCTATTTTATAGCTTCCTATTTATTATAGTCCTTAAAGGTTATATCTATTACTTAGAGGAACGCTTATAACCTAGTAAAGTCTACTATTACTAAACTAGATATATTAAATAAAATCTTATACTTAAATTACTTTTAAGCCTTACCTTCTAGCCTACTAATATAGTAGCGAAGGTTATCTTAGGTAGTTAGGTACTAATTATAATTAACTATTATCTTAATATAGAGGTTATTATAGAACTTATTATAAGTATTGAAGTCCCTATTATAGGGACTAGGGTCTAGATAGCGAGGCGATTATTACTCGCGCGGGGTAGGGGAGGAAGTAGGAGTACTAGCGGGAGTAGCTAGGGCTTATAAATAGTTATTAAGCCGTTAATTAGCTCGCTACGAGGACTTAATTACTGTTTAGAGGCGTACTTCTAGCTAGTTAGAACGCTAACATTCTTATTTATTATCTACTAGGATAGCCTCTATTTAAGCACGTATTTACTCTAGTAGGTCTTAGGGTTATAATAGGTATCCGCCTATTATAGTATCTTCTTAGATATAGCTAGTACTAGAAGTAGGTAACTATATAGATCTTAAACTTAATATAGTAGTAAAATATATATAAATATATAAGTAGTATAATATAATATTACGGGTTAACGTAGTAAGACTTTACTTAAATAGTAAATAGGTAATACTTAAATAGTAGTACGGACTATTAACTACCCTATAGATAAAAGGATATTATATAAGAAGAGAAGAAAGGATTTAAAGGGGAAGGCTTATTATATCCTTCTATACTAAGGACTTAATCTTACTAAAAACCTACTTAGTAGGCTAGTTAATATACGCGCTCTACTCGGGTTACTTAATAAGGGCTTAGTAACGCTAGGTTTAATAAATAACTACTAGGTTTAATAAACGACTCGTAACACTTCCCTTCGGGGGGAATTCCCTCCTCTATATACTACAGGTAAAGGGGTAGCGTAGTACTACTACGTACTATAGACGCCACGTCGATAGTAGTACCGTATTCCTAACTAGTCCTTACAGTTTACTACTATAATTTCTAACGCGTATTTATAGCTAGAGGCTTAAAATACTATAACTAGCCTCTTACCTACTACTCCCGCTACCGCTTCCCTCTCCTTCTTATCTTTTAGTACTACTAGTATCTACTAGACCCTCCTAGCCTTAGCCGCCTTTAGTATCTACGTATATAGCCCCTATAAGGGGGGGGTAGTATATTCCTTATAAAGGGGTTCCCTTAGCTCTATTAGCCTTATAAGGAGTCTTATCTTATCAGGGTATTAGCCTAACTAGTAGTCCTAGGCCTACTAAGGTCTTATACTCTCTCCCTATATTCTCTCCCTTTTTATTAGAGTTCCTTAATATATATTTATACTAGGCTAATACCCGCCGTTAAAATCTTCTATTTAGACGCGTTTAGGTCTTTAAATTATATATTCTTTATAGCCTTAAGGGCCGCTATTACTATAATAGCCTAACCGCTTAATTTATTTATAGTCCTTATAATATATATACGTCGTAGTCTAAGTATTATTGTATTTATTAAGCTTATAAGTAGAGTAAAGGCCCTTATAACCCCTACCCTAACGCGTAGCTCTCTACGCTCTCCTCCCTCTCTAGCTCTACTACCTTTACCTCTAGTAGTCCCCTAATTAGGGCTAGGGCGCCCTATTACTCCCCTACTCCCCTCTTATACGCGTTTCTTAAACGCTTCGCTACTTAGTACTTACGCGTTTAAGCTACTCTCCGCTATTTTCCTAAAAGGTACTAATAGATAGTTATAAATAAAGTATAAGGTATTAATTTCTATATATAATACTAAATTATCTAGTATATAAAGTACTCCTTTAAATCTTAGTAATTTTATAGAATTAACCTTCTAAGGCTATTTAATAGTATTTTACTTAGAAGTTATATATTTTACCTTATCTTTCCATTTAATAATAAATAGATTATTATATTATAATAAGAGGATAAGTTCTTTTAAGGATTTTAATCTAGCTTTATAAGCTATTTTAAGTCTAGTAACTACTCTTATTAATACTTATAAGATATATTATTTATAATTAATAACCCTAGTAATAGGATTAAGTAGTTACGCTACTACGTCGCTTTAATACTAGGAAGGTAGCTTTACGCCCCTTCTATCTAAGTTTTTAGGCTTAGTTAAGGGTTTCTTAAGCCCTCCTAAGCTAGATAAGTTTATATACTTAATTATCTCTTCTAGCTACTTTTAGCTAGAGATAATACTTCCTAAATTTACTAGCTTATTTTATAAGGTAGGTAGGAGCTAGTTAAATAATATCTTAATATTATTATAATTAGGTCTATATAATAGAGCGTTTATAGGATTCTTCTTACTAGGTTAATATTTAATATTAAAGTTATATATAGCTAAATAAATAGCCTATTAAGCTTAATAACTATTTAACTACTTTACTTATATAAATCCCTTAAGATTATTATAATTTATAAGTACTTTAATAGCGTAATAACTACCTTCCGCGTAGTATTACTATTACTTAAAGGCTTTAATAATTACTAATAGCTCTTAATTATATATCTTATACCTAGTCTTAGTAGGTATTAATTTATAAGACTAGAAAGCTACTAGATACTAAGCCCTATTATTATCCTATTAGGATAAGATAGTAGTTATAATAAAATTAGATATATCTATTTTAATCTAAATTTTCTTATTAGGATTAAAATATATTAAAACGGGTATAGTTATAAAGGCATAATATAGGTTATAAAATACCTTCTCTTTACTAGCGCCTTATATAAATAGTCCTAACTTCTTCCTATCCTTACTACCTTTTAAAAGGCTAGTTAAGGGGGATACTATTTATAAATAATAGTATATAAAACGCCGGTAGAAGTTTATAAATCCTAAGAATACTTAGACTTCCTAAAATATAGTTAGTACTAGCTAGTCTTAGATAGTAAATACCCTACGGCTATCTATTAATACCCTATTAGTACTTATAATAAACCTAAGGAATTCTACTAAATTAATATAGAATTTATATTTCTTTTAATTTATATAAAGTTAAAATTTCTATAACTACTTAAGTACTTAGTAGATATATTACTTATAACTTAAGATATCTTCTAAATAAATTAAAATATTATTAAGGTATACTATATAAGTAATATCTACTAGGCCCGCTAAAGCTCTATTAATATAGGCTTAGAATATAGCTAAGGTATTTACTAATCTAAATAGTATAACTATATATTTAAAATAGCCGTACCGCGTATAAAACGCTGTCTTCTACTTATTACCCTTATAGATATAAATCTTATAATAAGTATCCTTAAGGTCTAACTTAGTAAATATATTTATACCTTATAAGCGATTAAGTATTTTACTAATTAGAGGGAGAGGATAATAGTTCTTTACTATTACCTTATTTAACCTATAATAGTCGACGTATAATTATAAGCTACTATCCTTCTTTAATATAAATAAAATTGGAGCCCTTATAAGACTAGTAGACTCTTATATCTAACCCTTTAACTTAGCGTTATCTAGGTAGATACGTAGAGTTTCTAACTCCCTTTATAATAAATTATAGATAGGTTTATAGGGAGGCTTATAACTATCTATATTAATAGTATAATCCCTAGGCTTAAATAGGGGTAATTATTCTACCTCCTTATTTCAAAAGATATCTAAAAAGTTATAAAGACTTTTAGGTAGCTTTAGTACTTTACTATTAAAGCTCTAGGTTTCCGCTTAGAATAACCTAGTATAGATAATAGTATAAATTACTAATTCGCCTTTAAGGGTATCTGTAAATACTTAAATCTAAGATAGATACGCTAATAGAGTCTAGTAGAAATTACTACTTTTAACTCCCTAGATCTACCTATACCCTAGCTTCTAATAAGGTAGGTATACTAAGAATAATTAGTAACCCCTTCTTTTTAATTATATAAAATATACTAGTATATTAACCTAGCTATCCCTAGCTATTAATAAGACGGTATTCTACCTAGTATACGCCGTAGTAATAGACTAACTAACTATTTATCTATTTAGGAATTAGTAGCTAATAGCCCTCTAGGGGTTTTAGGTTATATTACTTAGCGAAGCTTTAGGAGATAATATTAATCTCCGCTCCTATATCTATTAGGAAGTCTATATAGTCCTATATACCTTATATATTAATAGAACTACTAATATTAATATTATAAACTAATAATAAACCCCTTTTAGTAAGTAAGCGCCCTAGTATTAAGGTCTTAATAGAGGCGCGCTTCCTTTTTTTAGTTTAGTAGTCCCTTTTCTAATAGTATTAATAGGTATTATATTTAGGTTCCTAGGTATCCTAGGCTTATAATAGTCCTTATTATAATACCCCTTCTTCCCGTAGTTAAAATATATTAACCCTTCCTTAGTATCTAGTAACTTATTATAGCTACTAGTAGGTTAAATACTTCCTACTTTTATAGAAGGATTAATACCTTTATCTTAACTTCCTTCCCTCTTCTAGCCTTTATTCCGCCTATTAGAATTATCCCCTTTTTTAGTAATATAACTATTACCCGCCGGGATTTTAATATAATACCGCTAGTTATTCTCTAACTAAGTAGCGAGGGTAACTAGGCTTTCTTTAATTATAAGGAGGTCTTAATAGTTTATAAGGGCCTTTTAAAAGTCTAGGTATAACTTTATAAAGAAGTTAATCCGCTAATATTCCTCTAAAAAAGGAGGGATTTATAATTTAATCCTACTTAGATATATATTAAAACTCTATACTAATTAGTTAGGGTTCTATTATATATCTAAGTATAACTATATATTATAAAGCTAGTAGTTTACTAGGTCCTTAATAAGATTTAGTAAGTATTAAGTAAAGTCCTTCTAAGTAACTACTCTCCCTAATAATAACTTTTTATAATAATTTTATAACTTAGTAGGTTCGCCTTCTAAGAACTATATAACCTAGGTGACCTTTATAAACTTAGTTAGGAATTTATTAAGTATTAATTAGAATATAATATCTATAGTATAATACTATTTTTTATACTTATATATATTCTTCCCCTTATAAAAGGGTAAGTCCTTAGGCTTTAAGCGGCTTCTAGGGTATTAACTACTAGTTTCTTCTAACTAACCTCTAGCGGACTAACTTAGGGTAAAACTACTAAAGTTAGATCCTACCCTAGGGTCTAATATACCTTATATATTAGTACCCTAATTTAGAGGGTAGTCCTTTATTTAGCCTAGTCCTAACCCTTATTATATCCCGCCTAGTAATCCGCTAATAATTTATTATAAATCTAGTAAGGCCCTATCTACTTCTACTTATAATTAAGCTACCCTTTCTTAAATACCTTGAAGCTTTCTTTCCTTTATTAACTACTCTTCTTTAATTTTAGTAGTAGTAATAAGTTTATTAAGTATAATTATACTAGTAAGGGTTTCTACCGGTTAGTAGGCTTGTATACGCGGTAGTAGTAAGGCCTGCGATAACGTTCGCGGCGCTAATATAGCACAGCCTAAAGAATACCCCCGGGGCAGTAGGGAAGCACGTGAAGACCCTGACGACGATCTAGAATAAAGGACTACGTAAAGTACTGGGGGCGTATAAGGCCACCCTAATTCCGGTCCTTAAAGTAGAGGCGGGAATCCCGTCGGTAAGAGACTTCCTTGACAAGGCCCTACTACGGAGTAAGATCCTCCGAGGGATATATAAGACAGTCCTGAGAGGGAACGCGAAGATCAAGTCTCGGTTATAACTAAAAAGGGGTAGGAGGCTACGCCCTCCGCTACCCCCGTCAGCTAAGAAGGAGTCTTAGGCGAAGCGGTCGCTAAACGGGGTACTCGATAACCTAACGCTATAGAAAAGGATGCTAACCTGGTAGGAAGGCCGGTAGTAGGGCCGGTAGCGCCACTACTAGCGGGGATTAGAGGGCCGAAACACAAGCCTAGCATAGAAGGGTGACCTAGTAGGGGGGAGATAGGACCTCTATAAGGGCCTAAAGAAGCCGGAGAGCTCTGTAGCGGTCTAGTTACGCACGGATAAGATTAGGTTTAACTACTTCTTATTTATCAGGAAGGTTCCTGGGATCCTAAGTCCTAGCTACCTGTGCGGTACGGCGAGGTAGACCGGTAAACACGTCCTACTATTCTGTCCTGACTATTATACTAGTAGGAGTCAGATATTACTAGAGGCTGGGTCGGAAGACTACAGTACTATTCTCTTATCACCGATAGGGATAAGGGCGGCAGCGAGGTAGTTAACTAGGTCAGGCGCCCTCTACTAGTTTATGCTAGTAAAAGAGATATTGGCGAGAACCGATAGAGAGGACGGGCTCCGCCCTAACTAAAGAGAAGAGAATATAGTTAATAAAACCTTGGTGTTATAGACGGTAGACCCGACCCCTCGATATACCGCCCCGATGGCAGGCCTATCGGGGGGGGGAGGGAAGGAGCCGAATAATAGTATGGCCTGCGGATAGTAGGTGGAGTTTTCATCCCTTAGCTAGGTTTCTCCCCGAACGACAGGTGCGCTAGGCGTACCCCCTGAAAAGTCTACCCTTATTAGCTTTAGCTAGTATAGGAGTATAATTAATTAATTAACTAGTAAGGGTTTTATTAAAAATTCTATTATTAGGTATATTATTTATTACTTTAATATCTCTTATATTAGACTCTAGTATTATATTAATTTTATTACGCTAGACTTTTAATATATCTTTATCTTATTTAATATTAGATATCTTCGCGTTACTATACTATTATAATCTAGACTATCCCCCTTTAAAGGTAGAGAGATTAGAACTATTAGGAACTAGATTAGAAGGCTAGTTCCTAAGGGTTAGAATAAATAGTATAAACTACTAATAAGTAGGTAGCGTTATAAAGGTAGACTTAATACTCTAATAACTTTATAATTATAGAAGAACTAATCTCTACCTTCTAAGGAGGTAGAGGGAGGACTATCTAAATACCCCTTAAGGAAGCTACCTAGCCTCTTAGATATCTAGATAAAAGGATATCTGTTAGGATAATAAGAAGTCGAACTAATACTACTAGGATATTACTAGTAAGCCGTATCGTACTAGCTAGATATATTAAGATATCCTAATAATTATAGTCTATTACGTTTAGCTATAATAATTAGATTATACGTAGTAATATATCTGCGCTTAAGATATTAAGAGCTATTCTAGAGCGTAAACTATAGTAATTTCTATTCCGTTATATTAGTACGGAGAGTAGAGGGATAGATTAGTCTTATTTATATAGTTTAAAGGCTACGTATTTCGATATGTAAAAGACTTAGATATGCTATAATATATTAACGTCTCGGAGATAGATTAAGCCTAACTAGCGCTAGAGGTATTAGAACTAATACTATCTTAGTTATCCTCTTTAATAACTACTACTCTAGATATAAGGATTACTCTCTAAGTCTAGTTACTAAGCTTCTTTATATATCTACTATCCCCTTGTTTATAGATAGTAAATAAAGAGATGCTAAAGGTAATAATTACGAGATAGAGTACAGTAAATTCCTATAACATCTCTAGCTAAGGATCGCCTCTATATCTTCCTTATATATCCTAAGTAGGGAGTACGGGAGTAGTCGTTAATTAATATATATATATATTATATACACCCTAAACTTAGGATTTAAGATTACCGTATCTATTCGGGAAAGGGAGTAGGGGCGCTTTAGAGGGAGCAGCGGGGGAGTAAGAGGGAGTAGCGGGGGAGTACTAAGGGAGTACGGGGGAGTACTAAAGAAGTACCGGAAGAAGTAAAGAGGTATAGTATAAGGGAGCCTAAACTAGTAGCCTTGTAACTAGTTAAAGCTTCTTGCTTTGAGATTAATAATCTTCTATTGAAGCTACTACCTAATTATACTTCTAATAGCTTTAGGCTCAGCTATACGGCTCCTACTACCTGAAATTCAAAGCCTCCCTAGCATTTCAAGGTTTCTATCAAGTACGCGGAATGGAGTAATATTACGGACTACTTAGATAGCTCTATCTCTCTCTCCTTAATCCTAACGCTGATAGCTATATAAATTAGCCACCTTTATAGAACTACTCTATCCCAAGTAGATATAACTCTATACTTCAAATAGCATAGCTATACTCGGGTCAAGGTAGTAAAAAGATGTTAGGTAGTAAGTGGCTGAGCTAGGTAATAGGTGTTATTGAATACTATTTACGAACAATGCCAGCGGCTATCAGCGTTGCCACCAGCCCAGCCCAGCCAGCCAAGGGCTTAGGGCTAGGGCTGGGCTGACTCAGAAGTTGATTGGCTGGGGCTGGGCTGGGCTGGTGGCAACGCTGGCGGCTATTAGCAAGGTACGTGGGGGCCGTATTAGGCTCTTATTCGCACTGATTGGACGAGCTCGACCCATCTCGGAGTGGAGCGTGCACCAATAGATAGATCAACAGTAGAAGATGGGAGGCTGTACAAGTGCATCAAGTCTAATAACCAAAACTCCAAGGACGTCAATCTAACTTTATCTCCTTTTCTTTTCCCCCGTCCACTATCGAGCCTAAATTTCTGAATATCGTAAGTCCTCCAACGATATTAAGGATAACTTTTGGGACCTCGAACTTGAAAGGATTAGCCGCATAAGCTACCGATTCTCCGGCGTCAACTTCCCCCTGGAATCCCTGCCGCTAAGTTTCGCCCGGTGTCAAACCCCAAAAATGCTCCTAACGCCCCCCAACATCTTCGCCACTCTCTCAATTTTCTTTGTTCAAACATCTAGGGTTTTGGCCCAACAACTCAGCGACACAAGTGGATGGGCATTGCGCGGAAATCAGACATGTCCAGCCAGCGAGTCGGAATGCGGTCGGACCGCTCATGGCTTCGTTGGCTGCTGTCCTGCCTCTTCCCCTTGTTTGTCCCAGTATAATAGTGTCTGCTGTCCTCCAAGTAAGCCCCAAACTCCTCTTATGTCAATCGTTTTCCATTTCAGAGATATATATTGACTCCTTCTGTAACTGTTTAGATACCAACTGCACCGATGCCCTCGTTGATGCAGGCCCTTGGTGTGCCGATCCTACCTGGGTTCTCTGCAACAACAACGGATACTTCTGCTGTCTCTCAGGACAGACGTGCTACAATGACGGAAATACAGACGGTTGCGCATATCCCGGCCAAGAGCTAGGCCCCAACCAGCAGGTATTGCAACCTATCCATCAGCTACCGCGATATATAGCGTCGACAACCAGTACGAGCAGCGCTATAAGCTCTTCTGCCACACAACCTCCTACTAGCAGTAAGCCGTCTCAAGACAATTCTGGGGGCTTGGGCATCTCTGATAAAATTGCGATTGGGATCGGTGTACCGGTTGGCATAGCTACCATTCTGGGTGCGTGGATTACGTGGAAACTGTATCGGAGGAAGAAGCATAAGGTTGGGAATTAGGATGGTTCCGTATCACGAGTGGGGAATTTCGAGCAAACACTAGTAGAAGAATTCACCTACTTCTAGTCCAAACTTACTTCTGGTCCAGCCCTAAGGGGCTAGCGTCCCGGAGCCGTTCATATCCGTACTCTGGGGTTTCGTTCCGGGGCCCCCTTAGGCTAGAATACTGTCGCCTTCATAGATTAATAACTAGGCCAGTTATAAGAAATACTTTGCACTAAGAACTATTTAGGTTTTAATACTCTATAGTTCTTATAACGAAAATAAGTTATTAAAGTTATTCGTTACGGAAGTAGAGGCTATAAACTAGAAGTAAGTATAGACTAGAAATAGGTGAATTCTTCTATAGTAGTTTGCGAATCCATTGATTTGACGCTAGTAGCCCGTAAATCGTCGAAGCTCCCCTACTAGAATTAGGTAGCAAGGCCTTAATAATATACGGTCGCGTTTATAAGCTATAAAGCACTTAATAGATATCTAAATAAAGCTATAATTAGTCCTATATCTATAATTTATAGAGTTTTGCCCCTAGTATATAATACTATACTATAGGAAATACTATTACTATATTATAACTAATACTATAGGGAATACTATTATCTTACTATCTATATAATACGGTAAATTACAAAAATACTATACTTTTCAGGAATATTTTCAAAAATACCACCCCTATATTTTAAAAATACTACACCTAGGAAATTACGTACCTTAGACGCTAGGCGTATTAGCCTAAGACACCCCGTAGGAGCCCCTATAACAGTCTCTAGGGGTTAGCTTCCGGTACCTCCGTCCCTAGGGTATAAGTAGGCCTAGAGACCTCCTATATAGACCTACTAACCGTCGCTATTATTATAGGGAATAAAAATTTTAGGGGTAAAATATAACTTCTTTAGGGACTTATCCCTAGAGCTTAGGGTACTTAGCGCTCTTTTCTTAGGCTAGGTAATTGCGTTAGGAGCCCTACTAAGGTAGCCGGACTGCGGCGGCTACTACGGGGGCTATTACAGGGTGTTCTACCTGAAATCTTAGGCCTGAAAGCGGCCGTAGGACTGATACGCCTAGCTTCTAGGATACGTAATTTCCTAGGTGTAGTATTTTTGAAATATAGGGGTGGTATTTTTGAAAATATTCTAGAAAAGTATAGTATTTTTATAATTTACTATATTATAAGGCCTATACCCGCTGGCTTTATAGCGGCGTATTAGGTAATAAAAGACGTAGAGTTACGTTATAGGATTTAATAACAGGTATAAGTCTACTAATAGATTAGGTAGTAGGCCTACTATAGTAGTAGAACTAATCTCTAAGGAATTTAGAAGAAGAATAGGGGATAGCTAGGTAGATATATATCTACTAAGTATAGGCGTAGTCTAGGCCTCCCGTTACTAGGACGTTACCCTATATTTCTAAGGAAGTTTACCTAAAGTAGGCTATAAGGTGGCGTATAAGGCGTATATATACCTAAGCCTAATAAGTACCTCCCCTCCTAGGCCCTAGTCCCTAGGGCTAATAAGATTATTTAGAATACTCGTTAAAAAACCTTAAAACTACGTAGGAAAAATAAGGGAAAAGAGTTATTTAATATACTATTATTAACGTAGCGTTAATATTAACTAGGCTAGACGCGCGTATTAAAACCTTTTATAAGGTAGTAATAATATTATTTAGTAATTAATAATAGAGTATATTAATAAATTATCTAGATAGTATATATATACTTCTAAACTATTTATATCTTTTAATTATACTAAGATGATATATAATATAATTTAGAATTATTCTAAATACCTTTAATATATAGTTAGATACTTAGCTTATTAACTTTAAGTATTAAGGTATATAATATTTTCGTATAATTAATATTACTATATACTAACCGGGAATAACTTATTAGATATAGGGGTTAGTAATATATATTAGTAATAATATAGAAATAAGAAGGCGACGTTAACTAGTAGGCGCGTATACTCTATTATTAATAATAGACTAAATATCCGTAGATATAAGATATAATAAGTAACGCGTTACTTTAATATATTAGTTATAAAATTAGATAAAACCTTTATTATTATTATTATTATAATTTAAATAGCTTTAAAGGAAACTATACTAAGATAGCGCCGTAGGATATTAATAAAGTTCTTATCCTAATATTTAAAACTTCTTATAACTCCCTTAGCCTCTCTTATAAGTACTTACTTTAGCTTAATAATATTATAAAATATATTTATTAATATATATAATATTCTCGTTATATATTATATATAATATTTCTCTTATAAGTACTTATAACGTCTTATTAATATCGCGTTATATTTATTAATATACTAATATTACGTATAGATATTAAATTATTTTAAGTATATTTACTTATATATACTATATAACGGCTCGCTAACTTATATAGTATATCTCTTCCCTATGAGACTTATTTTATAAAGGGTTTAGATAATTATAAATAAGGTAATACTCCCCCTTATTATTAGTATATTAACGGTTATTATAATATTAATTATTATATAGAGGTAAGTATATTAACCCTTCGGCTTTATAATAGCGTAAGTACTTATTATAATAAATTCTAGCTCCCTTTTAGAGGAAGGCGAGGAAATCTATACGCGCTATTACTAGGACTAGCTAGGTAGACGTATATTTAGTAAGGAGAAAGAAACTTAGTAAGAAGATAACCTAATAGCGGAAAGCTTATAGGTAGATAGTTATAATAGTTAGGTTAGCGCCTAATATTATTACTAACTTATAGGCTTTAATTAATACGCTAAATATATAGAATAATAAGTTAGAGAGTTAGGTAGAACTCCTCTAGACTAAACTTAATAGTATTTAGTAGTATAAGAATATATTAGATAATCCTAACCCTATAAAGCCTTTAGATTTTAAAGGGTTTAATAATTAAAGGTTAGTTTATAGTTATACTTCGGCGTAGATAAGTTATTTATATATCTTATTTACTTAAGTTATTTATTAGGTATAGGATACTTAGGCTTATCTTTTATTAATATATCCCTAGTATCCTTATTAGATTATACTAAGATTAAAAGTATTCTTTTAATATAATATATTACTAATAGCTTAACTCCTTAAATAATATTACTAAAGAATATTTTTAAACTATATTATTATACTTATAAGTATACTTATATATAGGAGATTAATTATTATATAATATATATAAAGATAATAGTCTTAACTAAATAGCTATTAATAATATAATAAGACTTAAAAAAAAGATTAAAAAACAAGCCTTAATAAATTTACTTAGACGTACGGTAAGATAAGTCCTAATATTAGGATATAGTATCGGGGGAGGAGTTATAAGTAGTGGTAGTAGTAGTAGAGGTAGTAGACTAGGGAGTAGAGGGGAGACACCCTTACGGGGGCGAGGGAGCCTAGTAGGGGGGAAAGAATTAGAAGATAAGGGAATACGCGTTAGGAGGATATTAATAAAGGCCCTAGAAGCTATTATAGCTATATAAGACGTGTTAAAGGGCGGAATAACGCGTAAGATAGGGAGGATAGTAGGAGTAGGGCTTAAATATATAAAGGAGTTTATTATAAAGGTAGACTAATAGCTTAAGGAGGTATATAAGTTTAAGAGGGTAGTAGAAGAATAGTCCTAGGGGGGGAAGATATAAGGGGGTAGAAGGAGCTAGGTATAAATAGCTAGTTAGAGCCTAACGGGTATAGGAATAGGTAATATAAGCCTTAGGGGGATGTTTACTACGGCGCTAATAGGTAATACTATAGGGAAGGGATCTAGAGTAATAAATAATAGGAAGGCTAGGATCTTAACGGTCTAAATTAATAATAAAACTAAGAGGGAGGCGGTAAGGGCGCTTATTAGAGAGTAGCTAGTTAAGAGATTTAGGATAATTATATTCCTAAGGATATAAGAGATTATAGTAGTAAGGTACCTAGTTAGAGGTAACCTATTACTATTTATAATAGAGATAGAGGTAAGGGAGGAGCTAGAGGAGAATAATAACTAGGTAAGGAAGGTATATAAGTTAATAAGGGTATTAAGATAGACCTTCCTAGTTATAATATATAGGGTACTAAAGAAGTTAGTAGATATATTAAAATAGAAAGAGGCTAAAGAGATAATTATTTAATAGAATAAGAAGAACCTCCTAGGGCTAAAGATTATAAGGGTAGCCTAGCCGTAGGTAGTTATATAGGAGAGGAGAGAGGGAGAGGTAGTAAAGGAGAGGGCCTTACTACTATTAAAGCTCCCTACGCCGGAGATAGTAGATAAAGTAATTAAGAAGGGCTTAATAGAGGGGTATAACCTCTTAAAGTATAAGAGGTAGGAGAGGAATAGGGTTATAATATAGTACTTTAACTATTAATAGTATAAGTATATAATAGGATATTATAAGAGCTTAATATAATATAAGATCTACGCCGGCTGGTATAACTTAAGGGAATATAAGGTAAAAGAAGGGGAGGTTAAGAGGTATAATAATTATAAAAAGAATAGCTATATAACCTAGGAGTAAAGATATATAATTAAGGTAAGAGAACTAAATAAGCTCTACTAGAAGATAGTAGAAAATAAGAAGAAGCTATATAAGAGCTTTACGAGAGGAAATAGGTAATAGGATACCTAGAAGTAGCCCTAAGAGGAGTAGATAATAGTAGTAGTAAGGAAGAAGAGGAAGCCTATATTAGGGTTTAAAGACCTTCATAAGATTATAATATAAACGGGTCCCTAGGGGGATATAAGAGAAAGGGGAACTATATTACTACTAGTAGTAATATTATAGAATAGGCTAGGAAGGCTAATTACTCTCTAAGTAATAAAGATAGGCTAATAGATATTAAAGGAAATACTAGTATAAGAGGCCGTAAGTATTAAGGGAGTAGAGGCTATAAGGGATATTTAATAGGGATCCTTATAAGGGTATAAAAGATAATAAGACTACTATAATATAATATATAAAGGGAGCGGACTATAATAATAATAGCGCTATTAGAAGATAAGGAGGTATAATAGATAGATATCCTAACTATCTAGGAACTACTATATATAGAGAGGATAGGTTTAATATATAACTTAAGTAGAGGAGCGTTCTACCTAGTATATAAGATAGGGAGGGATATAAAGATATATTTCTTTATAAATAAGCGCTAGAATATTAATAAATAGGAAGTTAAATTTATATTAGGGGACTTATACTCCCTAGGGATATAAGTTATAAGAAAAGAAGGGGGAGTATTAATATATCTCTAGATATATAATATATATAACCCTAGCCTAGAGTCTAGAACTTTAATAGATAGCCCCTCTATACTATTAAGGGTAAAGGAGTAGCTAAGTTAACCTAGGGAATATATATTAGTTAGAGACTTTAACCTCTATTACCTAAATTAAAATAATAGGGGTAGATATATATACTATAAAGTAGTAGATACGCTTATAGATATTATAAAAGAAAGGGGAATAGAGCTTATTCTACTAGAGGATATAATAACCTAGAGGGTAAGGAAAGTAGAAAGTACTATTAATCTAGTATTTATAATAGAGGCTATTAAGTAAATACTATTAAAATATTATATTAGGCTAGACCTTTATTATAAGTCTAACTATATTCTAATATATACTAAAGTTAGCCTTAAGGTAGAGGAGGTAATCTTATACCTATAGAGGGTATAAAAGATAGTAGACCTAGTAGAGATAGAGAGGCGGGCGGGCGCCCTTTAATACTCGCTACTAGACGGGGAGCTAATAATTAAGGGGTAGATAGATAGCTACCTAGTTAATATACTCTAAGGCCTAGCGGAAATTATAGAAATGGTAGTATTATAAGTAAAGCCCTCTTTAAAGGTAAAGTCCTTCTAGAATTTAGATTATATAAAGGTTATAAAGATAGCGCTAAAGCTTAGGGTAGAGTATAATTACGGGAGAAGCTAGAGGAGTCTAGAGACGTAGTAAGAGGCCTAGAAGACTAAAGGGAGGGTATTAAGGAAGGTAAAGGCGCTTTATTTTAAGGAGGGAGTATATAAGGTATCTTAATTACTTAATAGACTTTAGAAACTAGTTAAATAGGGCTAAGAGAGAAGTATATTACTTTAAGAACTCCTAAAGTTCCCTACCCTTAGGAAGGATAGGGGAGGCCTTAAAGCGGAGTTATTCTAGGAGAAGGTAGAGGTCTTTTAAGGGACCTTCTTCCCCCTACCTTTAAGGGTAGATCTAGATAATATCTAAGGGTTTTAATATAAGATACCCCTAATAATAAATATAAGGGTTATTAAAGAGGAAGTCTATAAAGTAATTAATAGGCTAAAGTAGGATAAAGTACTAGGGATAGATAGAATCCTAAATAAGTTCTTAAGAATAGTAGAGAAGGAGCTACTACCTAATTTTATATACCTATTCTAGGCTTACCTAAGGGTTAGATACTACTTAATAGAGTTTAAAAAGGCTAATATAATTATCTTAAAGAAGTTAAAGAAAGAGGACTACTTTAAACTAAAGTTATATTATTTAATTACCCTTCTTAATACCTTAAGGAAGGCGTTAAAGGCGGTTATAATAAAGAAGCTAGGCGACCTTATAAAGGAATATAAACTACTACCCTAATAGTAAATAGGGGTAAAGAAGGGAAGATTAATAGTAATATCTCTTAAGATAATAGTAGAGGTAGTATATATAATATAGAATTACGGTAAGTCTAATATAATAAGTATACTATTATTAGATATTATAGGGGCCTTTAATAATATCTCTTATAAGAGGTTATTATATAACCTAAAGAAGAAAGGGGTCTTAACCCTTATTATATAATAGGTATAGAGCTTCCTAATAGAAAGGGCTATAGTAATTATACTAGGCTAGGAGATAAGTAAGATAGAGATAGTAGAAACTAAAATCCCTTAGGGATCCCTAATATTACCTATTTTATTTCTATTTTTTAACTCCCTACTTATAGAAGAGTATATAAAGATAAAACTCTAGGTATAGATTAAAGGCTTTACTAATAATATCTACCTAATAGTATATAGTAAAAGTATTAAAGAGAATTATAAGATCCTAGTAAAGGTATATAAGGTATACCTTTATTAGGTAAATATATATAGGGCGACCTTTACCCCTTATAAGTATAAGTTAATCTACCTATTAAGGAGCTTAAAGAGGTTTAATATAAAGGTAATAATAGACCTTAAAGTAGTAGTAGTATACCTAGAGATATTAATAAGAGTCTTTAAACTCTATATTAATAGTAAATTAAGATAGGGCCTATATATTAATAAGGTAAAATTAAGGATAAAGATATAGAAGCTAGTCCTATTAATTATTACTAGCTTAATATAAGGCGCTATACTTAATAGGATAAGATAGGTTTATAGTATTATAATCTAGCTAATAATAACCTACGCGGCGGAGATATAGTATAGCCTAAAGGGGATATTAGAGGTAAGGAAGGTTATTATTATAATATTAAAAACTATATAAAACAGGTACCTAAGGATAGTACTTAGAGCCTTTAAAGTAATTAATATATAAGTACTAAAGGTAGAATTAGAGGTCTTATTAATAAGGATAGGCCTTAATTAGTTAGTATTATATATATTAGTAGTGCGGGGGATCTACCCGCTAACTAAGGAAGGGAACGCGAGGATCTATTATAAGCTAAAAGGGAAAGAGGGAAGGGAGAAAAGGGTTATAAAGACTCTAATAGAGGAAAAGTAGTCTTAGGTAAGGGGAGCCCTCTAGGTAATAGTAAGAGGAGGAGACGCTAGGATAGTAGCCTAGCTTATCCCTAAAGAAATTAGGAGGTAGGTAAAGGAGAAGTAGAAAGAGAGGCAGTAAGGATATTAAGAGGGTATCCTTAATTATATTAAGACGGCGGTATAAAGGGATAAGATCTAAGAGATAAGAGTTAATCTTTATATAAGGCTTTTTAAGGTTAAGAGCTTTATAGGTATCTAATTATATATAAAGAAGATAGGATTATATACCTTCTTATATAAAAAAAGGATACTAGGGGTTAATAATACTAGTTATAAATATAGATAGAGGTATTAAGATATTAAGTATATACTTATATTCTACTCTAATTATATAAAAGGGAGGAGGTAGATACTTTAAAGGGCGGGGTTAAATAATTTCTATTAAATAATATTAACCTTAAAGGGGTTAAAAGTAGTAATTAAATAGGTTATTTAATAAAGTATACTTAGCTAGTTTATATTAATAAGGGAATAACTTAGAGGGGCTATACAAGGGCGGATAGGCTCTAATTAGAAGGTAGAGGGGTAGGTAACCCTAGAGAAAGAAGAGATAAGATAGTATATAGTATCTAGAGTTCTAGAAGTATAATAGTAAATAGGATAGGAGATAAGGTTTTCTTCTATAGATTATAGTTTCCTCTAGTAAGCTAGATATAGACCGCCCTTATTAGCTCTAAGTAGCTAGATAGTAGAGTATAAAATATAAATATAAATATAAATATAAATAGTCTTAACTTATATTATAACTTATTACGTCATCGCTACTTATTTAATATAGGAATATATTTAATATTTTATTTACGCTTTAATTACGCTAATATATTATAGGCTCTTATTAGTTTATAAGACCTATTAAGGTCCTTATCTAGTACCTATTAGTTATATTTACTACCCTAACTAGTCTACTTAACTTTATACTAGATACCTTATTTATTATTAACCTTACTAATAATTTCTTCTACCTCCTATTATTCCTTATTATTAATAAGTTTAGGTACTTATATAAAGATATCCGCTATAAGAGAGTAGTCTCTTTAGTAGTAAGGTTTAATTAGTAATATATAGAATATATTATAGATCCTATATAATAGTAGTAATAGTAGATAATACGCCTATAAACTAATCTTATTAATAACCTAGAATAATCCTACGTACTTATAAGCTAACTTCTTACTTAGGTGTTATTACTTTAGGTTCTTTATAACTAATATTACTAAATCGCTAACGTTATATATCTATAGCTTATAGTTCTAATTATAGTACTTTACTTAAGACGCTTAGGCGGCTTAAAGGCGTTTTATAGCTTTATCCCTTACTACTTATAATATTCTAACTCTATTATTTATAGCAGGTATTCTCCCTTCTAGGGACTTATCCTTAAGTTCCTAATAAACTTCTAGGTAATAACTATATATAAGAAAAAACGGTATTATTCTAATAGAGGAATAAATACTATTTATATATATAAATTTAGTTATAAGTAGTTATCTAGCTTAATTAGTTTACATATTATTAGTAAATATATATAAGTAGTATTTTAATACCTAATTCTAACGCTTAGTCTACCTATTAGTTTATAGGTAAAAGGCTATACTTAGGCGGCGTTTTATCTTAGAGTAAAAATAGACCGCTAATTAAAAGGTACTTATAAAGATAGAACCCCTATTACTTATAATACTATTAGGTATATTATAATAGTAAATAATTTTATTATAAAATATATTTACTAGCTTAGTAGTATTAATTATTATTATAGTAGGGATATACCTAACTATTTTTATAAAATAATTAATAACTATAAGGATAGAATTATAGATAATTCCCTTAGCCTTACTTAGAGGTAACTTTATAATAAAATCTATAGATATTTCTTTCTATAATTAGGTAGTAATAGGTAATAAACTTAATTCATTATAAGTATAATAGCGTAGTAACTTAGTTCTTTAATAGATATTATAAGTTTAATAATACTTAGTAACCTATTTTATACTACTATTTTAATAGTATTTATATATAAGAAGATTATACGTCTTCTTAGCGCTAAAATATCCTAATAAAGGATTATTATAATAGTGATTAATTAGTTTACTACGTAGGGCTTTATCCCTTAGAATATAGGGACGACCTTTAAAGGTTAATGGCCCGTTAGAATTTAAACTCTAGGCCTTAGAATATCTATAATAATATTATTTAGTAGGCGCTTCTAAGAAGGACTTTACCTAATTATTATACTTTTATAAGTTATAAATTAAGGTTTTTATAAGCCTTTAAGTATCCTTATAAGTTAAGTCTAGAATATTTATAATATCCTTTCTAGGGATAATAACCTAAATACTTATAATTCTAAATATAGGCGCTATAACCGCGATAATAGCTTATATTTCTTTAGAACTATTATTCTTTTATAAGGTAAGCTTATTCTATAATATTAGTAAGAGCTTTATATTTAGGGATAATTTTCCCTTATAATTAGGTTAGTAAGACGGCGCGTTAGTAGGGTTTAACTTCTCTAGGTAATAGAATATCTTAAAGTTATAAGTAGCGAGCTTAAGCGCTTATCTAGCTTACCTAGAGTTTAATTCCTTTTACTTTATAAAGCCTTTTAAGTTATTATAATTAATCTATACCTTAATTATAAAAGTACTTCCTTTTATGTAGTATTACTACTATTTTATTACTATTATAATAGCGAGTAGCTCCTAATTATAGGTTTTATAATTTTATTCTAGGTTAATTATCTTCTAAGACTAGAATATAACGGGTTATTAATTACTATCCTTATCCTATTAGGATAGGATAGTACTTATAATAAAATTTAAGGTATCCGTTTCTATCCTTAAGGCCTTTATAAGGTTATAGTAGCGTAGAAACGGCGCTAATATAAAGGTATCCTATAGTAATTAAAATACTCTATTAATAGTAATAGTTTAATTTAAAGGACCTATTTTCTTACTATCCTTACTACCTTTAAGTAGGCTAGTAAGTAGCTTAGCTATATAAGAATAGCTATAAATAAATTAATAGTAGAAATTTATAAAGCTTAAAAAGACTTATATATCCTAATAGGTCTTAGGCTTAGGCTAGTCCCTAATTATTATTATACGCTCTAAATCTATTTTAATACTATTAGTTAAAATAATAAACCCTAAAAATTTAACCCTTTTAATACTAAATTAGTACTTTTTAGATTAGTATATAGGGAAAACTAATATAACTATTCTAGTACTTACTAAATATATTATTAGTAATCTACTAGGTTAGAGCTATAAATAAGGATATTATCTAGGTATACTATATAGATTATATTAACTAGACCTACTAAGGCTCTATTAATATAGGCTTAAAATATAACCGGTATATTAGTAAGCCTAAAAGGTATAACTAAATATTTAAAGTAGTTATAATAAGTTTAGAAAGTAGTTTTCTATTTATTACCTTCTTTAATATAGATCTAATAATAAGTATCCTTTAAGTCTAACTTTATAAAAACCTTAGAACTATATAGGCGGTCTAATATCTTAGTAATAAGAGGTAATAGGTATCTATTCTTTAGAGTTATAATATTTAACCCCTTATAATCTATATATAAATATAGCCTACTATCCTTCTTTAGTATAAAGAGAATAGGTGCTCCGGCTAATAAGATAGAGCGGCGAATAATCCCCTTTTAAAGTGAATCCTTAAGGTAGCGCCGTAGCTCCGCTAGCTTAATTTAAGATAAATTATAAAGCGGCTTATAAGGTAGTTCCTTACCTTCTATAAGATCTATAGCGTAGTTACCTTCCTTAAAAATAGGTAAGGTACCCGCTTTCTTATTAAAAAAGATATTAGTAAAGGCCTCTAATTCCTTAGGAACTTAAGGGACTTCTTATTTACTAGACGCTATACCGGCGTATATAATAGTAAATATATTTAGCTCTTTCCTAATATTTTAGGTAAACGCTTAGGGCTTATTAACTTATAATATACTAGAATTAACTTTAAAGCGCTAGTAATCTCCTCTAGATCTAATAGTATACGCTATTATTTTAATCCTAGTATACCTAAAATAATATTAGGGCCCTTTTAATCTATTATATAAAAAAGAGTAGTATACTCCTTTTTATAGCCCTAGCTATCTATTAACTAGTAATATAATTAGTAGGCTTTATAGATATATATACTACTTCTACTAAGCGCTTATACTTATAATAAGATAGCTCTATAAGGCTATAAATCCTATTAGATTATAAACTTTTATAAAATTAAGTTTAGGTATAACCTAGAATCTAAAAGTATTATAACTTAATACTAATTACCTTATAGCTCCGCCTAATCCTTTATAAGGATTAATAATATTACCTTTATTAGTTAATCTTCTTACCCCTCTTTTAAGGTAGTTAAGGGGCTAGTTCTTTTTTTACTAATATTATACTAATATTAAGATAAGCTTAAGGCTTATTAAGATTAATATAATTTAGTTAAATATAGCCTTCTTTATTATAATAAAAATAAACTATAGAATCTATCTTAATATTAGGCCTAGCCTTCCTTTTTAAGGTATTATCCTTAAAGCGCGACTACTTACTACTACTACTATTAGAACCCTTAGGCTTTATAATATAATCTTCTAAGGACTTATTACTACCTTTTAATTTTAGCTAAGACCTACCCTAGGTTTTTCCTTAAGAATCTAAGCCGCCTACGTAGTACTTATATTCTAAAGTATTCTCTAGTATAATAGCCTAAGTAAATATCTCCTTATACTACTTAATAATATTATTAATACTAAGAATTTTATTCTTTAGCTTATTATAGAGCTTTATAAGGAAAATATAAGCCTTATACTCTTTATTAAAAGGTAGTAAATAAGATTCTAACTCCTCTAAATAGGCCTTAAAATTTAAGACCTTTTAATTATTATATTAGTGTACTTACTCCTACTTTTTATAAATAAGGAGATAGTAGCTCGTTAGATCTATAACTAAGTTAAGTAGAAACCTTTTAAAGAATTTAAATATAATATTAGCTAAATTTTAACTCCTAAAATAGGTATACTATTAAGCTTTAAGGTCCCCTTCTAGGGAGTCTATATAATAGGCTATATAGGACTTATTTATAATAAAATACTCCGGACTTATAATAAATTTAATGTTAACTTTATAAAATTAATATAAATACTCTCCTTTAAAGGATCCTTTATAAGGTCTTATCTTTTTAGGGCGAAGTATATATATATAAGTATATTAAGACGGCGCTAAGATAGTAGTATTTTAAACTCCTAGGTTAATACTAACCTAAGGAATATAAAGTACTTTATTATAGGCTAGTAATATAGCTAATTTATTTTATTATTTAAGATAATAATTTTTATTCTAAGCCTCCTCTAATAGCTATTCTAGCTTATCTAGAGTAGAAGGAGTAAAAAGTCCTCCTTCTAATAAAGTATTATAACGGCGTTTTAATAATATTTCGCGTAGTAATAGTTCTATTTAATTATTACCTTTAGCCTATTAATTATTATAGGGTAAACCCGATATAATAATAGCTCTAGGCCTTTTCCTTTAAAAAGGGAGAGAGATTAAAATTATAAGGCCTATACCCGCTAGCTTTATAGCGGCGTGTTAGGTAATAAAAGACATAGAGTTATATTATAGGGTTTAATAATAGGTATAAGTCTACTAATAGATTAGGTAGTAGGCCTATTATAGTAGTAGAACTAATCTCTAAGGAATTTAGAAGAAGAATAGGGGATAGCTAGGTAGATATATATCTACTAAGTATAAGTATAGTCTAGGCCTCCTATTACTAGGATATTACCCCGTATTTCTAAGGAAGGTTACCTGAAGCAGGTTATAAGGTAGTATATAAGGCGTATATACACTTAAGCCTAACACGTATATAATACTATAACTATTTAAGGTTTAGTTAGCTATTATTACGCTAAGTAATATACCTCACGTAATCTAATTTCCCTAGGAACTTTTCTTTATAGTATTACCTGTAGTAAGATAATAGTATAGCTATAGTATTACCTATAGTATAGCTATAGTATTACCTATAGTGTAGTAATAGTATAGTTATAGTATAGTACTCCCTATAGTATAGCTATAGTATAGCTACCGTATTACTTATAGTATAGCTATCGTATTCCTTATAGTATAGCTACTATATTACCTATAGTATAGCTATAGTATTCCCTATAGCATTCCTATAGTATTAGGGCTATAGTATTACCTATAGTATAGCTATAGTATTCCTTATAACATAGCTACCGTATTACCTATAGCATAGCTATAGTATAAGTATAGTATAGGTATAGTAGTCCCTCTAGCATGGGGTATAGTATAGGGTCTAGTATAGGGATAGTATTAGGGGATAGTATAGGTATTAGGAACCGTACGCTTATAACGTACGCTAAAAGGGTAAGCTAGGGTGTTCGGATCGATAATTAGAACCCCCTATTCTAGGCTATATACGAGACATTTTATAATAACTATCTCCCCCTCTAAGGCTATTATCCTAATAGCTACGAGGTAGATTACGGTAAAACAGCGCGCTACTACGGGCCGTACCTAGAGCGGTATTCTAAGGGCCCCCGGCCTAGTTAAGGTCCGTTTAAGGCGTATAACAGAGGTTTTTAGGCCCCCTAAGATGATTAGACGCCCCCGTACGAGGTACGCCAGCGTTAAAACGCGTAATCGGGCCGCCCTAAGTAGGGTACGGCGGCGTAAACGGCGTAAGAATTGCCGGTATAGGGACCCTTAAGGGAAGCTATAGCTACGGCACGAATGATTAGACGCCCCTATACGGGGTATATTAGGCGCTACCGGCGCTGCTAACGCTAGCGCAGGCCCCCGATTGGGGGCGCCTGCAGGCACGTAATTAGGTCGCCTAGGGCGTAAATCACAACGAAATACCAAATTCTTGACGAAAATAACAGGTCTTCCCCCCTAGGGGGAATTAAATACTAGGCCTATCCCCTAATTAGTAAGTCTACTCTGCCCTAGCCTCCGGGGGAGCTAGACCTAGAGGGTAGATCCAAATATAATTATTAGGAACCGCACGCCTGTAACGTACGCTAAAAGGGTAAGCCGGGGTATTCGGGTCGATAATCGGAACCCCCTATTCTAGGCTATATACGAGACATTTCGTAATAATAGGGGATAGTATAGGGGATAGACTAACCGCGTCGAGTCGGTACTTCGAACTCGAGTCAGGTACCCGACTCGAGTCTTGGCGATTTGATACTAAAATCTGGTACTAAGTACCTCGAGTCGGTACCTAGGTAGGTACCGAGTATTAGTACCGAAGTATTAACTCGAATTACTAAGACATTTTTTCTAGTAATATTTTCTATTTTTAGTAGTATTTCTTACTATATTTTCTGTTTTTTTTCTAATTATTATTATTATTATTACCTAGGGAATTCTTAAAAGTAAATAAGGTAATATAAGAAGGTAATATATATCCCTAGGAAAATAATAACTATAATATTAGGAATATTTTTTATCTATAATAATATTTCATACTATATATAAGATTTACTAATAGATTACTAAGTATTATTATTATTACTAACTAGGTAATTCTTAATAGTAAATAAGATAAAATAGAAAGGTAATTATTATAAAATACTACTATAGTAGGTACTATATAGATTAGTTAGATATAAGGAGTTACCTTAGTAGATAGTAAGGTAAGCCTATATATACCTATTACCTAATAGTATCCTTTACCTCGTATTACTTTTTATAATGTAATTCCGCTATATTTAGTAGTAATACTATTATATAATATCCTAATAGGTTAGAAACGACCTGATAGGTAGTATAGACTAGGAGTCCTCTACTAACAAACCTAGTAGTAGGCCGCCGCTAAGTTTACTATTCTATACTAGTTAAATTAGACTAGATTTTACCTTAATAAGTACGAGGTAAAATTAGAATAACTATAATACCTCTAGATCCCTACCTCTCTATAATATTAGGTAAGACGCCTATCTAATATCTTAACTACTAGATTTAGTATTTAGCTTTTACCCCTTACTAAGAAATTAGTCTTCTTAGAAGATTAAGGCTATAGTTTCCCTAGCGGGGAAACTATTATAACTCTAAGATAGTAATAACCGCCTACTTTTCCTATCTATCTTAATTCTTTTACTACTTTCTATTTACTATTTACTTTACTTACCTTTATACTTATTAGTTTATAACGCGTTTTTCTCTATTATAGTTATTACTATTATTTACTATAATCTACTCCGTCTTATTAAGGAAGTAGACTTACTTCGTTTAAAGGATTAATAAATAGCTTCCTATAGTAGCGTCTTTATAGGCTACCTTAGAAGAAAATACTATCCTTTTTACTTTCTAGTTAGACGCTTTTATTAAAATAGGGTATTTATAGATTAATTTAATACTAGAGAATTTATAGAATTATATATAAAATCGTAACTACCTCTTCCTAGCCGGTATAATTAGCTACTAAATACTATAAACTATTAATAAGGAGTACCCGTACTTACTCTAGGACTTATTCTATAAAGCTATTAATTTAGCCCTTAGATTAGATTATTAATAAGCTAGCCCTTTAACTTATAATAAAAGGGTTTACTAGGGATATATAGGAAATTACCCTACCTACTCTTAAGGAGAGTTCTTAGTTAGAACTAGCCTATACTTCTATTACCCCTTACTCCTTATTACTTATATTTATCTAAGCTCCGCGGAAGGTACCTCTAATTACTACCTCTATTAAGGTATTAATATCTATCCCTTTTAGGATATATCCGCACCTTAATTAGGAGTTATTAGTACTACGACAGCCTAGCTACTCCCTAATCTTAGTAGAACTAGAGCCTAGTAAGGCTACTTAGATAGAAAATACCTCTTAGGAGCCTAAAGATATTACTAATTAGCTATTCCTATAGAAATAATAACTATAATATTACTAATATTTTTTATTTATAGTAGTCTTTACTATTATATCTATAACTTACTACTATATTACTAAGTATTATTATTATTATTACCTAGCCTAATCTAGGTAATTCTTTAAGGTAATATAAAAAGGTAATATATATCCCTAGGGAACTAGAAGGGGTATTAAAATTCTAATTAGAAAAGAATTTATTTTTAATATAAGGGTAGTTCTAGAAAATTTTTAGGGTTCCTTACTATTTTATTAGGGGATTAGCGTCTTGGCGATACCTTGGCGATTCGAGTCGGGTTAACCCGATTCGCCAAGGTATCGAGGCCTTGGCGAGTCGGTACCGGAAGTAGGTACCGAGTATTTCGGTCGGTACTAAGACCCTGACCCGAGTATTCGGTCGGTACTAAATCTTAGTACCGAATCCCGACTTGACGGTCAGTCTAATAGGCGAGTATAAAGAGAGTATAAGCGAGTAAGGGGGAGTAAAGGGGAGTAAAAGCACGAATTAAGCCTTAGCGCAGGAGTAATACGGTAATACTAAAACTTAAGGATACTATATATATATTATATATACCTCGAACTTAGGATCTAGAATTACCTTTCCGGGACGGGAAAGGGAGCAGGGCCGCTTTAGAGGGAGCACCGAGAGAGCACGAGGGAGCACCGAGGGAGCAGGAGGGAGCAGCATGGGAGCACGGGGGAGCATGATGGGGCAGTGCAGGGGCGTAGCAGATGGGAGACTGAAATGGCATCCTCTGTCTCGGCTTGAGCTGCCCTCGTTGCTTTTCTGCTGCATAGATTTCGCCACTTCCTACAGGATCCTTTTGGCATCAAGTTTTACCATCTCCCTTCTACAATTTACCTATCCGAAACGACCACGATAAGTCCCACTCCAACATCAAAACCCGCCCTCCCTTTACGCTCCCCATCCCAATCTATCATCAAGCCGTCGGTATCGCCCCCCGAGCCGCAAGTGTGATGCTCGAAGCCTACGCATAAGCCGTAAGCGGCACATACTGATCCTCCTCCCACCAGGATTACAATCCGTCGCCTTCGCGCTCGCCGGCGAACTATAAGTAGCACTATTGGCCGGCAACCCATCGCAAGAGAACTGCCCGACCTCCTTGATCTTGCCGAAGTACTGGCAGTTCTTATAGTCGTACGTGGCGAACTTGTCGCTCTGGACTGTATAATTAGAACTACCGCCGGCCAAGGGGAAGAAATCGGCTGTAGGGGGATGTTAGGGCCGCAGACGGGGATAGTTTCGTTCTTAGGGAAGACATCCCAAATGTAGCCGTTGTCTTCACAGGAGACGTCGGAGCAGGAGGAGCCGTGGTAGAGGATTATGGCTACGTCGGGTTGGCTAGGGGGTGGGGCTATGTTTGTGGTTTTGGCCGTCGTTTTAGCTGTGTAGTAAGGGAGTCTGGTGCACGTGTTAAAGATGAGGACGGCTATATAATATGGCATGAGGTTGGGTTACCGAGCTCAAGCTCAACCTCGACAAGATGATTCCTACGGTGCAAAGTCCAGTATCAACCCCATCTCAGAACTCCGTTGGCCTCCGCCGTCCCCAAAGTGACGCCAGAACCCCCTAATCGGGCGACGGAAGTCGACTTCTCATTCAAGAATTGTGCGCCAAAATATGGTAAGGAAGAGTCAAGACGACACATAGTGAGTAGACATTCCATCTATGGTTCCGGTATGCTTAAGCTGCATTGAACCCATTACGCATAATTACATTGAAACCAGTTGTAGAACACAATCACATCTAGTCTGACGAGGCCTTAAACAAAGCAAAAGAACCGACGAAAAATGAGCCATTACCTATGCCTTATAACAATTTGAGTGTATAAGAAACCCAAAAGATGCAGTAAAGTATACCAGAATCCGGACCCTCCGATGGTCTCTTCTCTATTGCCATAATTTTCGCTGACCCTGCACATAGGGTTACCACTATATCATATATTTGACTTTGAGGGGCGCTGGCTAGCCGGCTTTGCTTCAGAAGGACATCCATCAATCTCGTGAGCGCTTATTTTGCCCTATTCCGTCGTCCAGGTCCAACTGTTTGTCTCTAGCACGTTTTCTCGGATTATCTCTTTCTGGTGTTTTTTTGTTATGAGGCCGCATACTGAGGTTCCTTCTTGCTTGCAATCTTTTTCCGTGTGGGCGCGATTTCGGTGTCGTGTTCAAAGACTCCGATGTTGGAGGATATTGGATATCCTTGCTCACAGTGTCTCGTGATAGGTTTCGTAAAGGTGAGTATACATTTTCAATGGCGTTATTCTCTGCGGCCATTATGTGTAACCACCAAAGAGCCAGGTTCACTGTCATATTTGCCACACTATCTTGGGTCTCTCCTACGCCATTAGTCCACGGAATGGCTCTGTACTCCAAAATGCCGTATCTCTGGGCTTTAGCGGCAGGGGATCCATCATCAGCCAGCTTGTTTGCTATGGTATCCATCTCGGATTGAGAATCCCTCTCTTGCGATTCGGTCTCTGATCCAGGTCGTACTCGTACCACAACGAGCTCTGCATCGGTAATAATGTAGCCATAACGTGCATTGGCCCAGGTGCAATAGGTGAAGATTTGTAACAATGGTTGTCTTCAGTCTTTGTCCCCGGATTTGAAATGCAGTGGACCTTGCCGGATCCAATCGCTCGACCATTTAGTGTTCAATTTGGTATCTCCCGGTAGAATATTTGAAGGCCTGTTTTGAGAAGTAGGGCGTAGGACCCCGGCCCAGTCTGGGCGAAAGTTGGAAAGAGACCCGGGATAATCTGCTTGCGCACCTTTTACCATGTATATTCTTTGACTATTCTGATGGAAGCTCTGAGCCGCCACCAATGCATCAGTCACTGTGGAATAAGTCCACTTGGTGAGTAAGGTATTGAGTGAATCTTCATCCCGGATCTCGCAGAATGGAAACTGTGGTATCTTTGCATGATCGTGAAGGCCAGGATGATGACGTTGTAAGACCTCATTCAATTCACCGCTGTAGATTGTCCTGAGAGACTCAAGGTCGAAGTCCTCCCACGATCTGATCTCCTCAGGCCGGACCCACACGCTATGCATAGATTTAGTATTTTTGCCCCGAATACAATGTTGGGTTTTGAGCGGAGGATTGTCTTTTCTAAGGTACTGTAAGAGAGTTGGCATCGTGAGTGCCATGATTGGTGATGCAGGCTGACTGTTGGCAGCCCACAAAGATTTGCGTAAACGAATAAAAGAAACGGTAGGTGCAGACAGTGGCCCATCTCCGGGATAAATGAAAGGAGTTGCTGACACTCTTCCTCCGCTAAATCATCTATTTTAATGGATTGCAACCAATTTTGAAACTGCATTTGTCCGAGATTAGAAAGAGGCACATTCTGCGTAGTAGCTACTGTACATGTTGCAGCCATTAAGGGTCAAATACACTTATGAAGAATGCTCCAAAGTCCAATGGCAAGGTAGTGTCCCTGAAATCAGACATGTGTGCGTGTGGTTCAGTGTTATCTACGTCGCATATTACTCGCCGGGATAAAATTCATCCAACCAGGACTCGCTTTGGCGCCGACCCTGAATTTGAAGAGCTTGCTTGTGCCCCATTTCTGGTTTACAGCGTGCATATGAAAATTGTAATCTAGATCCAATCAGGATTCGCGAGCGAATGGTAGTGCCATGTACCCTACTGGAGCTGCAGTCTCTGACGGATGCTTCGATGGGAGTTCTCGGGGAGCTTCAGGCGCTCTGAGCTCCTTTTGTACTTTTTCTTGTAGAATAAGCAAGAAATATTAGGATACCACATACTGATTACCTCCGCACAATAACTAAGATTTTGAGCCGCTCGTTTAGGCCTAGATTTCGAAGTGAGTGAGATTTGTACAAGTCTAATTAGGGTCTAAGCGTAGAATTTTAAGAACATAGATAGTGAACAGCTGAGGTCGTGCCGCTTGCACAATCAAACCAAACCCCTAAGAGTAAGAGGCGGCGATTTAAGGGTGTGATGGGACGGCTCGCTATTGGCGGAACCTAAAAGATGTACGCCTTGGAGCGCCTGTGGTATTGTCTCATTGCCCCGTCTCCTTTCTTGTGCATCAGAGATAGAGCTAGAAATGGTGGTCATGGCTTCCGCAAAATCAGACACTCAGAAGATGTACTTCCCACTCTCTCTCCACTCGGTGGTCGACCATCAGCATGGTCAAATGGCCGAACTACGATCGACATCTTCCTCAGTGTAAAGGTCCGAAGCTGAACCCATTTTCTCATCGCAAGTCCAAAGTCGACTTCATACGTTTGCTCAGTGACAGCAAGTCTACCGGGTCCACAGAGTCTGGTGGCCATGCGCATGTTTTCGAAACCTCTATAGGAGGAGAAACGTACGCGTTGAAGGTGGTGAGCTACATGCCCAGACGGCAAAATACATTGCGTTCCGGACTAACTCATTAATGTCGCTATAGTTCAAGTTCTATGACGATGAAGAAGCCCGAGCAGGGCTGAAATATACAAAAGCCGACCACAATATCTCAATCGATCTCCTCCATTCTCATTCGGATCCCTTCTACAATGAATGCCGTGCATTTGGGCAAATAATTCAGGCTGGTAAAAATGGCAAAATTGCGGTTCGCTGCTACGGACATATCACTTTGCCTGCCGAAACAGAGAGGGACTTGGATCAAAAGTTCAAAGTAGCATGGGATCGCCCTGCTGAGGACTGCGATAAGCCTATATCCAAAAGGCAGCCCTTCCGTGCCATTGTGAAAGAATTGATTATAGAAGACACTCCCCTTTCTCAGAAAATTGTGAATAAGATGGTGAAGGATTTAAAAGAAATACGGGCTCTTGGAGTCTACCCTATGGACGTATGCCGGCGAAACTACAGGGCAGGGCAGCTTGTGGACATGAGTATGGCGATGACTGAGCCACATTATTTGTTCGGTTTGCGGTCGAAGCGACATGTTGATGATATGAAGCGGGAGGATTTGGCTAACATTCTGCAAATAGCAAAGGATGGAGGTTTCACCTGCAGAGTGAGAGACGACGAATTCTGTGCAAAACTCCGGCCTCGAGGCGGCAAGAAGATTTCATACAAATAAGACCTTAGTCAAGATGATTGAGCAAATATCAATGAAGAGTACTCTCAGCTGACTCGGAAGCTTTCAGGCCAGACAGCTCATGCATGATGGGAAAGCACTTACCGGCTTTAGTCTTTAGCCTTACTTGTTGAACGGATCTTATTTAGCGCGTCATGATCATCAAATCTGAAGCTACATTCGACCCAGTTTATTCCATATCAGTCTATGGATGGATGGTTTTCTATCGGTTCGAAATATGACGTCTGTAGTACAACTTTGAAAAGTGACGAGATAGATAGAGTGAGCATAGGACAGAATTCTAATCGCACAATGCCTTTATCTTCAGGCTCCGCGAGGGAAACCAGAGGATCTTGCGACAGCATAAGACATAGGCAGCGAAGGAGCCGAGGAAGTGGAGGACGTCTCATCTGGAAGGCACCTTGGACAGAGTCCGAGTGAATCTGAGAGTGGCCCAGCAGCTGCTGGCGTGGACCACAGGTAAATCATTAGCAACAGCTAGTGTCTGGACCATAGTAAGCTGTGTGAATAAACGCAGGTAGGATTGCGATTCTATAGATCCGTAAGGAGAGGAGCACAAGCAGAAGAGAGCCGCGCGGAGCCAGTGATTGAGCCTTGGGGCTCAGAAGTTGATCGGCTAGGGTCGAGACGTAATTCATAGACAGATTCTTCGGGACGTAATTGAGTAGTGACCTCGCTCCTGGACAGGCTTGCTGTTTAGCCGTCTGATCGAGCTGCCTAGCCATGGAAGTAGTTCTGTTGAGTGAGAAAAGCCGATGAATGAAAGGCTCTGGTCAAAGGATGCCAATAAAGGCCCGATTGTAATACAATACGGTTTAGAAAGAGGGTAGAAAGCAAGCTGCTCGCTATTCAATCAAAGACAACGTGCTATTTTGTCCTTCCTAGTGCCCCTTATGCCCCTTCGCTACACTTTGCGTACCTGTGGCTGGAGCTCAAATGGCGGGCAGCCGGTGGAGCCAGAATCGGCCCCTCTCTGAGTAGGATCCAACGCCTCTTATGTATTATTAATGTACACTAAGTCAAAGGATTCTAGGAGGGGCAGAGAGGGAGCATAAGGGGAGCATAGGGGAGCGTGAGGGAGCACGGGCGAGCAGCGAGGGAGCATAGGGGAGTACAGAGGGAGCAAATGGAAGAAACGGGCTTTAGCGCGCGAGCAAAGCGGCGGTGTCCTACGTTTGAAACTGATATATATATATATCACTCGTGCCACTGAGCCACTCACCCTGCAGTCTCACGCTAGTCCTATCTAGTCCTAGGACTAGCCTTCCCGAGGCGGATCTCAAGCGTGTCAAGCTAGCACGCTAGCAGCCTCGTTTTCCCCTGAGCTTCACTTGCAGAGAAAGCCATTCAGCCTATGATTGAGTGCCATCTGGACGCCTCAACTGAGAAATTCAGTGCGGACCATATGTATGCCTTTTTGATCCCTTTTGGCTAACTCCGTTAAATATACCGACATCCGCTCATCCGACAACAACGCAAATCATTTCCCATATATGCACTTCCGGCCACTACCATTTCCTTTATACTGGAATGCGTGATGACCTGCGTAGGCTGAAGATACATGCAATTAGGACACGGTAGCCTTGGTACGAGTGGTCTTTCAACCTCACAGACCTACATGAAAACCTCTCGGTCTCACTCCTCATTACCACTAAGCGACATGCATTCGGGATCGGCGAGTAAACATGGCGAAGAAGCCATGGCAATTCTTATTCCGCCACATCTTGAATCTTGGTGCATTTTCGCCAATTTTACACTTTCCTAGACATTGTGACTTTGATGCAGGAATCCCTGGTCGTTGCACTAATCGAGTAATACTGTGGCCGAGCAGATACTATATCTTGATGGGCACTACGGTACTACTATTCTATTCGTTGCCTCTTGCCATTATCAAATACTTATATCAGACCCCTGTTCTGTCACTAAGGGAATTTGGTAATCTTGTGGACTCCACTCTGGAATGTCAGTCGCGGGACATAATTCCTGGGCCACGCTTGATGAAATGTGTGCAGCGACATTCATCCTTCAGCCTCATTTATCCATCTCATAGCCTTCGTGTTGTGAATTGGGAGAGTTGCCTTGTTTCCGTCATGATGGAGACACCAGATGTGTTTGTCTGCTTTCGCACCGATACTCTATCTGATTTTTGCAAACACCGTATCGATCTTCGCAGGAAAAGACTTCGTCACATCGACATCAAACGTAGTGAAAACGCTGTATCGTTCAGGACTGTACATCGTTCCGGGTACAAAGCAGTCTTTTCGTGGATAGAAGTTAAGATCGCGACAAAATAACGTGGTCAATCCGTTTGCAGCGGATCTGATTACTGCCATCGCAGAATCAACAAGCACCTCAAAGAATTATCTTCCTCCATTATCAGCACCTCAATTCCTATATCAAAAAGATGGGTTCCCAAATCCCCTATTCCAGAGTCATGTCACCTCGAAATTCGGCTCCAGCGGGAACGAAGGACACGATAGGGGAGCAAAATGCAACGAAGAGCATGAGTACAGCTTCACCTTCACCACCAATGTCATCTCGCAAACCATCAACGCCATCAGTATCCTCAGAACCCTCCTACATCATAGCGCATATGATGAATCAAGGCTGTCGTTCGTCAAATCACTCCGGGCCGCAAGACGTCGAACCCCCTTGTTCAGTCAACTTTCGGTCGGCTAGTCTTCAGCCTCCAATCACAAAAGCTAGTCTGGGGGAGCTGGACTCCGAGCATCTCTTCGAAAATTTACTCTTGCGGCACGACCTCAACTTTGATCCCAAGATTCAATATCGACCGACGACACATGGTGTTCGTGGTGAAATCAGGATGACCGAGGCGCTTGAATACTGGAACGCTATGGGAACAGAGCTCGCTGGCTTCTTCATGGATCAAGGGAAATGCTGCTGTTGCTGGACTACCTTACCGACTTCGCCGTTACGCAATAGTCCCGTTCAGACAACATTACGGCGGTTACCGAATATGTTCGAAACAGTCCGGGTGATATTGAAAAGTCTTGTCCCGGAATATGAATGGTCGACAATTGATGCACGTCTCGATATCGATTTGTTGGTTCAGCAATTAGAAAATGAGGCTTGCGATTTCATAGCACTGAGTGAATGGCTGGGAGTTCTCTTGCGACGATACTGTTTACCAGAGGGAAGCCAGTTGATCGATGAAATGACCACAAATATACGCTCCGGAGTCCACAATGTCGACACAGGCCAGATATTGACCGGTCTTATGCAAATATTCACAATCCTGGAAGTCATGAAACTAGTAAGCTAGCATGAAACCTTCCAAATGGGGATGAATCCAACGAATCTAATGCATGGTAGGAGCGTACCAATCACGAAATCAGAGCCCTACGTCCGGCAATGGTGGATGCCACCGTTGCTTTCGAACACAAGGACTTTCTTCGCCGGATGACAGAAGGATGGGACGTGAGCAGAGGGCGTGCATGGTTCGTCAACGAACGACATGAAAAGGGACAAACTTCAGGAGTCATGATAGTCGCCCCAGCCGTTACGAAGCTGATTGTTACCAACTCTGACCGTCTGCCTCCTACGTTCACCCTCGACTACATTCGGTTGCGCACATTACAAGAAGATTTTGAGCACTTGATGTACCAAGCAGCCTGCCGCTGGACGTTGGAAGAAGTTCTGTCATCTCTGGATTGGAAGACCTTCTTTCCCCAAAGCTCTTACGACGCCCTATTCACTCGAATATTCATCATAATCTCGGCCGATGAATCAAAATCCTCCCCCTTGAGACTGACGGAAGATGTCGCCCTCGAGATCGTCAGAGTGGCATACGAGCTCTGCCATATCTCCACCTTGCCCTCGACCAAAGATTTAGACTTCGCGGCCTCAAACCTAGAATATTCGTCTGATGCCTCGACATCCGTGTTCAAGGATCTACAATCCTACCTCGCAGAGGACCTTCAAGATATCGTTGATGCAGAAGTCCAAAGCACACAAGACCTTACACCCATGCAGATCGCCAATCGATACGTGCCAAAGGGTTCAATCCCTGCAAGCCCATCGGCCATCACCGAACAGACACGGTTGCGCCGTCTCGCGCAGCAGATATCGCACATTTCGGTCCTCCATTGGCGGGTTTGGGGGCCGTTGTTGTACGACCAGCCTGATAAGCCTGGCGAAGTTTGAGCCAGAGAACCGAAAGTTTCCGAGTCGTCAGAGAAACAACGGGATAGGCTAAGGTTCCTGCGGAGCGACACTATGCGTTCGTTCAACATGGCTTGCAGAAGTCGCTTTGCACGACTCAGCTTGCACGACTCAAGCGAAGAGCACAGTCCAAAGCTCACACACGATGAGTATCCAGCGCCCGATAGTTGAGGAGAGAAGAAGGGAGAACGGAGAAAGGGTATCCGCGGAGGGATGCCGTACGGTAGAACCTCACGACGAAGAGATAGATAAAAAGAAGTAAGCATCGAGAACTAAATAGAAGGCTCTGCACCCGAAACCGAGTTTTGCCGATGTTACAAAAGTCGTTCAAAAACCTATGATGTAGTCTGTACATAGTAACTTAGACTAAACCATATCAGAATACCTAAACGTGTCCAAATGACATGATTCGTTTGAAGATTGTTGATTTTCGCATTCATTCATTCATTCATTTGACGAGCTAGCGGTGCTTTACAACCCAAGGCATGGATAGGACAGGTCATGAATATTTAGGCTGACGGGAGAGGATTGAGCAAAGTACGCTGTTCACCCGACGCCAAAACCCGTGATCGCATCGCACAAAAGAGTATTTGCTACGGAGTAAGGGTTTGCGAGTTCCAGAATGATCGTTTTCAGACTCCTCTAAACTACCTTATTCCCTTCCTCACGTTTTAGGTATCTTGTCTCATCTCATCTAATGGCTTCGTATGTAACAGCAGCAATGTCTCATTTAAACCGTCCAACCTGTTTGTCCTGCATTACAAGCGCCTCCGCATCAATCGGTATCGTGTCGCCAGTCCAGCGTTCATTTCGTAGAGCCTCCCGCTGCAGCGCCGTCTTTTTTCGCAAAAGCTGTAGAGTGCGCGAATTAGCTGATAGTCCATTTTGATTGTTCGTAGCCTGATCCCATGTGCCCCCCCCCCAGCCCCACCGTTTCCCAAGCCCCAAGGCTACCCTTTGAGGTTGTGTGAGGAGAGAGGGTGTGTCTTACCCTCAGCCTGTTTCTGGCGCATGATAGCCGCCTGCTGCTCTTGAGTGCGCTTGAATTCGGTACCGGATTGCTAGATCCCATGATTCGAATGTTAGGTGTCTGATTTTGCCTTGCTGGAGTCTTCGCTGATGGTGATGACAAGGGTTTTGGGGGGGATGCGTACGGTGTTCTTTTTCTTCTCGCCAGACATCTTTTTCTGGTTGGCTTCGCGGGCCTCTGGGTGGGGTTGGGGTTAGTTCTTTGTCTTTTGAAAAATGGGCGGGATGTTATGGGGGAACGGTGAGGGAAGGAGTTGACTTGCTGTCGCGCTGGTTGCCACGAGCCATGGCGGTTGAGGTGGTTTTCGCAGAGGTTGGGGGTTTTGGTGTAGGTCGCGATCGACGTTTGGGGGTTTGCTTTGAAGTGTGAGAAGCTGGAGAGAGAAAGGTGTTACAAGGAATAACGATCTCGAGTGATAAGCACGCTAATGCACTGCGGCAACGATAAGCGCGGCGCTAATGCAGTGACAGAAGGGGGTGGTAAGGTATTTTCCATAGGATTGATACATGTGGAAGACATGTTGACATCGCGTCGCAGCTTCCCAATGTTTTACTTTGTCCTAAGGCGTAGTCAAAGTGTTCTTGCCTTTTTCACGTTCCCTCGCTGTGAGCCGGCTTCCCTCAAAATGAGGCTCTCTCCTATTTATCGTTTCACTCCTTAACAAAAGCTTTCGCTTCGATGGTATACATGCCAACATAAACTTCCATGTATGATTTCTCATTATGACTTTGAAAGAACTCTTCAATAGCAAGACTATGTGCATGACTAACACCATTCTTGAGCTTGTCTTGGCCATTTGGGCCGTAATCCTTTGCTACCTCCTCCTTTTGGCAAATCGTGACATTAAAAGGCTAGAACGAAGGCTAGAACAGGAGCCAGCAGGCGTCTTTCGGCTCTCCAATCTCCGAGATGCCCAAGCGGTCCGATGAAAAGCCGCATGCTGATGTCGACTTTACGCTGAGGAGAGTCTTCGGTAAAAGCAATTTTCGGTACATTATGTTTCCAGTCTTAGTCTACTGTTCTCTTGACAAAGTGCAGGCCGTATCAACGTGAGATCATCATCGCAGCCCTTAAAGGGGAGGACGTTTTTGTGCAAGCAGGTGGGCTTTTCGAGTTGCTCACAAACCAGCCATAATCAGCTTCCACTAACATGAAGAAGCGACATCCTTCGGGTACAATCAGTGTCCAGAGAGTTGTTCTCCGCCTTTGTTGACTCAGTTCTCACAGCAAGAGCCTATGTTTTCAGCTTCCGGCAGTCATCGACCATGGTATCACGATTGTCGTATCGCCACTGCTCGCCCTTATGAACAACCAGGTCGCAGTCTTGCAGGCTATCAATATACCAGTGGCAACCGTCAACTCGAATACCCTCCAATCAGACCGCCACGATATCTTCAAAGATCTTTGCTGTGGTGAAACCAAGTGTTGACTGTCACTGTTCTGCGTCAGTGCTGATATTCTCCAGGACATCCTCGTACCCGGCTAGTCTACGTAACACCCGAGCTTGTCCTCACTGAGTCCTTTCGTAAAGTCCTGGTGACCATTTACGACCAAGGAGAACTTTCCCGAATCGCAATTGATGAAGCCCATTGTATCTCCGAATGGGGTCACGACTTTCGTCCAGCGTACTGCCATCTCTCCCACTTCCGTTCTGCATATCCCAAGGTACCTATCATCCTGCTTACGGCAACTGCTACTCCTCCAATTCGCACAGACATAATAACAACCATGGGTATGAATCCCGGTACCACAAAGAACTTCATAGCCTCGACCACACGACGCAACTTGGTCTATGAAGTCCGATTCACCTCGGACGATTCAGATGATCGTTTCTCCTGGCTTCTTTCTTGGCTCCAGAAGATCTACGCTCGGCGTGCCAACGACCCCGCGCGCTCTCAGGAGATATCCCAAGAGGATTCGAGCAACATCAAACGTCCTGACGCAATATCTGGCATCATCTACGTCGCATATCGCTCTGACTGCGATGCTCTGTCCTCACGCCTCCGGAAGCATGATATCGGCGCAGCAGCGTACCATGCCGGCCTGAGCGCCGCAGAGCGATTGGACTGTCAGAACAAATGGATCGCGAGCGCTAAAGGTCATGACATTATTGTAGCTACGACTGCATTTGGGATGGGCATTGACAAACAAGATGTGAGGTTTGTAGTCCATTGGAGTCTTCCGAAAAGCTTTGAGGGCTACTATCAAGAAGCCGGGAGGGCTGGAAGGGATGCCTTGCTCGCAAGATGCTTGATATTCTACTCGAGAGAGGATCGCGATCGTGTCGGTTACCGAATCAGTAGAGACGCTGGGAATGGCAATAAAACCTCTGCTGGAGGCCAAGGTGGGTCTCTTCGTTGTGTATCCTCGATTGGTACGACTCCGGTGAATCCAAGGTCGGATATTTGTGAAATTCACCTAGTGTACTTTTAAAGATGCGTCAAATTGGCTATACGTCTAATTCCAAGGGTAATGCTGACAGCGGAACCTCGTACAGCGGCGAAGACTAAGGAAGTCCAGCGTAAACCCCGATTAGACTCGTTCCAAGCGCTCGTCAAATATTGCGAGCAAACAGACCGCTGCCGGCACGTGGTCATCGGTGAATTCTTCGGCGAAGAAGGAGTACAGGCTTGTGGCATGGCTTGCGATTCCTGTATGGACGGCGAAGGGCTGAGGAAGAGGAAGACGGATGGATTGGCGAGCGAGGAGTGGGTTAGTACGCAAAGAGAACGAAGCGACTTTTATGAGGAGTGTTATGATTGAGTGCTCGGGGTCGCATCGAGAGGCATCAGCGTTCGTCTGTCTCTTGTTACAGGTATTCTAGAGTACATAGTGCCTCGGGGGCCCGAGTGGTTCACAATTTGACTTGCTCAATATGTACAAGAAGAGTCTGACTAACAACGATCACCTCCACTTCATGGGCTCATTCGCGATCTAATCATGTGCACCCCGTATTGATCGACAGCCATCGAAAATGGACTTTTGGACAACCTGAGACTCTGGGACCAAACCTTTGATACGCATCGAAGCCTGTGACGCTAGTAGTCAAGTTCGGAAAGGCCCAATGCTGAAGATGTAGCCGTGCGTTTTAGAAACCATGTCAGAATAATGCTTGATAATGCCGATCGCCTACAACTCCCATAGCAGGACCAAGACTTATCTTCCTCCAATAGGCTCACATACCCGGTGGCGGTGGTACCTAGAAGTATACCTGTTAGCCCCCTAAATTTATGAATCGCAGCTTTCTGCAGGCTCAAGAGGCGTGATTCCGTCTTACAGAGTTGTACCCTCCATTAGCAGGAGGGGAGCCACTGGGAGGTGGAGGTGGTGGAGCATCGTCCGCTGGTGGGGCTGGCGGAGCTGCGCCGGGCGCGCCTCCCTGTTGCGCCGCTTGCTGTTGGTAGTATTGGTAGTAGGCGACGTAGTTTTGGTAGCCTCCATACGCAGCGTAGGGATCTTGACCGCCGTAGTACTGAGCGTATTGCGCTGCGTAATCCGTCGGGCTGCTGGCGCCAGGTGGACCGGGAGTCGCTGGGGCGGCCACAGCGGGAGATTGCGCGCCTCCATAACCACCGTATCCACTACCGCCATAGCTCCCTTGACGATCGCCTCCACCTTGCTGATAACCTTGGCCGTAGCCACGCTGCTGGGGTGGGTTATCTTTGAAACGTTGATATTGCTCCTTTACGTTGTCGAGTAGTGACTCGCAGAGTTCTTTCGCGTGCTGGACTTCGGTAGGGTCGGGGCCGGCCACGTGAAGGTACATTGGCTCATCGCTCTCTTGGTTGGTGCCGTGCTCGATGAATCCTGAATTGCGCCCTTTGATCTGCACCCTGCATCGGGTTTCTTGCTGAATATGCTTGACGTAAGCACCTCCGTGGCCAACGACTTGCGCTCTCAGGTTGAAGCCCTGGATTGGCTCGAGATCGATGGGGATGCGCTCTTCCGGCCATTTTCGCTGTAGCTCCGTTTAGTGTTGCGCACGAGAAAATACCGAAATAAGAACGTACTCTTCCGAATTCGTCCCGCTCAACTTGATCTGGCTCTCGACGTCTAAAGCGTCTTTCATCAACCAGATTGGGCAGCTCTTGCTTCATGAGCTCCTCAACCTTCACGACTGCTTTCTCGAGGCCCTCTTTTGTGACGCTGGTTATGTGTAGATAGAGAGGCGGATTCTAAGGTACGATGAATGAGCATCCCGGGACATTGGAAATTACAGAAACTTACAGCTGCGGAAGCCATGCTCTTATCCGGGTAGTAATTTCCTCGAGTCGTGACATCTTTACACTATGAGCTTCTGTTCTTTATAAGTCTGTAATGGTCAGATATTGCGTACCGGCGCCAGTTTCTTCTTTGATCTAGATGTCACGCGTTGGAGGTCAGCAGATGCCAAAGAGGGGTTGTAGAGTGCTAGATCAGGCCATGGTAAGCTTCAAACATTCTTCCACAAACGACAGAGTATAGGAAACACTGAAGCGCATGGCTTTGAATCGCACTCGAAGTACGGGCGCCTGGAGCTATCAGTGGACATGACAAGAATATTTACCATCTTCTGTGTTGAGCCTTTGGTCAGTGTATAACGATTACGAAGGTCGTTGACCTCGATATCCTTGATGTAGTCTCCATCTGCGATATACATATCGCCGTTTATGTTACTAGTACTCGAACCCGCATTGGGATTTGGTGAAGCTGCTTTAGCAACTGGGCTATCTGTCTAGAATCTTGTTAAGCCGTGAAGAAGAATTGAAAGGCAAGTACGGCTCACGGCTCGAATAGGAGGGACATCAACATGCTGAACGCCCTTTTTAGCTTGTATCTGAGCGTTTATGCGAGCTGCTGCGGCCGCTGTAGTATCTTATTAACCTTGTGAAGACAGCAATACCGATGAAGCTTACCTGCAGCTGCAGCTGGATCGCTGGATGCTTTTCTATCGCCAAAACTAGGACTTAATGGGGTCTTTTGAGGCAACGGACTTCGACTTCTTCTTGACTCGGAATGTTTGGAAGACGGAGACTTTGAGCGTCTGTCAAACCGAGATCGCTTCACATCAGGTTCGGTCTGATCAAATCGAGAGCGCTTCAAGGCTTTAGGCTCTGCGTCCGCCATTTTGAATAATCTTGAAAATTTGCTAGAAGCAGGCACTACAATTAATTGTGCCTGATGTGGTGTTAATGTATCTGAGGAGTCGAGTACAGGAGAATGGAGAAGCGTTTTGAACTCTGGCCCAGCGGAAAACCCCCGCTAGACTAGCTCACTAGGTACTCAGTAGAATATCCGCACTAGTGTTTTTCATCTTTGACACCCCGAATTTCGACATTTGAAGCATTTCTCCGTGCTGAACGAGAAGACGGCTCTCATAAGTGCCCAATGGATCCACTCTTTGACGTGTTCGACGATCCACTGCCGGGGGTGAAACAGCCAAGCAGTAAACAGAAACCGCGGAAAGACAAGAGTAAAAAACGATTGGCGAGTGGTGGTCTGAAAGATGGCAATGGGACGGCAAACGCAATAGTGGAAGGAATTGGTGATATGTCAATGCAAGCGCTTGAAGAAGTCCAGTCGCAGAAGAGACATACGGTGGACACGAATGGCGAGGGTCAACCTGACTCTAAGCGACAGAGGAGGGAACTTGAAGCTGAACCTTTGATTACTGATACCTTCGAGACGGAGCAGTCAAGAGAAGTAGCGGCATCTGCAGGACTTCAGACGTCGAAAGAAGGTACCGCTGTCGTCCTATCACATCAAGTAAGACATCAAGTCGCTCTACCCCCCGACTACGATTATGTGCCTATATCAGAGCATAAGGCTCCGGAAACACCTGCCAGGACCTGGCCTTTCACCCTGGATCCTTTTCAACAAGTTTCTATTGCGTCAATTGAAAGAAGAGAAAGCGTACTAGTCTCGGCGCATACAAGTGCCGGCAAGACAGTAGTCGCAGAGTACGCCATTGCACAAAGTTTGAAGAACAACCAAAGGGTCATCTACACAAGTCCTATTAAGGCGTTAAGCAATCAAAAATATAGGGAATTCGTTGCAGAATTTGGTGATGTGGGTTTGATGACTGGGGATGTGACAATCAATCCTACCGCAACCTGTTTGGTCATGACTACAGAGATCCTCAGATCGATGCTTTACCGAGGCTCTGAGATCATGCGAGAAGTGGCGTGGGTGGTCTTTGACGAGATTCATTACTTGCGAGACAAAGCTCGGGGGGTGGTATGGGAGGAGACTATCATACTATTACCCGACAAAGTCCGATATGTCTTCCTTTCGGCTACGATTCCGAACGCAATGCAGTTTGCTGAATGGATCACTAAGACTCACGGCCAGCCTGTCCATGTTGTCTATACGGACTTCCGACCTACACCGCTACAGCATTACTTCTTCCCTGCAGGAGCTGACGGGATACATCTTGTCGTCGATGAAAAGGGAGTGTTCCGGGAAGACAACTTCAATAAGGCTATGACCACCATAGCAGACAAACAAGGAGATGATCCTTCCGATGCAATGGCAAAGCGGAAAGGTAGAGGCAAAGACAAAAGGCTGAATAAGGGTGGGACGAAAGGACCTTCTGATATCTACAAGATTGTAAAGATGATCATGATGAAGAATTACAATCCTGTGATTGTTTTTAGCTTTAGCAAGAATATGTGCGAATCATACGCCCTTCAGATGAGCAATTTGACCTTCAACGAGACCTCGGAGAAGGACATGGTGCAAAAGGTATTCGACAGTGCGCTGGAGATGCTGACAGAAGAAGATAGGCAATTGCCACAGATTCAAAATATTTTGCCTCTTTTGAAGCGAGGGATTGGTATTCACCATTCCGGGCTTTTGCCCATTCTGAAGGAAACCATCGAGATCCTTTTCCAAGAAGGGCTTATCAAGGTTTTGTTCGCTACAGAGACATTCTCGATTGGACTGAACATGCCCGCGAAGACAGTTGTTTTCACTAGTGTCCGCAAATTCGATGGTGTCTCACAGCGATGGGTGTCCCCTTCAGAGTTCGTCCAGATGTCTGGGCGAGCTGGTCGACGTGGTCTCGATGATCGGGGCATCGTTATCATGATGATTGACGAGAAGATGGAGCCTGCTATCGCCAAGGAAATTGTCCGTGGAGAGCAGGATAAGCTAAATTCGGCCTTTTATTTGGGTTATAACATGATCTTAAACTTGATGAGAGTTGAAGGTATCTCACCAGAATTCATGCTTGAACGGTGTTTCTACCAGTTCCAGAACACAGCAAGTGTCTCTGGACTTGAGAAAGAATTGCATGAAATGGAGACGCAGAGATCCACCATGGAGATCTCTGACGAAGGCACTATTAAGGAATACTACGACCTACGGAAGCAGTTGGACACTTATACGAAAGACATGCGGGATGTTATCAATCATCCCAACTACTGTTTGCAATTTATGCAGTCTGGGCGGCTTGTAAGAATCAAGTACAATGATCATGACTTTGGCTGGGGAGCGGTTGTAAACTTTACAGCAAGGCAAAAAGGCAGAGACCAGAAAGCCGAAGACATAAGTCCTCAGCAATCCTATATCATTGACGTGCTTTTGCAGGTCGCCGATACATCATCAAACGGGACCCGGACGCACTCAGACCTCCCGCAGGGGGTTCATCCTCCAAGCGATGGGGAAAAGTCAAAAATGGAAGTTGTCCCAATCCTCTTGTCCTGCGTTGAGTCCATCGGCCATGTGCGGATCTTCCTGCCAGCAGACTTGAAATCAGCCGATCAGCGCAATACTGCTAGGAAGTCAATCGATGAAGTAAAGAGAAGGTTCCCTGACGGCATTGCTGTTTTGGATCCAATTGAGAACATGGGCATCACAGATATTTCGTTCAAGAAGCTGCTAAGGGTACGTGGTCATTGTACGTTGTACGGATAAACATGCTGACAGTGCGCAGAAAATCGAAGTCCTAGAGTCTCGCCTGCTTGCAAACCCACTTCACAATTCCCCTCGTCTCCCAGATCTTTACAATCAGTATGCTGACAAGGTCGAGCTGTCCGACAAAATCAAAGCAGTGAGGAAGCAGATCAGTGCTGCCCGTGCTATAATGCAGCTTGATGAGTTGAAGTGCCGTAAGCGTGTCCTCCGTCGTCTCCATTTCATCAATGACGCCGAAGTGGTGGAGCTCAAGGCCCGTGTTGCCTGTGAAATCAGCACGGGTGATGAGTTATTATTGAGCGAACTTCTGTTTGACCGCTTCTTCAATGAGCTTACACCGGAATTGTGTGCTTCGGTACTGAGCTGCTTCATTTTCGAGGAGAAGTCTGAAGCGCCTGCCTTAAAGGAGGAATTGGCACGTCCTTTCCGAGAAGTCCAAGCCAAAGCGAGGACAATCGCCAAGATCTCGCAGGAGAGTAAGCTACCTTTGGTTGAGGAAGAATACGTACAAACCTTCAAGTATCAGCTGATGGAGGTGGTCTATGCTTGGTCACATGGAAAATCGTTTGCGGAGATCTGGTATGTTTCTCTCATATGATCCGATTTATTAGATGTTGACTGGTATAGCAAAATGACGGATGTTTACGAAGGAAGCTTGATTCGTCTCTTTAGACGTCTGGAAGAGCTACTGAGGCAGATGGCTCAAGCGGCCAAGGTGATGGGAAGCGACGAGCTGGAACAAAAGTTCGAGCTCTCTCTGACAAAGGTCCGGAGAGATATTGTCGCAGCACAGTCACTATATCTTTGAGAGGGACATTTATGCATCTATATTCTCAGCATAGCGGGAGGTGTTTGGCTAAGATGTCATCGGACTCTAGGCGTCACTCGTCATGTATCATGATATCGACTAGGTTGCTCGCGTTCGTCGGCAGCATTGTACATGATGCTAGATGTTAGCACTTATATACAACATACCGATAGGATATCAGGCCAACAAGAGGTCCATGTTGTTGCTGCAACAACATCGTTACCAACAGTAGGGACTATAATCCCAAACTCCCAAAGTCCTCAACAAAGCTCTTCAGTCTCACGAACCCATGTGGTCGATATTCTATATCTTTTGTTCGTGATCGAGCAGCAACAACTGTACGCTTGACACTAGAACTAGCGCCTGGGCAAGGGTCCAAAGGTGATCGCTTTCGACCCTTCCTTTCTTAGCTCTCCCCACTTCCTTCCAACTGCAATCTACCTACTACATAATCAATAATACATATCCTGCTCCTCTAATTATATCCCGAGAGAGTGCTACTGTCTGATACTCGCCGCTATGAATAGTGTCCTTCGAACGCCGCCACCTCCTCATCAATTATTCGACGCTCACCTATCTCAACCACGCTCAAGTCTGCTCCCTCCACAACACTGGAGTACAGCTCAAGCTAATACAACCATAACAGTGTCTCATCCCAGCACCAGCTCCTCGAGCCGGAAACGAAAAGCCGAAGACGAAGAGCCCCAAGCAGACGACCGAGTAATGCTCTCACCATCCCCAGGACTGTCTACGCGCTCATTACCCGCTCAACGACAAATCAAGCGGACAAGGACTGGTGTTATTGGCAAACCACTCGCTTTGCCGAGACTTCTGGAGACGCTGGATGCCAGTTCACTGCGAGGCGTTCTCCAGTCCATCTGCACCCAGCATCCAGAGATCGGCTCCGAAGTAGAGCATACAGCTCCTAGACCCAGCGTACCCTCCGCCCTGGGTGTCCTCAAAGAATACGAATCATCTTTACAATCTTCTTTCCCTTTCGGCGGCGACTCCTCATCAGACTATGCATACAATCGAGTCCGTGCACCTCTGATCGCCCTCCTTGACGCCCTGGCAGATTTCACGCCACATTTCCTACCGCCAAACGAAACACAAGCATCGCAGTCCCTCGCCTTCCTCGACGGAGCAACAGGCGTGATACATCGGCTGCCAAACTGGCATTCATTCCAGAATACTCTACACAAGCAGAACGCGTACGAGGAAATGTCCGGGGCTTGGACGCTAGCCATACGGGAAGCCGCAAAGCGGGCCGGAGGCATGCAGCTGCAGTATGGAGGCTGGGATCAGAAGCTTGCAAAACACAATCAGCAATCGGGCGGGAAGCTGCAAGATGCGGTGAACGAGCTGAGTGCGAATATCGGTTGGATGGGAGGTCAGCCTCAGGGGCAACAGCAGAGCGGACGAGGGGACGACTTGAGCTCCGTCAGACAGGAATTGCTGTCGGGAACGTACGGATCGAATCTCCCGATACACGTAGGGCCATGGTGATGTAGGAGTCGTTGATTTTGGAAAGGGTATGAAATGCACGGTCTATGGAGCGAATACTTGCATAGACAGCGGGGAAAGGAAGACGAAAGGGTCATGCATAGCGAGGAGTCTGGCGCAGTAGGCATGTCCATCCTTTTTTGGTCATCATAGCGTGCGATGCATCGATGGGCGTACAAGTAAACGGTTAGTCCCTTCTCGACGACTATACAACATACGGAGGTTTAATTCCCTACATACATTCACATGGCTGTTATCTGCGCGTTATGCTGGTACCATGTCTTGATGACTATGTTTAGTTGTTTATATGTAATCAATGGCATAAGCCTAATCACATTCTCATTATTGTTTCTTATATCCTACCTCTCAACATAGGTATGCAACTCACGCTTGCCAACAACTAGTGCCTCCAACCCAACCTCAATCCTCTCACCTCGCTTCTTTTGATTACTCACCCCTCGAATAAACTCACATCTATGTTTCCTACACCTTTCTGATCTCACCCTTCCTACCTTCAGGCTCACTACTCTTCTATGGAATGAACAAGGTATATCCTACACCTATCATTTCTAGACCATTCTTACCTCACCCTGTCTTGCCTCAGGCTCATTACTATTCCATGCAGTGAATAAATCATGACAAGATTCGTCTACATCTTCTGACAAGATAGTATTAGCCTCACTGGTCTGATCTGAATACCAATTCGCTCATCTCAACCTCGAGAGTGCAGCATCCATCAAGACAATGGCTATCCTCAAGGGCATCGAGGTCACCATTCGCGTCAACGGCCACGCCTTGCAAGAGTATGATGACTCATTTGAAGAAGGTGATCAGAACAGCAGTAACCAGGACGATCATGATGGCATGCCTTACCGGGTGTCAAAGCACATTGAAGCTACATCTGGCGCTCGCTTTGCCATCAACGTTATTGTGCCCAAGTCGGCGAAGGCCTTGCTGGGTGCTCTCACATTCGAGCTTTCACTGGATGGTCTCCCTGTCCAGAGTCACGACATGTTCATGGCCTTAAAGCGGCCAGACCTAGAGAATGGAATCTGGTCTCGTTCTAAAGATGGTTCAACGAAGGTCACTAGCAGCGGAACAGTAAAGAGACCTTTCATGTTCAGTGACATCAAGTGGTGTGAGTATATTTGGTCCATGATTCTGTCGCTGATTTCCAAATTTGTTGCTTGATGCTGAGTCAACGTAGCTGGAGATCAATTCACCCCAACTCAGGTAAGACAAAAGAAACGCTCCGTTGATGACCTGGGCACCATCGTCGTCAAGATCTGGCGTAAAAAGACACTTCATCTAGTCAAAAGGGGAATTGATCCCACGGGCTTTGAAGGTACATTGAATGGTGCAGAAAAGCTGAACGAGAAGGAGGTTAAGGGCAAGAATGTAACACATAGTGTCTGGTATGTCAAAATCTCCTTCCGGCTGTACGTCAAACTCACCAGTTACCTCTAGTCTGGGTACCGAAGAGCAGGGGCGTAGTAGCTCCTGGGCCTGGAAAACGCGTTACGTGGATGGCTTGGATTCCCCATTCGCCATATTCACCTTCAACTACTGCTCGAAAAGTACAGCCTTCAGCTTTCCGACCTCTTCTTAATTTCAGGCTGACTACGGCGTAGAAGCACTTCGAAGCTTGCTCCTTGTTCCACGGACACCAAGCCCCACGCCTGCGCCAGTCCCAGTCCCGCTGGAAGAACGACCCGAAGATGAGCTAACAATGGAGGAGTTCCGAGAGTTGGCTAGGAGGCGACGGGTCAATACTCGATGGTCGACAAATTTCGAAAGTATGGACGCTAATAGATCCTAGGCCAGATTTCAAGTCGAGCGCAAAGCTAGCGTCAAATCTGAGGCTAGTGTCAAAGCAGAGAATGGGAGCAAGAGAGAGCGTGATGAAGAAATCAAGGAGCTTGTGGCGTTGTCCTCCGCGAAAAAGGTCAAAGGTCCCATTGCGAACGGTGAGGTTGTGGATCTTTCAGATTGATACGATATTCCTCTGTCACCGCAACACTGAAAATTGGGTGATAAATTGGGCGGACGGCAAGTGGACAGGTAGGCAGCTATTGGAGGACCGAGAACCACATATTTCAGCTGCGAGAGTATGGCAGGCAGGCGTCCCTGCTAGATAGCAGCATATGGAACGGTGAGCCAACAATTAGCCTTTCTCGCCAGTCTGGCTTAGGTAGCCGAAAAAAGATGCTTCGTCGCTGTCACTGCGATCCTGATTTCCTCTGAAGGACATTCGTATCCTATACACTATTGCTGATTGGTCAAGAGTGCGACGTCTAGTACTTGGGAATGGCCATATTGACAATTCAGAGGCTTGAGGACAAAAATCGACCTTCCGAAGAAGGTGGGGTAGAATAATGAAGTAAAATTGAGATGTGGCGAGTCCAATCAGCAAGAGATTAGGTTGCTATGAATTGCAGGAAAAGTGGAATATGAATTCGAAAGAAGGCAATCGGATGACTACTACCCCTGGATTATATTGACACCTAAGGAAGGAGCAGCCCCTTCCTGCCAGTCCCACCCTGTTTGCGATATCCGATGGCAATACATTCGGTTTGCACGCCATACGATCTGCGGGTCTGAAGTAGGCAACACCTGATGCTGTCAAAATTCCGAGCATCTTTCTGAGTATTGATACTGACCAAAGTCCCTTTACCTCGGCGATTGGGCGATTCGAGCCCTTTCAACCAGGATATTCTATCTAAAACTGTTCGCTTCTATATTCCTATCGGTTCGCCATGCCCACTGATCCCACAAGGATATCGCACTCACAATTATAGCCTAACACAACTCCATAAAATGGAGCCGCTGATGTGGACCACAAAACCTCATAGGAAATGCAACAGAGAGCAGAATGTCTCATGCTTTGCTTGTTGCTCAGTCTTTCCCATCCCAGCTGATCCAACGCCTGCCCGAAGCGCCCAATCCCCTATACCCAGCTAACCTACGCAGATCCTGTTCCCTAGATGGATTAGCTGGCAACGTTCCGTTGTTGGCCAAGGCTGGACGAAAGCATTCGTGCTTGCTGGATCAAACGCAGTCCGAACATGACTCGCGAAGGTTGCATACAATGCGCAATGTTGGGGGAGCTCGTCTTGTGAGCTTCAAGCCACCAGCTTCGCAGCCATATGTTAGATCGAGTAACCGAGATGCACCTGTCCGGACCCTTATAGACGGGGTTGCATGCTTGACGAATCGTATCACATTTGCAGTCCACACAGAATCAATTACTTCAGAGTTCCTATTTTGGTCCAAAAAGTCATTCCTCTCCAAAATTGCGGCTATCGGACATAAACTTTTCAGTAGCCCTAGCCCTATACAAATGTTTGTTGACAAGATGAGAGGCTCTTCGCGATAGTCAGTACCCATGGTCAAAGCCTGAGGGTATACGCCGAGTGCCTGTCATGCAATTGGTTGGGCCTGGCTAGCCCTTGATCATCCAGTATGGCTATCATCCGGACAGCTCTCTACAGAGAATTCTTGACACCAGCTCTGCACAGGAGATTCACCAGCGCCGCTGTGGTCATCTTGGTCATATGCTACGTCGAGGCGATTCTGACTGGGGAGAAATCTGGAGGTAGTGAGCAGACCCAGACCAAATATTGATTGTAAGGTTCTGACACTCTTGCAGTCCTCTGGTTCTGGTTTCCAGTGGGCCCAGCGGGCATACGAACACTTCTACTCTTCATATCGGCGCTTTCAGTCTTTGTACTAAGGGTTGCTCAGCTTCACGTTGGTATGGTTGGGAACAGGAGACTTGGGCTGCTACAGCATTAATTGTTTGGATAGGAAGTCGGACAACAGGTTCACCGTTCGAGACTTTCACCAAGTACCTCATCCGATTGAACACCGTTCAGACACTGGTATGGTACTCATTTTCTGCCTGGTGGTTCAGCGAGGTATACTTGTGGTCGGTGCCTAGCTCGGCAGACCTAGGCTGGATATCTGAGGGAAGGTAAGAGCGGTACCTCTCCTCTCGCTACTGTACTTGCAGCTAATGGAGGTCCAGGGCTTGGGAGCCAAGAAAACTCAATGAGAAACCTATTTACCTGCGGAGCATGTTTTTCATGCTGGCTGCCTGGCAATCGGCTATACACTTGTACTACGATTATGACAAAATTACATTACCTATATTGCAGTCAAAGGAGTCAACGACGGAACAGCCGTCTAAAAAGCAATCTCCGGTCCATGTATTAAGAGATCTAATACCATCGATGGGAAGGAGTATTGGACTACGCGCTGCATGCATGAGTGTCTTTGGGCCCGTAATTTACACGGGCTTCATCCGATCCAAAGCCTGGAGTTGGTCTCTCTACTTCGCAGCATTATTCTGGGACATCCCAAACTCGCGACTGTCATACACACCACCATACCTCTCGGTCATTGTTCGATCCTATGTTTCTAGCACTCTCCTAATTACATTGTGGGAGGTCTCAAACGTAATTTTCAGTCTCCACGTTGCGCAAGAACCGCTGAAGAAGGGACAGCCATTGACCAGCGAGTCAAAAGACCCCAATGGAAGTTTACTAATTGGACTGAAAACGAGCAGAGAAGTTCCTAGGGTATGTTGACCAGATTTGTAATTCGCGCCAGAGGCTAACCCGTCAAAGTCTTTTGCATTTTGGGAGCTTGCCTACATCAGCCAGCGCTTTGAGGCACGCCGCAAGGCAATTTATCCGGACATAGACCGTAAAGACGGCTCTACCTGGAATCAGATAATGACGCTCTGTCTCGGCGAAGTTCTCGAAATCAGCAACCGTATCGCCGAATACCAACATCCAACCCCAAAAGCAGCTCCTCAAATCACCATCGAAACCCTCCCTCGCATCTCCTCAACCACCATCAGACAGGACAACATATTCAGAAACCCTCAAGCACCGAGTACACGGCGCGAGATGATAGAATCCAACGTCGGCACCATTGCCAAATCCTACGGCCAGGCACCACAGCCACCAAAGCCCATGGAAACCATCCAGCATCTCCGCTCATCAACAGCAGGGTATCTGAACCAAGCCCAGCAGAAACTCCTGACCCAAGGCCAACAGGAAACATTCAGCAAAAGCGGCGCCCTCGCGCTCTACAACGACTACCTCATGCGCTTCCTCCGCAGCCCAGCCGGCCACCCCTTCCGTCAGACCCTCAAACGAAGAATTAGCACAGTCGTGCTCGGAACCCCATACAGCGCCCTCCATCCCATCATCGACTCCATAACAACCCTGAGCACCCTAGCTCAAGCCAGTATAACCGAAGACCCATACGGAACGGTAGCAAAAGACGTCCCACTCCTCATCCGCGCCTTCGTCAGCATCATCTCCAGCATCGAAAATTTCGTCAGCACTCTACAGCCCCATTGGACGGACATCGAGTTCTCAGACACGGACAGGCAAGTGGAGGAGGTGGAAATGATCGTTAGGGCGCTAAAAGCCGGCTTGAAGGGTATTGTGGCTGAGTTTGATGTGTATACGACTGAGCTTGGGATGGCGGCTGGAGAGATGAGGACGGCGAAGGCGGTGGCGGGGATGGAGGGTGAAGAGTGATGTTTTGATACCCCCGGTGATGGAATAGGTGTCTGCTGTTTCCACAGAGCGTAGATATTTCCGCTTCGCCATACCCATTTAGATACCGGCTATCCTGAAATCCATCTCACAGATTTCAAGCCTATGGTCACGATCTCGCCCCACCGAATTAGCTATATATCAGAGTATCAGAATGTTCATCTGGCTCCCATGCCAAATAGGAAGCGTGGGATGCTTCATCAACAAAACCCTCGTACCCAATAACTTAGATAACCACTCAATCCCCTAACCCTCCCCAAGCCTCTTTAAACCTCCTATTCAATCCAACCCACCTCTCCAAACCTTTCTAAGCCTCTTTAAACCTCCCATTCAATGAATCATACACCTCTCCAATCTCCCAAACCCCCCCCAACCCTCCAACCCTCTTTGACCCTCTAACCCTCCCTCCGCAATCCCATCTAACCCCCTTAACCCCCAACCCTAAACCTCCAACCCCCCAAGCCTCTCCAACCCCCCCAGCCCTCTCATTTTACCCAACTGCCCATAACCCATCCTCCTCCCATTTAATATAAAATTCCACCTCTCCAACCTCCCAAGACCCCTCCAACCCTCTCCAACCCTCTAAG
>JAABUV010000482.1_pt1 | contig 60268 bp, 53 predicted proteins | sample 5559971 | NCBI WGS metagenome assembly JAABUV01 (sample SAMN10711881, study PRJNA513362) | rock metagenome | isolation source: Antarctica rocks | place: Antarctica: Victoria Land, Knobhead nord | collected 2015-12-19 | reverse complement strand
GCCCGGCCGGCCGGGGTGCGCGGGCGCGGCTGGCGCCCGCGGGCCGAGCGCGCGGCCGGCGGCCCAGCCGCGGCGCGCCCGCGCGCAGGTGAACGAGTTTGTCAAGCGCGTGCGCGCGGCCAAGATCCACGTGCTCATCATGGGCCACCTGCGCAAGCAGATGCCGGCCATGATGGGCAAGCAGAAGGCGCAGGACAAGCTGCTGCGCGACCTGCCCAGCCACTTTGCGCACGTGCAGCGCGAGCACCACCTGCCGGCCGGTCCGCCCCGTCCTAGCGCATCCCCGACCCTGAAACTGCTGCCGGGCCCTGCCTGCCCGCCTGCCCGAGCAGGGCGGGCGTGCGCGCCAGCTTGCGCGTCGCCTGGCGCAGCCTGGCGCATGGCGCTGCCGGCCTCCTGTGGCGCTGCCGCCTGTCCACTGGGCTGTGCGCCTCGCCTGGTTTGCAGGGATGGGTTCTGGGGCGGGTGCGCATGCACATGCCCCCCTGTTGGCCTCACAGCCTGCGCGGCGCGCAGGCGACTTCCCGGACGTGAGTCGGTACCGCGAGATCCTGAGCGCGTACGACCTGTCCGTCTTCCCCAAGCTCAAGGAGAAGGACGTCAAGACGATTGAGGACGTGCTCTCGCTGGACATCCCCTCGCTCGTCAAGCAGTTTGACAATCCCTACCAGTGAGGCCCGCGCCGGTAGCAGGCGCTGCTCGTTGGGCGGCCGAGCCCTGCCTGGGGTGGCAGCACATGTACCTACCTGGGGCCAGTCAGCCGGTGAGCGTTGAACCTGGCGGGCATTGGGAAGTGGAGTGGGCCTTGGTTTGAGTGCAGAGTCAGCTAGGGAGGCAGGCCGCTTGCTGTGAGGCCTGGCCGGATGCTGAAGGCGCCATTGGGGTTTTGAGCCTCTTTTTTTGGCCATGAATGCGGGGAGCAGCGTCCACAAATAAGCGTGCGTCCTGTTGTCATGTCTGCCTGCAAGCCCAGGTGCGCCTGTTGCGCACATCGCACAGGTGCACCACAGCTTTTCAGGCCACTAACGCCCGCGCTCCTCGTCTACTGTCGCCTTGACCCAGGCTGGGAAGGTGTTAATTAGTGGGCGTCTGCCCTGTGTCTGTCTCTGTGGAATACACATGGCGCCTCTCCGTAGAATTTGACTTGGTTTGGTGCAATACATGACAGGCACCCACTTACGTCCGCCCAGCAATGACTTCGCATTCCCTTACAAAGCATACATGTTGCATGCGCAGACAGAGAGCACAAGCTCTGGAACAGAGACAGGAAAGGTCAGGGTCAGAGCTCGTCTACTTAGCTAGTGGATGTCTGGCGCTCGTTTCAGGCAGACAACCGTGCATGCGGCGACACGCCTGGCAGCCAGGCAGGTGGGGTGGTCACCGCGACGGCAGCCCCGCCACAAAGCCCGTTCGCCGTTTGCCCTGTGAGCCCTGGTCGGCCCTCCCCGCCTCCTGCTGGGGCTCTGCTCCGCCGGGCTTGCGCTCCTCGCCAGCTCTAAAGCCCAGCTCGGACAGGTCTTGCCGCGCCATCAAGTTCCTGCGCGCCTCACCGCCGTGTGCGTCGGCACTGTTGCGTGCCTGCACCGGCTGCAGCGCTGGAGCTCCCTCCTGACTACCAACTGCCCCTCGGCACATACTACAGTGCTGCTGCCACGGCACTCTTATCAGAGCTTGGCGCATGACAGTTCACTTAGACGCGTGGAACGTTGCTAGGCACCTTTCCATGCGGCACTCCAGGTACGTTTTGGCCAGCTCACGGCAGCCCTCTGCCTGGCTGGCATTCTCCTTCAGGCACGCCAAGTACTGCTCCTTCACCTGCACCAGGCGCGCACACTGTGTCTTGAGTTTCGTCGGGCTGAAGGCGCCAAAGGCGCCAGGCTGCCACTGCTTGTGTGTTTGGGCCCCGCACCGCTTTGCATTCCCCGAAGTGGTCGAGGGGGAAGACGCCCTTGTCTGGCGGCTTTGGCTGGTAGCCACGAGCGCCACCAAACGCGCCACCAGCACTCATGCACTTCCTGCGGGGGTGCGCATACCCACAGGTGTCGTGAAGACCTGTTCACACCTGTCTCAGACCAGGCTGCGCAGCATGCTGCAGCTCGACGTTTGCAGCCAGCAACAGCAGGTGCCTGTGAAAGTTGTGATCGAGTGACTCAGGCTCGACCCATGCTCTCTTAGGACCGACACATTGTAGAAGGAAAGGTCCATTGATTGCACAGGAGCTCAGACCGCCCAATGCATGCATATCATTGATCTGCATGCAGTGAACTGCTCTGCAGTGACTGCTAGCGGCATCATTACATACATCAGCCGGCGACCCAGTTGCTATTGCAGGTGTGGCATGCAGCAAGCGCGCTGTGCACCCAAGCACCGCAGACAGCTGGGCAGCATATCCAAGTCGAGCAGATGACCTAGGAGGTACCAGACTACTATGCGCGTTGCGCCCATGAGCCCAGCGCAGTGCCCACCATGCGTCGACGGCCCGATTGCGCCTGGCCTAAGAGCCCCCATGCTCCTGCAGACCCCGTCCAAGCCAGCAGGCGACTGCACTGCATAGACAGCAGGGATCCTGCTACCGCAAGCTCGGCGCCCACGCTGTACCAACACTTGCATGCACTGCTGCCAGCATGCGTCTGGTGGCCGTGCCAGCATGCGCTGCTGCCCGCCCGTTGCATCACACATGCGTTCCACAGCCGGGCTGCATCCTAGCGCCCCAGGCCATCATGCCCGGCCGCCCCTCCCAGCCCAGCGCCGGGGGCGCAGCTGCACCAAAGACAGCTGCGGCGCTGCCCACACGCCCTCCCGGGCAGCGCACGCACGAGCGAGGGATGAATGAGCAGCTTTCACATCTACACCCTAGGCCAAGCAGGCTTTACAAACACAGCGATAAGGGGGGGCGTGATACCTGGGACTTCAAGCCCATGCAGCTGCGCAGCTGCCCGAGCACCGCGTCACAACCTGCGCAAACGGGGCCTCCTCCAAAAGGCGCCCGACCGAGCACGGCTCACAGCTGCACGCGCAGCGGCTGGCCCGGCGGCGCGGGCACCTTGAGCAGCACGTCCGCCAGGCCCGCGGCCGGCAGCCGCCGCTCGGCCTCCTGCACGGAGCCGACCTGCCGGATCGCGCCCGACAGCGCGCCCTCCGACTCGAACTCCGCGTTGGTCAGCGGCAGCAGCACGCGCGGGCGCAGGCGCCGGCACAGGCGCTCGATGTTGTCGTTGCCGAGCACGAGCGGGAAGCCGGACAGGTTCTGGTTCACGCAGGGGCTGACAACGACGTCCACGCGCTCCACGCCCGCCAGCGACGCCTCGTCGTAGCTGCGCCGCCGCGGGGGTTAGGGTAGGGTATATGATAGTCCCCGCGCCGCTCACGCCGGGCGCTGGCCGCCGTGCGGCAGCGACCCCGCCCGCCGCTCGCGCGCCGGGAGCAGGCGGCACAGCCCGCTCGCCGCCACGCCGCCACGCTGCCACACGCACACCGCTCGGCAAGGGGGCTGTTGTATCGTCAGCGCATCACTAACAGCGACGGCTGCAGTGCGTGCAGTGCCGGGCGCCAGCTCCAGCACACTCTCAACACCGACCCAGTAGCCCGGATAGCCGCTTGCGGGAGCGCACTCGCAGTGCGGCTCATAGTACAGGCTGATGCCGCCCTCCGCCAGCTCCGTGAACAGGAAGCCGTTCCTGCGCCGCGCGCGGCCGCTCGCACGCCGGGTCTCGCGTGCGGCAGGAGCGGAGGCGGAGCAAAGCAGGCAGGGTGCGGGCAGGCCCGCACTCGCGCTTGGACCACGGCGGGCCCACCAGCGCGCCTGCACGCCCGCGAACCAGGCTGGTCAGCCTTGCGGGACTCGAGCAGCGCATGGAAGCTACGAACAGGCCCTCGGCCGCGCGGCCGGCCGAGGACGCGGGGGTGGCACCCGCAGTGGCGCGGATGCGCAGGCGCCCGTCCGCCGCCGTCATCTCCTGGCCGTGGTCCAGCTCGTACACGCGCTTGAAGCCCAGGTCGGCCGCGATGCGCGCGGCCGACGGCGACGCGACCACCGGCAGCTCCTTGGGCAGCTGACGTAGCGTGGGCTCGTGCGCGTGGTCCGGCAGGCCCTGCCGCACCCCGCCGTTGTGAACGCGGCCCAGCCGAGAGAGGGGTTGGGCGCAGGTTGCTGAACTATATGCCTGTTTGTGCCTGCCTGCTGAGCGCTCCAAGGCAGTGGTGCACATGTTGTGGACCGCCGTCTGAAGGGACTGCGAGGTACCAGCGCACGGCCCAGGACAGGACAGGACGGCAGTCAGGGGCGGGACGGCAAGGTGAAAGTCATGAGCCGGCGAGCTCGGGCAGCGCGCCTGCGAGATGACCAGCAGGTCGACGGCCTGTCCCACAGCGGGCACGTCGATGTTGCGCACGTTGGTCTTCATGCCCCGATACAGCCACGTCTGGCCAGCAAACACAAGGTCACCCGTGAGCCACGGGTCCACCAGTATCCGGGCGCCTGCGCGCAGAGCGGAGAGAGGGCGCCTGGTCTCGCGTGCGTGCACCAATACTTGCTACGCAGTATGTGCTCAGCGCGTCGCACAGCGTGCCGGCAGCGCACCGGACTTGAGGAACGTGCACATCCATGAGTTGGCCTCATATTGAGTGTACTCGATGCCCCGGCCTCCTGCGGTACGTGGTGCCGCCTCCACACGCACCTCGTCCTCTGTTTTGACAGCCATGCACCTGCACGGGCGCGCGCGGCACGCTGCACGACCATGCATGCTGCTAGACGTGGCAGGTTTCGAGCCACAACACTGAGCCAACTCACAGTACCTCGTAGCGTTGACAGCAGTCACTGCCCTCGACGGCCGCCTGCAGAACGCGTGCAAGTGCGCTGTGCGCTGGTGACTGTGCGGCCCAGCAGCGTCGCAGCGCGGTGTGCTCAGCTGGCTGTGCGCCCTTGCTAAGACACTGTTACGCACAGCGCCGCACCGCATAGCCAATTAAAATGTGTGCAAGGAGCCTGCGCTACGTGCAGGGATGTACGTCAGTAAATAGAGTTAAAGTAAAGTGCTAACTTGGAGGAAAGCAAGACAAGCAGTTTCGTCACGAGGACAAGCAGTCGTCACAGGATTGCGAGATCATCCCAGGCCACACACAGGAAATGAAAAGGAGGGTTGTAGGGTGCCCCCGTGCTGCGTCGTGCCAGGTCGATGCTGGGCACCAGTGACCTGCGCGATGCCGTCTGTTCCTGCACCGCTAAGCTGGCCTACCAGCTGGAGCCACGAATATACGATTGGTCCCGTATCAAAGAGACCCACCACACCACGCAGGCTGAGGCCGAAGCTGTCGTCCCTTGGAATCACACCTGGCCAGGCAAGCACGCTGGCACGCTGGCTCAGAGCGGGCCCTGGGGCAAGACCATGCTGATGGCGCGGGTGGTGCTGCTGAGCTGTGCCAATTCCTGCGGTCTCGGCGGTTGCGCAGCTGCAGCTTGTGCGATGCAGCAGTCTGCCTTGGACCTGACGCAGAGCCTGACAAGCCGGCTTTATGCCTTGTATAGCCCCTGCTTCAAGTGCGCTGCGCACACTGCTCCTGATGCCATGTCACGGGGTACCTCGGAGCTTTCAGCTGTGCCGAGGCTGGCGCATATATGTGGTGCGCTTGTTAGTGACGAGTTGCGCCCTTGCTGGCATTCCAGGTGCGGATGCTTCTGCAGTGATGCTGCGCTCTGCTGACCCCTGCGCCGCGCTCAAGGTCAGGCCTGCCGGCGCCGGCTGGGCGCCGCCCTGCGCTGAAGCGCCGAGGAGGCGCCCGCATGCGCGCCCTGGCCCCCGGTGCTCGCCCACCCTATTCTTGTCATCCCACCCTATTCTTGTCATGCGCTCCTAACTCCTTGCTATCAACATGCAGGCTTTGGAGCTGCGGATGTGGGCGCCGCTTGCTGCGAGCCGCCGCATCCTGCTAGTTGGTGCTCGTCCCTGCACATATGAGACGATGAAGCATGGGTGACACTTACAACTCAGCGTTGCGCACAAGAAGACAAACTCACAACACAAAGCATGCAAGCAGGACACTGTGCTACTGCAGAGTGTGACCAATTCCTCTGCACATATGAGCGCAGTGCGTGCTGACATGCTAGGGCTACATCGGGCATGTGCGCTGCTCCAGGCGGGCTCAATACTGCACTGGCGCCAATGGCCACCCACTTCCGGCATCGCACACGTGTTTGCGCAGCGGGCCGACCGCGTGTGGCTAAAATGCCTACCGAACTGACCCTAGCACGCGGTCGGCCCGCTGCGCAAGTACGGTGTGCGACCCAGGAAGGAGGGTGTCCACCGTGCCAATGCAGTGTTGAGGGCGCCAGGAGCAGCGAACACGCTCGTGGAAGCCATAGCATGTCAAGCACGCAGTGCGATAGTGCAGAGGATGTTGGTCACGCACTCCAGGTAGCACCGAGCAGTGACACTGTGCCAGTACTGAACAGGCACGGTAAAGGTCGAGCTTCCACGTATGCCTGCGCTATTCCACCGGATGGCTGCAAGCAGTCTGATGAGCAAGCAGGCCTAACGAGGAGCCACTGGTGGGCAGCAAGTTGTTCATGAGCTGCATGCGTGTCAGTTGTTTACCCTACACCTGGCTGCAGCATCCAGTGACGGACAATTTTCAATAAGGGCCTGAATCTCGAGGACTGCTCGCTTGGAACAGCAAGAGGACGTGAGCATGCTATAGGGCGGCCTGCAGTAACCAACAGCCCCTCACAGAGGCACAAGCAGCTGGGTGCGCTCAGCAGGGGCGGTGCGCTCAAGGCCCCTCCCTTTCCACGTTGCAAGTATCACATGCTGCTGGCTACAAGCAGCAGTGTGTAGCGTCCAAGCTTTGTTCTAAGGTGCATGGGCTGTTACAGGGGAGTGCGTGGTGCGGTGTACAACTGCTAGTACACCGCACTTGGCCTGAACACTAAGGGCAGGGCCACAGCTGCAAAGCGGGCTCCTGTTCCAGAGCCCACCGGGCAGGTGAGCCTACAACAGCAGCTTGATCAGCACCACAGCGCCCACGACCCCGCTGACGACCAGCGCAGTGATTGACAGGGCGGGAGCGGCCGCGCTGGACCTTGCCGGCGTATGCGCTGCCTGCGCGGCCCTCTTGTGTTAGTGCAAAGGTGAGCGGCCGCACACAGCTGGGTCGAGACCGTAGGGCGCCCGCACCGCGGTCGTGCCGGTCGCCGGTGTGGTGCCAGCCGGCTGCTGGGCAGCAGGTGGTGCAGAGGCGGGCGCAGTCATGGACATGGGAGACGCCGAGGAAGCATTCTTGGCGGGAGGGACGGCGGGCGCGGGGCTTGCAGGCGCTGGAGCCGGGGCTGCGCAGCAGAGACGATCACGCTCAGCGCGTGCCTGTAGCAGTGCAAGCGACTTGGAAAAGACAGCTTAGTGAGCAGCCCCACCTGTGGGAAACACCGGCGGCACAAACACATCGCCCGAAGGCGGCAGGGTGATCACGCCGGAGCAGTCCACCTCAGGGACAGCAAGCGCAGGCGTGGAGCCATTGCTCCTGCGGCAGGCCAGAGGTCTCGCACGGCCAGTGCGCGATAAGCTGCAGGCGGCAAGGAACAAGGTGCGCACGCGGGTGCCGCGGCGAATGCACCGCGCAGCGTTTGAAGGATGCAAAGGTCTTGCAGGCTGAGTTGCGCAGCGGAGGAAGTGCTGGCGTCAGCAGAGCTGTTCTGCGCCACGGTGGTGCTGTTGGACGCCTGCAGCAGCTGCCTGCTGCGGTGTGGTCGCGTAGATGCGCCCGCCTCGGAGCGGAGAACACTGCGCCCTGCACTATCCCGCGCTGGTTGGGCGTCGTCTTTCCATATGCGTGGCCCGTCTGGAGACTGGGTGCGCACCTTCAGCAACAAGGATGCTGAAGAGGGCCAGACTGATCACTGCGACTGCCTTCATCTGGGCGTGCAGCGTCTGACTCTCTTCAACCAGACGTAGCGCCGGGATATGTGATGTTTGCAATAAGAGATACTGCTTCTCGGTCGTACAAGTTTCGATCAAAAGCCGAGCTCCGTCGTGCCGAGAGGGTTCAGACCCTCTGGCCCATCATCCTGCAAAATTTTCAGGAACAGCTGTCATGCTCACACGCTGCCGAAGGTGTCCCGCCACTCCTCGTGACATCGTCCTTGGACACACTGGGCTTGATGCGCCCCAGGGCCTGCGCCGCGGACAGACGTCTCGTCCTGTGTAGCGCCATTTTGGCGGCAACTGAACCTTGAGACGCGGCGAGAGAGGGAAGCATGCCTGCAGGAAGTCGTCCATGCTGACAGGCTCGATCACGGCCTGCCCGCTCATGCGCCTGGCAGCACCGCAGTGAGTCAGACTTGACGCCTCGATGGCTAGCCTGACAGGCCAGCTACTGCATGCAGGCACGCCTGATCTCCGCCGGCAGCTTCCCAGCGGTTGCCCGGCGCAGCCCGCTCATGGCTGCATCGCGGCACACGCTGGTGCAGTCATCGCCGCTGAAGCCCTCCAGCAGGCCGGCCAGCTTGGCAAAGTCTGTGTCGGCAGCCACCTCCACATCCTGCGCGCATGGCCCCCTGCTTCACACCGGCCTGTCATGTCGAGGGTGTCTGGGGTCCGTGCACGAGTCATCACACATGCATGAGGTGCCCATGCCCATGCACTGTGATAGTCTGCCTTACTGATTAGCTGCCACAGGCTCTCCTGTGCCAGTGAGCATGAAAGTGCAGGGCGGGCCTTGAGCGCGAGGCGCAGCAGCTCCGCGCGCTCGGGCGCGGCGGGCAGCGCGATGTAGATGCGCTTCTCCAGGCGCCGCCGCAGCGCCTCGTCGATGTCCCACGGGAAGTTGGTCGCAGCCAGCACCATGACCTGCGCAGGCGCCGAGCTGAGTGTGCGGGCGGCCATGCGCTCGGCGCTTGCGGAGCAGGAGCGGCGCGAGTCAGCTCAACGGCGCGCCTGGCGCCGCTCGCCCGGGTCGGCCTGCGAGGACATGCCGTCGATCTGGACCAGGATCTCGGTCTTGACGCTGCGGCTGGCCTCGTGCTCGCCGGCCGCGCCGCGCGAGCTGCACAGGCTGTCGACCTCGTCAATGAAGATGGTACTGGGCGCCATGGCGCGCGCCATCTCGAACAGGCACCGCACCATGCGCTCCGACTCGCCCCTGCGCCCCGCTGCTCACACGTCATGAGCAGACCCATCACACCTCATCAGATCACACAGGAGCGCATGTCGGGGCGAGCGGCGGGGCGCGCCGGTACTTGGATGCCAGCGTGGATGAGCTGACATTGAAGAAGGTGGTGTTGCACTCGGTCGCGACCGCCTTTGCGAGCATGGTCTTGCCTGGCCCGCCGCGCGCGCGCACGCGTGGGCGCGCGCACGTTGCGAGCGCAGAGCGTGGCCACATGGCGCGGCAAGGGCAGCCTGGCGGCCACGCGCACCGGTGCCGGGCGGCCCGAACATCAGCAGGCCCTGCACGGCCGAGCAAGGCTCAGGGCGGGCGTCGGGCCGGCATGCCTCGCTCGGACAGCCGGGGAGGCGCGCCTTGATCGGGCGGCGGATGCCGTGAAAGAGGTCTGGCAGGAGCAGGGGCAGGACGACATTCTCTCGCAGCACGCGCTTGGCCTCGTCCAGACCCGCCACATCGCCCCACCTGACGCCTGGGCTCGTGTCCACGACATCCCTGCACCTCGTGAAAGTGCACGTGTGACTGCAACAAAGCACATTCCTTGGCTCGGCGATGCTGCCTGCCTGGACAACAGGCAGGCAGGCCACCACGGGTCGCTGGTCTGGCCACTCTGCGCGAGGTGCGGGAGCGCGCCATTCCAGTGCGGCCGCCAGCTCGGCGTCCGGCCCCGCGTAGGGCGAGCGGGCAGCCTGCCCCGGGTCCCTGTCGCCCTCCGCCGCCGCCCGGCCTCGCTCGCGCGGCACGCGCCAGCTGTCCACGCGCGGCGCCGCCGGCGCCTTTGCGTTGCGCCGCGAGCGCGCTGCACCGCAGCAGTCAGACAGCGAGCGGTGTCGCACGGCGTGTTGCACCAGCGGCGCGTCACCATGCAACAGCGCGTGCCTGGGTGGGACGGCTGCGTCCAGGGAGTGCTCTCGGCGCTGGGGAGCGCCTGGGGCGGCCCGCAGCGCGGCGCGCTGTGGTGCAGGGTCTCCCAGACGTCCGGGTCAGGCCGCGGGTCGCCGGGCGTCTGCGCCTGCTCCCTGCCCGTCGGCTGCCCCAGCCAGGGCTCTAGCCTCGATGCAGTGCGCAGCGCCGCCTGACCAGCACTGACCCGTGTGCACACACCAGGGCCACGCACCATGACGACCGTGAAATCCGGGCGCCACGCGCCACTGGCCAGGTCGGGGGATGCTGAGCTCGCTGCTGGCTGCTGTGCTGGGGGGGGCGTGCGGCCCCTGGGGTTCACAGGCGCCGCGGGCTGCAGGAGGCCGCTCTTCAGGCGCTCCAGCTCCCACGTCAGGCGCCGCTCAGCCTGCAGCTTTTCCACGCAGCCCACCCACTCCCTGCGTGCTGTGCTGCTCGCAGCTGCGCACGCCTGCACGCGCCTGCGCGGCATGCCCTTCCGGTCGTCGAGCAGTGATCGTATGCATACGTGGGTGGGGCCTTGCAGCGTGCGCACGTGCTCAGCGGTGGGACAGCGGCGTCATAGAGCGTCAAGGCCCGGGTGTAGTCCCCAGAGGTGGCGTGCTCTCGCGCTGCCAATATCTGCGACACAGCGGCCATCTGCGTCGACAGGGCCTGGTGCTGCACGTATTACAGTCTGTGATGAGGCACACTGTTGAGCCTGGACACATACGCAGTAAGATTTAGATGTGACCTGGAACAGCTGGAGCTGGAGATCAAAAGTGCCCGGGAGGGCGATCACCGTATCACTCCGCAAGCAGTACCGTAGCACGGCGCTCGACATGCTGGAGCAAAGCTGGAGATGTTGGAGGAGCTCGAGCGCCACAGCGAACTGAGGTGTCAGAGGCGTCACTGCAAATAGCGAGCAGCACCTCTCGGGGCAGCGCAACACCTGGGTCGGCATGGCCCACGACAGGGAGTGGCTCAAAAAGGCGCTGGCGAAGGAGCTCGGCTGGGATGTGTACACGCTGGAGGGCATCGTGGAGGCAATCCAAGCCGCCCGCGGCCAGGGAGAGGTTGATGAAATAGTGCAGGACTACCTGGGGGGCGGCGCCGGCACCAAGCGCCTGGTGGAGCAGTTTCTCGCGGCAGGGCGCGGCGCAAAGGTGACTTCAACACTGTAGACTACCACAGCGCACTAACACACGCCTGTGCTACTAGCTGACAGTGTTCACTATGTTTGTGCGCTTTGGTGCCCCGCTGCTTGAGCGTGCCTGAGCTCAAGCTCAGGGGTATTGGTGTGCAGGGCGCCGGGGCGTCGCAGCCCACTCAGAGCGCATCTTCCCGTCAGGTGAACACCTGGCCCTTGCACTGCATGGTATATGCAGCACATAGCAGTGCTCGGACGCCCTGCAGTGTAAGAAATGCTGGGCTGAGTTGTGGCCAGGTCTGCAGGGACAGCGCCAGGCCGGCAGCCTGACGGTGACGCACAAGGCCAAGAAGGGCGCGGCCGCGGTGCCAGCGGGGCCGCCGCTGCCCGAGCGCGCCGCCGCCAACTGCCTGTGCTGCGGCAAGATATACCTGACGCGAGAGGGCTCCAAGGATGTGGCGCGCTTCCTGGGCGCGGCCCCACGCCCACCCCGCCCCCCTGCCCAGCACGCCTCGCACGCCGTGCCTCGCCCCGCGCCCAGGCCGCTGCCCGCGGCAGTGGAGGCATGACCGCCTGTGCTGGCGCACATGCGCTGCGCATGGCCTGCTGCCGTGCACGCAGGCGCCTGCCTGGCATGTCACGTGCCGTGCACGGCCTGGCGCGCAGCCCCTGCACCCTGCACAGCGCCCGTCGCACTGTGTGCGCGCCCCACAGTACGCTGCGCGCCCGCGGCAGAGCTGGGCGGCGCGTGCACGTTCTGCGGCGCCGCGGTCGCGCTCATGCGCGGCGCGCGCAGCGAGGAGCGCCCGCCGGCGGCCGAGCGCGCGGGCGCCGGCGGCGGGACCGCCGCAGGCGATGATGCGGGCAGCTCTGCAGCAAGCGACAAGGCGGCGGAGGCTGCAGCATTCAAAGACCGGCTGGTGGGCGCCGTTGCTGCATCGGTGGCAGTCCGGCGATGTGTGAGGCGTGCTCGCATGGTGTCAGGGTGTTCGCGACAGGACCTGCCGCAAGTTTTCCCGATGCTCTGAGGCTGTGGTATGAGGGGCGGCCACCCGTCGGGGCGGCGCGCATGCGGGCCTCCTCGGATATTTCTCGCGCGCTCGCCAAGAGCACTGCGCGGCCAGGTGGGGTACGACCGCAACTCCGCGCAGCGCACGCGCGTGCTGGACGACCAGAGCGACTTCTTCGAGGTCGACGCCAACGCCTGGCTCACGCGCGAGGTGCTCGCCCACACAGGCCCCGCGACCTAGCGCGGAGGTGGTGCCTGCGTCGTTGGAGCAGTGCCTCGCACGTTCTTGTCTATTGCAACGCCAACGGCGCTTGCTGCTCGGCTGCCACGCTGCGCGCGGAATGACCTGTGCACCAGCTGTCCGTCCCTCTGGTGTTCAGCTGAGGTGCGGGGAGGCTCTTCAGGGCGGACGGTGTGCGATTTGGGGCGCACGCGCCGCGCGCGCAGGAGCGCGAGGCCCTGAAGGCGCAGGAGCGCGCCGCGGCGGAGGCCGAGGAGGCGCGGCGGCGGCGCGTGACGGTCACCATCGACCTGCTGGGGCGCCGGGCGCGCGCCCCGCGGCCCGCCTGACCTGCAGCTGGGCTCACTCCTTTCTTACGACTGCCACATAGTATGTACTGCAGAGGCGTCTGGCACTGCACCTGTTGCCTGTGTGCCCCTGCCTGCCCGCGCCTGCTGGGCGTTGCGCGAAGTGAGAACGGGGCCTTGTGGGCAGTCAACGGCGGCGTGATAGCGGCCAGGGCGCTGTCGCCTGTGCAGGTGCTGGTGGCCGAGGACGCCGCGTCCACCAGCGACGCGGAGGCCAACAGGAGCGCGGCGGGCGCCGCTGCCGCCGCGACGGCCGCGGAGGCCCCGCAGGTGTGCCAGGTTCTCGCGGTCACTTGGCAGAGCGTTGTTGCACCTGCAGGGCTTGTCACTTCCACAGCGAGCGTTGTGTGTTGAGCACACCGGTGCATGGCTCAGAGGTACAGGCACGCAGAAGCGCGCGGTGAGAGGGCTGGAAGTGGCGTGAGTCGGCTGGCGCCGCGGGGTTCTTGGCTTGGCGCCTCCGTGCTCGTGGCTTGCTGCGCAGCATGCTGCCCGTATGACAGCCGCGCGCCTGGGCAGGGCGGTGGCGCGAGCGCGCGCGACGCGGCCGCAGCGGCGGGCCTGCTGCCGAGCGGGCCGCCGGTGCTGCGCATGCGGCCCGCGCCCGCGCTGGCGGGGCCGGCGCCCGTGTTTGTGCCGACCTCGGCGCTGCAGGCGGCGGCCGCGGCGGCGCCCGCCGGCAGCAGCGCGGGGGCGCCGCCGCGGCCCCGCGCCGGCGCACGCGCAGGCGCGGCAGGGCCCCAGCGCACAAACGACCGGCCACCCAGGCTGCAACATGACGACCCGTACGATTTGGGCCTTGAGGCCCTGGCGGTTTTGTGATGGCGAGCAGCTCCAGTTGCATGCCTTGTACAGTGGTGTACATGTTCCCTAGAGGCTTGCACCTTCCCTGCAGTCTGTGTGCGTCTCTGCCAGGACGGCCCGCCAGCTATCAGGCGGTACCCTGGCGCTCCTTGCTTGATGCTGCCACCACTCACTGTCCTCCCGGCTGGCATGCTGAAGACTAGGCTCTGCTCTGCTACGTGTAACGTGCCGGCAAGCTTGGCATGCACCCCGCCCGTGCTTGTATGCTCACAGCGTCACCCCAGCGAAGCGGGTCACTCCTCGTCCGCCTGCTCCTCCGCGCCCGCGTCGCCGTCCTCTCGATCGCGCGCGCCCACTGCCTCTTGTGTCCCGTCAGCCTGTGCGGCACACGGCATGCGTCTGCACAACCCCAGCCCGCCCCGCTCCCACCCAGCCAGGCGCCCATCATCTGTGCGTCCACCGCTGTGCCCAGGACCTGCGACGTGCGCACACGCATGCAGTGCACCCGCTGCATGCAGGCGCACAAAGAGGCCCCCGCGCCACTTGCTGCGGCAGCGTCGGTGGCGGCCTGGGCGGCCTGCCGCGCGGCCTCAGCCGCCGCAGCCTGTTCAGCAAGCGCGCGCTGCGCCGCGGCCGCGTCCGCCGCAGACTGCAGCGCCCTGAGCGCGCTCGCGCAGCTGGCGACGCGCTCCCACTGCCGGCAGCGCGCTGTCAGCGTGAGCCGTGAGCATGCCACCTGCCTGTGCGCCGGCCAGCGTGCACGACCCTGCTGCAGCCCAGTGTGAGGAGGCTCGGGCGTCACCCCGTAGACAGCACGTCTCTGCCTGGTCCGGCCCGGGCGCTGCTGCGCCAGCACGCATATGTGACTGGCTCAGCACCCCGCCGTGCGGAGGGCGGCCCGCGGGCGGCCCACGCGCGCGCGCGCCTGGGCAAAGAGCAGGGCGAGCAGGGCGCCGAGGCAGGACGCTGGGAGCTCGTCCACCAGCTGCGCGCGCGCCGCCAGCCCCGCCGACGCGGCCGCGCGCACATCCGCGCGCACCTGTCGCCCGCGCGCCCTGCGCCTGTCAACGCGGAGACAGGCGGCGTGCGCCCGGCCCTGGGCCGCCTGCCGCACGATCGGGAGGCGCGCCGCCTGCCTGGGCGTGCGGGGTCCCTTCCGCCATCAGTGCACACCCTCCACCATGCCACCCAGCCCGGTCCCGCACCGGGTCAGCAACGGCCGCGGCGGCGTCACTGCTCCAGCCACCTCTGCTCCAGCCACCTCTGCCTCGGCCGCGGGCCTGGCCGCGGCCAGCGCATCCCGTGCGCGCGCCAGCATGGCCCCCGCGCTCTCCAGCGCCGCCCGCGCGGCCGCGAGGCCGCGCCACTCCTCGTCAGCGGCGCCCGCCGCGGCCTCAATTTCCGCAGCCTGCTCCGCGTGCGCCTGCTCCGCCTCCTGCCCGCACGCGCGCACGCGTGAGCCTGCGCGCCGGCAGGCCGCACACCGCCGGCGCGCGCCGCGCCGTGGCCCAGCCGCCGGAGCCTGCCCCGCCGCTGCCCGGCGTGCACGCGCACTCCGTTTCCCCTCCCGACGCCGGCGCGCTCGCGAGCATGCGGCCGGCAGCGCAGGCTGCCGTGGCACGCCTGCATGGCCCGCAAGGGCCCACCTCCAGTTGCAGTGCACAAGCCAGCAGCGTGCGCGCGGAGGACGCGCGCCTGGCACGCGCGCTCAGACGCCTCCAGCTGCGACAGGTGCGGGAGGCCAGGCGGCGCGGCGCGCGCAGCGGCCTGCGCCGCCAGCGCGCCCGCCAGCACGGTGCCCACGTTGCAAGCGACCAGGCCGATGAAGGCCCTGCCGCATTGCACAGACGCGAGCGGGTGAGCACAGCCGCGGGTATGGGATGGCGCCGTCGCCCGCGTCAGCCCGGCCATTCAGCTCCCATGCTGCATGCGGGCGGTCGGCAAGCAGTGCACCACCCTGGCATGCAGAGTGGCACCCCTCCCGGCACTGACCGTGCCGCGCGAGGCTCAATATGCCGTATGCGTCAGGGTCCCTGATGGCGCCCAGCCTGTGTCGCCTTGTGTGACCAGGGCGGGCTCCGCGCACACAAGCGATGCAGCAATATCTGGCAGACCAACAGGGGAGTGCAGGGCACTGGCAGCTGCGAGGCGCGCCGGTCCGCGTCGACGAGCGGCCTGCCGGAGCCCTGCGGCAGCAGCGTGTCCGCGCACAGCAGCGCGTGCGCGCCGCCATCGCCCGCGCGCAGCGCGACCGCGTGCAGCCCGCCCACGCGCGGGAAGCGGCGCAGGAAGACGGTCCCGGCGTCGTAGGCGACGTTGTCGATGTTCAGGTCCGCGGCGCCATCGGCCAGCATGCGCAGGCAGGGCGGGAGCTGTTTGGCGCCGGCCGGCGGCGGGGCGCCGCCGCCCTCGCTCCCGGGTGCGCTCTCGCTCTCATCCTCAGGACCCGCCGGCCCGGGCGGCGTGCGCAGCACGGCGCCCTCCGCGAGCATCCAGGCCTGACCCGTGCTGGCCGCGACGTACTCCAGCACGCGCTGCGGCGCGCCGGCGGCCGTGCCCGCGGCGGCCGGCGCCGCCGCCTCGTCGTCCGCCGGCTCTGCGGCGCGCTCCTCCGCGTCCTCCTCCTCCTCGCCGTCGCCCTCGTCTCGGGCCGCGGCGGCAGGGCCGGCTGCAGCGGCCGCCCAGGGCTGGCGCGCCTGCGCGTCGTCCTCCACCGCGCCGACGTACGCCGCGCCCGCGCACGTGTGCGCCACGCATGCATCGGCCGCCTGCGCCCATGCCATGCCTGCGGTCCTGGCATGCATGCGGCTGCCGGCCAGCCTCGCTGCCAGGGTAGGAGGATCCTTGCAGGCCACAGTTACTAGACAGATATTGGCCTCACGTGCTGCAGGCATGCATGCTCAAGGGAGTGCGCGCTGCCCCTGGGAGCGCCGGGAGGGGCAGGCCTGCTGATAGAGGGCAAAGACGTCAGCTGTGCAGGCCAGCAGGCTGGTGAGCGCGGCGCCGCGGCCGGCGGCTGCCTCCGCCGCCGCCGCGCCTGCAGCAGCCTCCGCGGCCTGCCGCCGCCGTGCACAGCTCTAAGGTATATTACTTCAGCTATGCAATATTCTGTGGTGGTGGGAGGCACACCGGTCAGCGCCTCGACCTGTGGTTCCTGCTGCAAGCTGCGTGTGTGCAACCCCACCTGGCGGGCCTGCACGCGCGCGGCCGCCGCGCGCTGCTCTGCCTCGCGCAGCGCCTCCGCCCCGTCCACCCTCGCACGGTGCCTGCAAGCGGGGCGGTGCTCAGAGCAGCCAGTGAGGCAGCAGGCTGTGTCAAGTCGCAGCCATACGTGTTGCTGCAGGGCTTGAGGGCGCACTCGCGCAGCCAGGTCGCCAGGAACTCGATGGCGTTGTCTGGCCGCGCGCAGGCGGCCGCGGCGCAGGCCTGCGCGAGCTCGGTGCCCACCGAGCGCTGCAGGTACTCGGCGTCCATACTGTTCTGCACGCGCAGGTGCTAGAAGTCCATCATACAAGTCGACTTACAAGTCTGTGCTGGAGCACTGACACCTCGGATGTAACGCCGGTCAAGGTCACGGTGATGACCATGCATGCCATGCCGCGGCAGCAGCTCATTCTCCCTTCTTCTGTGACTGGCGCCGACGCGGAGGAGCAGGGTGGCCTGAGCGACCGAGCACACTGGGCAACAAAGGGCAATGACGGAACCTACGCCGTGCCCAGTGTGCAACGAGCTCGTGGCAGCAGAGCGCCTGCAGGCCCACTGCGACAGCCACTTTCCGAGCCAGGAGGAGCCCGCAGACTCACAGGCGTGCTCCATCTGCAACCAGCGCGTGCGCGCCGACGACTATGACTCGCACCAGTATGCGCACAGGCGCGCCACTCTTGGTGTCGCGCAAACGCTCATTCCTCAGTCTTTTGCCTCTAGGAGTGCCTGCTGGTCAAGCGGGACACAGCACGACCTGCGGTAGTGGGTGGTGCGTGCGATAGCCAGCCTGATGGCGGTACATTTCTGCTGATAGGGCCGCGCGCGCCGACCGCCGCGGCAGGCTGGAGAAGGAAGAGCGGGATGCGCAGAGCGAGTATGCCGCACAGGCGCACGCCAGCGCTGAGCGCGAGCATGCTTCTCTGCGGGCGCGCTTTGGCCTCAGCGTGCGCAGCTTTGTCGCATGCACAATTCTGGACCAGGGCTGATCAGTTGGCGTCACTTCCACTGCAGCACACCAGCAGACCGCTTGTCCCGCTTGCACACTGCAAGCTGAGTCCCAGCTGCGTGTGCGCTGCAGCGGCCAGGTAAATGCCACCTGTGCGGCGAGCCTGGGCACTGGAAGCGCTCATGTCCCAAGAATACAGGGTGCGCCCTGCTCTTCTCGCCCACTGTCAAGTGCTGTGCCCCTGAGCGACCTGACTCAAACAGCGGCCTGCCGGCAGTCTCTGACGCGCGCGCGCGCTCACGCAAGGGTCGCCAGCATTATCGACCCCGTCCCCAGCGTCATCCTTGCCGAGCAGAAGCCCGCCTCGTTCCTGCACGTGGACGGGGGCATCGTGCGGCTGCTGCGCGACGCGCTGCGCGCACAGCCGGGGCTGCACCGCGCGGCACTGTGCGGTGCGCTCCCGCGCGAGTCCCGGAGCAGGTCCGCCGCAGTGTGCGTCAATCACTCACCCGATGCATGCTGCAGTCGCGTCTGCCCCGTGCGCCCAACGCATATCAGAGCACAGCACGCACACTTTGGCATGGTGCTGTTCTGGCTGCACGCTGAGGCGTCACTGGAAACCACCATGCCCTCTGTATTGCGCTCTCCCTGGATCCTCTCCTGGTGCGTGCGCGTGAAGAGCTTGTGAAGAGCTTGCAGCGGCTCTGCGGGGCTGCCAGCATGCAGCCCCTCCAGCCCCCCCGCCGAGGAGGCCGTGGGGCGCGGCAGGCCATGTGGACCACTTCCAGACCGGCGCGGCGGACATGGGCTGGGGCTGCGGCTGGCGCAACATCATGATGATCGCCTCCAACCTCGTGCGGCGCGAGGTGCGGCGCGCCCTGCATCACGTGCTCGGGCTCGACGGGGGCGCCCGCCTTGCGGGGCGCGGCGCGGCGCGCCAGCCCTCTGTGCAGCGGTGCCGACGCCGCGCCGCATCGGCGCCGCAGCACGCGCCCTGGCCAGCACCGGCCTGCGCTCTCAGGCCGGCGTCAGCGGCGTGAGCTGAAAGATTGCATCTCTCTGCAGCCGGCGAGCCGGGGGCAGGTGTGCCGGGTGCCTTCGGGGCAGCCGAGCGTGCGCGCAGCCCGCCCGCGGACCAAGCGGGGCGCGCGCCGCGGCAGGGCATGCGCGAGAAGCTGTTTGGCGGCGCGGGCTTCGTGCCGGACATACCCTGGCTGCAGGCGTGGCTGGAGTGCGCGTGGCGCAGCAGCGTGGACACCGACGGCAGCAACCAGCTGGGCGGCGCCGTGCAAAGCTCGCACGCCTGGATCGGCACCACCGAGGCCGCCGCGCTGCTGCGCCAGTTCGGCCTGCGCGCGCGCATCGTCGACTTTGTCGGCGCGCCGCCCCGGCCGCCCCCCCGGCCCTGCCACCTGCCATTTCTGGGTGGGACGAGCCCGGAGCGATGCGTGCCGAGCCCGGCAGTCCGCGCTCTCCTGCAGCGCGTGGCTGCAAGCCGCCTGGAATTCAGGCCGCGCCATGCCCAGCGGTCCCAGCTGCAGCATGTGGGCGCGTGTGCCGCGGGAGCCCCCCGCAATGCGCGCGCGCCGCCGCGCGCAGGCACGGACGACTCGCGGGACCTCAAGCGGCAGAAGAGCCGGCCGGCCGATGCGCGCTGCCAGCGCGGCGGCTTCGAGCAGAGCTTCCCGCAGGAGTACGCGCGCGGCAACGGCGCGGCGGGCGGCGCGGAGGCCGGCGCGCAGGGCGGGCCAGTGCAGGGCGGGCCGGCGCAGGTGCACTCCACGGTCGAGTGCGACGGCTGCGGCGTCAGCCCCATCCGCGGCACGCGCTTCCAGAGCAAGGCGCGCCCCGCGCCTGCCTGCGCCCACGCCTGGTCGGCGCGCACGTGGTCATGTACACTCAGACGCGACGGCGTGCCCGGCACCAGGCAGCGATGCAGTGGCGCTCAATTGCGCGGAGCGTCAGGGGGCTGCCACCGAGCCATGCAAGCCCGCCGAATGGGGCACCAGCAGGCGGCCGCGTTTGTGCACAGGCTAAAGCGACTGCCCCGCTCGCTGCTGTGCGCTGGCTGTTGAATGGGGCACGGGAGAGCGCGACATGCCTGCGCTGACCGCGCAGGTGCTCGCGAACTACGACCTGTGCGACGCGTGCCACCGCCAGGCGCTGGGCGACGGCGCGCGCGAGGCCGACTTCGCTCGCATTGCAGTTGCCACACCCGTCGGTGCGCCTCCCCCACGCCCGCGGTGCGCTTGCGTTGGATGCCCCGGGCATGGCAGCACATCCGCATCAGGACGTTGTCCCCGCTGCGGCAAATATGGCTTAACAGGGCGCAAGGCCTGCTGCGGCATGCGCAGCGGCCGGCGCGCCGCCGTGCAGCCGGGCCGCGCGCGCGCCTCCTCCCCATCGCGTGTGTCGGAGCCCAGACCCGGGCGGGGGCGCGCAGAGAGCGCGCTGCGCGGGCACCGCGACCTGCTGCAGTGGGTCTGGAACTACTTCACGGACGAGGGCCACAGCGGCGCGGGGCCCCCCGTGGAGACGCGCGGCGGCAACGGCCGCGCCACGCAGCCGGGCCTGCGCCTGTGCGGCGACCCGGTCGTCGTGTCGCGCAAGCCGCCGCTTTACTTCCAGCACGAGGGCCACAGCCGCACGCTCGTGGGCGTGGAGCGCCGCCAGCGGCACGCGGGCCAGCCGGCCGAGGTCAGCCTGCTGATCCTGGACCCCAGCCAGCCGACCGCGCCGCTCGTGGCCGCGCTGCGCGAGCGCCGCCAGTGGCAGGCGCGCCTGTCACAGAGCGGGGACCATGCTGGGACCGCCCGGGCGCGTCAGGGGGCACGTACGCTGCTGCTGCGCCAGCGCATGCGGCCGCCTGTGCCGTGCTGCCATGAGCCCCGCGTGTTCATGGCAGCTGTGCAGCAGGCGCACAAGGGCGGCCGCGCGGCGCAGGAGATGGTGAAGCGCGGCCTGCACACGCTGAGCAAGGCGGAGTATCAGCTGATGTATGTGGTGGACGGCCTGGCCGCGGACCAGGAGCTGGAGGACCTCAAGACCATGCAGGCGACGCAGAAGTTTGGCTGAGCGCCGCCCGCCTGCGAACCAGCCAGCTTGCGCCCCTGCGGGCCCAGGCAGGCGTCTGCGCGCGTATACAGAGCTGGCGCGTGGGCTCGAGGGGCCCGGCGCTGGCCGCACGGCGGGAGCCCGTCAGGGCTGGGCAGGCGGGGCGACGGCCTGGCGCTGACCATGCGGTGGGGGGTGGGGTCAAGCAAGTGAGTATGCGAATGTAGCACAATGTCTCAGCCTAATGTCTCAGCCGGGGATTGCTTCAGGGCCATTGCATGTGAAGCTGACGCTGGGACGCCCCCGGTGGCTGGGGGGGGGGCTGCTCCGAGCAGCGCCCCTCCTCTTGTTTTCTCTCATGACATGCGCGTCATGCGCCAGCTCGTCGCGCAGCAGGGGCGCGGCCAGCGCTGGCAAGCACCATGCGCCGCGCGGGCCGCACCCTGGCCTGGCAGAGCGAGGCAGTGGCGTTTTGGGCGGTGGCAGGATGTTTTCATGCGCTAGTATGCTCCGTGCTGGCGGGCACGGTTGGCATCAGCGCGCTTGGCTGGAGAGGTGGCTGTGCATGCGGCGCCCTTCGCCGTGCTATGGGCGGAGCCTGTGCGCTCCGGCCTGTGCTGTCTCGCGGCTTCTGCCGCCTTTGAGTGGCCTTGGTGTGGCTGGACTTTCGGGGTGTGTGCGCGAGATTATAGCTTCCCTCTGAGCCTGGCCAGCGTGCAGCAGCTGGCTGGCTTGATGCAATCTTGCCCTTGATTCTGTTCTCCAGCGTATGCATGCTGATGGGGGTTGAAGGACTGCCGGGTGCAGTTCGGCAACGTCCTCAGCCAGGATGTCTTCAGCCAGTGATGGGAAAGGCGGAATGACTTGCATGAGGTAGGAACCCTAGAAAGCAGCACCTGCAAGTGCACCAGAAGATGGCTATGTAACATCATTTCCGGACTCGGGAGCCACGCGCAGCCTGCAATGTCCTGGCTCATACCCCTGCCGCTGCCGACAGCAGCCCTCTGCAGGCGGTGCAGCGCGGGAGCAGACGCGGCGGCGGCGCCAGCATGCGCCAATGCCGCGGCCGCGCTGTGCCAGCAAGCGCGGCGCGTGCCGCCCCAGGCGCGCTGCAGGAGGCGCCGGCGCGCTGACCGGCGGCAGGCCGCGGCGACCTGCATAGCGGAGGTGGCGCCGCCGAAGGCGGGCTTCGCGGGCGTGAGGTCAGAGGCGGAGTTCATGGCGGTGCTGGAGGCCGGCGTGGCGGCCAAGCTGATACCCGCGCCGCTGCTGCCCGGGTTCGTGGACTTTTACGGCAATTACAAGAGTGCGGGCCCGGGGGGTGAGGCTGTAGGCAGTGGTTGTGGGGGCAGGCGCTTTGGCGGGCAGCTGACGCTTGCAGACACGTTCTGTTGACTCAGCTTGCGCAGTGCGTGCCTCTGCGTGCGGCCCCCGTGCTCAGACAGCTGGGACGGTCGTCGTGCTGAGCACCTAAATGTGCCGGGCCGGCAGCACTGCTCAATTTGCTGGCTCGCTTGGTCAGCTCAGCAGTGCTGGCGGGATGCCGCAGTCGAGGGAGAGGCAAGGTGACTTGCGCAGCCCGCCAGCGTGGAAGCAGGCGGCTGTAGGAGTGCTAGGCACCTCTGCGATGGTGCATTCTCGCGGCACGCTCCCGAACACAACCCACTTTTGCGCTCCGTTCCAGCAGCGACCTGCCCGCGCGGCCGCGCGCAGCGGCGGTGCTGGGCAGCGGCGTGCCGGGCGCGGACGAGCGGCGGGTGGCGGAGGTGATGGGCGCTATCGCCGACCGCGTGTGTGACCAGTTCCAGCGCCCCTACACCTTCCCATCCTACCACGCGCGGATCCTGCACCCGTACAACTACTATGATTTTGGCCAGGCGCGGGCGCAGCGCTGCTGGGCGCCGCAGTGAGCCTGCCAGCGCCCAACCCCGCGCCCGTGCTGGCGTCCCCGCGCGCCTGCGCAGCCTGTGCGGCCGCGCCCCCGCCTGCACGCCTGCCTGGTGAGCCTGTGTGCGCCCGGCTGGGCGCCAGCGCCTTAGCCGCTCCCGCGCTGAGCTCGGGTCAAGGCATCGTGCACGGCCGCAGCATGGCGACGGCCGGGCCTGCACATTCCTGCCCCGCAGCGCCCCCACGCGGCGCGGGCGCGGGCGCAGAATTACGTGCGCAACCTGGTGGACTTTCAGAACTCGGTCGTGGGCCACCTGGAGCGCTTTGACGCCATCGCGGCGCACCTGGCCGCCGGCGACAACGTGGTCATGCTGGCCAACCACCAGACCGAGGCTGACCCGGGTGCGCGTCGCCGTCCCGGCCGCTCCGTACCCTGGCCGGAGATGCCCACCCGCAGTCTGGGAGCGGCGCGCGCGAAGGGCGGGGCCGCGCGCGCGCAGCGGTGTGGGCGCTGCTGCTGGAGGGCACGCACCCGGGCCTGGCGACGGACGTGATCTACGTCGCGGGCGACCGCGTGGTCACCGACCCGCTCTGCAAGCCCTTCTCCATGGGCCGCAACATGTTCTGCGTGCACTCCAAGAAGCGCATGGACGACGTGCCCGCGCTCAAGGAGGAGAAGCAGCGCACCAACCGGCGCACGCTGTCCGCCATGCTCAAGGCGCTCAAGGAGGCGCGCGCGCGGCCGCCCTGGTGCCGCTTTCCCTGGGAGCTCTGGCGAGTTGCGTATGTCGTGACACACATGTGTGCAGCCACGGCGTGCCATGTGCATGTCATGCTGGTCATGCAGAGCCTCGGCCTGGTGCGCCATCAGACGTGGTCTGTGGTCCCCTGTCGCGGGAGCGACCGACCCAGGGCCACGTCGGCGCGCCCTGCTCACGCCGCGCGGCGCGCAGGGCGGCAAGCTGCTGTGGGTGGCGCCCAGCGGCGGGCGCGACCGGCCCGACGCGGCCGGCCAGTGGCTGCCGCACGCGTTTGACGCGGGCGTCGTCGACCTCATGCGCTCGCTGCTCGCCAACGCGAAGCGCCCGGGGCACCTGTTCCCGCTGGCCATGCACAGTGGCGAGATGATGCCGCCGCCGCCCGCGCTCGAGAAGCAGCTGGGCGAGCGCCGGCTCACGTCCTTCGTGCCCGTCGGTAAGTCCTTCGTACCTGTCGGCCCGCACCGGTGCCGGCCGCGCGCTCGGCCCCGGGCGCGCCCGCGGGGCGCGCGGCTCGCGGCGCGGCCACGCTGCGGCCAACGCTCGTCGCTTGGGAGCGCGAGCATGCGCCCAAGCTGGCCACTGTCGCAAACATATGGCTGCGTGTGCGTCTGGGTTGTGTGGTGACTGGCTGAGGCATCAGTATGCCCAGCTGTGCTGCCTGCGTTTGCTGCAGCATGTGACGCCGGGCTGGGCGCTGGGCCGGCAGCGAGCGCCTAGCGGATGCGAGCGCCACGGCTGTCATGCACAACCTGCGAAGGAGCCCGCTGAGGCCCTTGCCGCAAATGTTGCCTGCCGGGAGTTTTCATGGAAAGCATGCCGCCCACGGCAATTGGCTGCTCGAGTGCGCGGCTGCATAGCCGAGCACTGCGCGAGCACCTCTGATGGCCGCCGCGGCGCGGGCGGGCCAGGCCTGTCGGCGGGCGCGGAGCTGGGCGCGGACGCCGCCGCCGGCGGCCCCGCGGAGGGCGCCGACGCGCCGGCCGCGCTGGCCGAGGAGGCGTTCGCGTCGGTCACGGCCGAGTACCTGGCGCTCGAGGCCGCGATCGCCGACCCGGCCAAGCGCACCGGCGCGTACCAGCAGCCCTGGCTGGCGCGCTGACGCGCGCGTCCGCTGTGCTCGCTTGAAGGCTGATGCCTTGCGGCGAGCGGCCGCTCTGGCCAAGGAGGCTCCTGCGGCCGACGCGGCTCAGGACAGGCACATGGCGGCTGCCAGCTGCGGCTCGGCCGAGCGCGCTGGCGCGCCGCCCCTCCGCCCTGGGTGCGGTGCATGCCTTTTGGGGTGTGAAAGCCCATCAGAGCTTGCACAGGATGCGGTTCAGGCTCCACCAGGGTCAACGGGCTGTGGTGCCATGGTCGCTTGTCAAGCTCTGCTGGGATGCAACCCTGGGCCTGGTGGGAGGCAAATGCGCGCCTGCAGCAAACAATTTTGAGGAGCGCAGGCTCTTATCTATCATGTTGTCACTTTCGCTTGCAGCTTGTTTCTGCACGCCCGCTCATTAGGAAGGTTTATCAGGGTTATGCAACCAGCGGCACACGTGGTGCATGCGAAGTCGGAGCGCGCACATGCAGCGGGGTGCAGCAAAGACATGCTATTTATGGGTTGGAATGTTATTCACATCCCTCAGGGCTGTGGAGCTGCAATGGCCAACGTCAGGGTATGCATCACTGGCGCTGCACGTCTTGAAAGCTTAAAAGGCACAGAATTGTGAGCGCAAAGCTCCTGAAGCGGCCTTTACATCCCTCCACCCACCGAGGGCACGAGTTACTGCGTCACTTGCTTTCGATAACATAGGCCACGCCCAAGTGAATTGCATGTTTGACTCTTATGTTGCGCAACCATGGACACAGGCTTCAGTGCAGGACTACCCGCAAAGCCTTGCTGCCGAGAGCTTCGGTCAGCAACCTTGCCTCACACTGGACCATGTTGCCGGTGTATACGCTGCACGGCCTCCGCATAATCAAGCCACGGCGCGTATGCGCAACCAGTATGTGTTTCTGTCGTGGCGGCCCCGTTCGTTTCAGGACGACATGCCGCAGAGACCGCGCATGCGCCTCTGCACCGCTCGCACCCCTCGCCCTAGCTCACACAGCTGGACATCCCTCATCTCACAAAGCCAAGCGCACAGCTGAACCCAACCCCCACCGGCACCGCCCGAACGCGGTCAGGCCAGGACCTGCTCGGCAGGCGGCGCGGGGCCGGCGGCGGGGCCGGCCAGCGCCGCGCGCGCGTCCACCACGCGCGGCTCCGCGTCCAGGCCGGGCAGCGCGAGCGAGGCCGCCAGCGCGGCGGCCGCGCGCTGGCCGGCCTCCGCCGCGCCGCCCTGCTCGCCGCAGCGCGCCTTGGCCTCCTGCGCGCGCGGCGCATCCACCGAGGGTCTGAGGGCCTGATTTGAAAGATGACATACGGACTGCGAGCTCTCCATGGAACTTCTCTCCACCGCCGCAGCGCGGCCGGCATGCTGCATCGGCGCCCCTGCATCCAGACGGCCATGGCTGCAGCACAGGTGCATGCATAGCGCAGGTGGCCTGCGGCATGCGGTCGCGTTGCAGTATGGGCGATTCTGAGCCCCATGCCGGGCGGCGCCGGGTCCGCGCGGCTGGCGCTGGCAGCCCTGCTCTCGCTGCACCTCATGCTGCAGCGCGCGATGCGACCGCGGCGGGCGCGCAGAGACGCGCGCCGCGCGCCGACGCATGCCAGCGCGGGGCGCGGCCGCGGGCGGCACCTGCTCGGAGCGGCGCGCGATCGCGCGCGCCAGGAAGTGGCCCGCGCCGCCGCCGGGCGCGAACTGGCGCATGGTGTCGCCGAACGCATCGCGCGCGGCCTCAAACTCCCACTGCTGCGCGCCCAGCCGGAAGGCCACCTCCGCCAGGCGCGCCGCCTCGGCCGCGCTGCGCGCGTCCAGCCGCGCGCGCTCGGCCTCCAGCGCGCCCAGCGCGGCCTGCACGCTCGCGCGCTCCGCGGCGACCGCCGCGTCCATGCGGCGCGCCTGCTCGGCCGCCGCTGCGCCCTGCCGCCGCGCGCGGCAAGTGCTTCGCGGTGTGGCCGGGCTGTGGTGCTCAGTCAGGCGCGGCGCTTGGGGACGCCCGGTCCCGGCATTGTCCATGACACGGTCTGCTTGGCGCTCGGCCGGGGGCTGGTCAAGACGCCGTCGGCCTGGGGCACGGCCGCTGCGCCGTTGGCGCTGGGGCCGCCCAGGCTCAGCGAGCAGGCGGCCCCGCCGCGCTGGCCGGTCTGCGCCGCTGGGCAGGGCGGGCGGGACTGGCGGTGCGGCGGCAGGCGGGCGCGCGCGCGCCTCCAGCGTCGCCTGGCGCTCGGCGGCCGCAGTGCTGGCCTCCAGGCGCGCCACGCGCTGGCCATAATCCGCCTCCAGCGCGCGCAGGTGCCGCTGCTCCTCGTCGCGCGCTGCCTCGCGCGCAGCCGCCTCCGCCTCGGCCTGCGCCGCGCGGCCTGACGCATTCGACAAGCCAGAGTCTGGTCGGAGCTGCTATGGGGCGCCGATACGGGCTGCAGGGTGCGTCCCTTGGGCGGGCGCGCCAAAGCGCGCGACGGCGCAGATTTCCAGGGCCGGCCCATGCGCGAGCGGCCGCAGCCATAGGAGCGCGCGGCGGCCCACGCGCCTGCATGCGCGCAGCCTGCGCGGCTGCCGGCTCGGCGGCCGCAGCGGCGGCGCGCAGCCGCCCAGCACGCCGGGACCCGCCATGACGCGGGACAGGGGCCGCGGCCGCAGGCGCGCGGCAGGGCGGCGCCAGGCCAGCGGGCCCCAGCGCGCCTGCTCGCGCGCGGCTTGCGCTGCGACGCGCTCGGCGGCCGCGGCCTCTGCGGCCGCGCGCGCGGCCTCGGCAGCGCGCCAGGCGGCGGCGCGCTCGGCGGCCTCGGCCTCGGCCGCCGCGCGCGCGCCGGCCGCCGCGCCCTCCGCCGCGGCCGTCTGCGCGGCCGCCGCCTCTGCGCGCTCGCGCTGCGCCTGCGCGCGCGCATCGTGTGTCTTGGGGCGCCGGCTGGTCGGAGCCCGGGTTCGAGCCAGCGCAGTGTTCCATGCGCATCCGTGGCGGATGCACAACGAGCAGCAAGGACCCAGATGTGCACCGCAATGCTGCGGACGCAGTGCGAGCGTGGGCCGGTGGATCGAGCGGGGCCTTGAGAGCACGCCAGCGAGTCGGACCTCGGACGGACACAGTACAGAGCCGCACCCGCGCCTCGTCGGTCGCCTCCGAGGCCTGCGCGGCGGCCCTGCGCGCCGCCGCGCCCAGCCGCGCGGCGCGTGCGGCGTGGTCCTCTGCAGCCGCCTTCGCCGCGCCCGCCGCCTGCATGCATGCCGCAGCAGCCCCCTGGCCCCTTGCATGACCGGGCACAGGCACGCATGTCGCCTCCTGTGCGCCGCTGCAGGGCTGTCTCATGCATAAGGTGCTGCATGCATGCCTCGGGCATGCTAGTAAAGCCTTCCCTTGGTGCGCGGGCGTTGGGTGCAGTGGCAGTGGCGGCAGCTCAACTCCGCAGGCACGCAGCACCGCAGAGGCATCGAGACCCGCCAGAACACCGGTGCGCATCGTTGGCCCGAGTGCGGCGTTTGCATTGCCACATGCACCCACGAGCGGGTTGCCGGCGCGCGCCTGCTGCGCGGTGGCGGCCTGCGAGTGCGCGCGCGCTAGCGCGGCCAGCGCGGCGCGCGTCAGCGCCGCCTGGTCGGCCAGCACGCCGCGCAGCGCGGCCAGCGCGCCCGCGCCCGCCGCGCCGGCTCCGGCCTCGGCCTGCTCGCGGCAGCCCCAGGCGTTCGTCTGGGCACCTCATGCGAGAGCGTCTGGCGCAGTGCTGCTCGCGCGAGCGGGGGGCCTGCCGGGTTTTGCGCCAGACGACCTGACTGACCAAGTGCATGCTGTGAATGGCGGGCCCCAGCCTGGTGAGCTACGCGCAGCAACGGGCGCCAGCCACCCGAGATCATGCACGACCTAACCAACAGGGCATGCCATGGCGGCCGCCGCGGCCGCCCCCCGCGACCAGCAAGGAGGCTACAATTCACGCACGGCGCGAATGAGGGGCTGCATAGTGTGGCGCGCGGCTCCCTCGGCGGGGCGCGCCTGCGGGCTGCCGGGCGCGGGCGCGGCGGGCAGCGCGGCCGCGCGAGCCTGCAGCGCGGCCGCCTTGGCCGCCAGCGCGGCCTGCAGCGCGTCCGGGGCCAGGTCCGCCAGGGCCTCCTCGAAGCCCTCCTCCGCCAGGCTGCGCGCCGCCGCCGCGGCGTGCGGCGTGCGCACCTGCGCGGCCGTGTTAACCCCAGGGTCAGCGTGCCTTTGGGAGAGCAGCATGTGGGTAGACAGCTGCACGCGCATGGGGGCAGGTGCGCTGCGTTGTGCCACCAGCATTTACCAAGCCCAACCAGAATGTGCGGCAGCTCGGGTTGAACCAAAACCTCCTCCCTGCGGTGTTGCTGCGCCATCGCATGTGTGTGTCTCTCTCAGAGACGCTGCGGCTGCGCGAGGTTGCCTGGCCGCAGGCTGCCGCGGTCCTCCCCGCGCCGCGCTGCGTCCTGCACGGGCGCGCACGGCTGCGCGGCTGCGCCCAGGCGCACGCGCGGGGCGGGCGCGCCTGCTGGTTCAGCAGGCGGCGGTGCTCACGCTGCAGCGCGTCCAGGGCCGCGCGCAGGCCGGCCGCCTCGCGCGCCAGCTCCGCGGCCCTGGTCTCGTATGCGGTCACGATCTTCTGCGCGCCAGGTGCCGCGCCCGCCTCACCAGGCCGCCTTTCTCGAGCGCAGGAGCGGCCGCGCGGCCAGGCCAGGGCGCCGGCATGGGCGCAGGCGCGGGCGCGCGCGGCACGCGAGCGCTGTGGCGGGGGCCCGCACCTTGTACACCTCATCGTCGCGCCCGCCCCGGCGGCCGCCGTCCAGGAACTGGCCCGCCGCCTCCAGGCACGCGCGGTGCTCGCGCTTCTGCGCGCGGCGCCCGCCCGCGGCCAACTGTGAGAGCTGCAGGGCGCCTCCGCAGCACAGCGTTGCGGCCCGGCCTTCAGTTTGCGCTGCTGCGGCAGCCTCGGTCCCGCGCTCAGGGGTTGCCCACGGCAGGCGTGCAGCTGCGAGCGTCCACCCCGGATGCGCAGCACCTTCGCATGGGACTCGAGCAAGGCCAGCTCCATGCATGCATCGGCCACGAGCGCACGAGCTCGGCGCCAGGCCGGGCTGCGGCACATGAGGCTGCAGCCTGGCACGGGCCGTCAGGCGGCGCGGCGCGGGGCGGGGCGCGCGGGCCGCGCCGCGCGCACCCGCTCGCCCAGCAGCTCGCGCAGGTGGTCCTGCAGGCGCGCAAACTCGTGCTCGCGCCGGCGCAGCTCGTGCAGCGCGTGCGCGTGGCGCTGCCGCAGGTCGGCCGCCTGGCGCGCGGCCTCGTCGCGCTCGGCGCGCAGGCGCGCGGCGCCCGCGCGCATCGCGCCCTCCGCCGCGCGCGCCTGCCGCCGCGCCGAGAGCGCGGTGACGCCGGGGCCCGCGCGGCAGGCTCGACTGCGTGCCGTGCGGCGGTTTTTGCAGTGTTTGCGGGTTGCGAGCCAGCCCGCAGTCGCTGGTCAGGTGCGCGGGACACCGCCTACCTGCGCTCGATGCGCAGCCGCGCTCGTGCGCTCGGCCAACGCCCCCGCCGCGCGCGTGCCGCCGCGGCCGCGCCCGGCCCCGCAGCCGGCCGCGCGCTCTGCGTCAGCGACCACCCACGGCAAACGTGCGGCGCGCCCCGGGTCCCAGCCCCCGGGGCCGCGCCTGGTTCTCGGCAGCGCCCAGCGCGCGCTCCTTGGCGCCCAGGCGCTCCGCCAGGCGGTCGCGCGCGCCGGCCGCCACGGCCGCCTCCGACCGCGCGGCCGCCAGGCGCTCCGCGGCGGCGCCGGCGGCCGCCGCGTCGCGCGACCGCTGGCCCAGCAGCGCCTCCAGCGCGCCGCACGCGGCCGGCGCCGCCAGCGCCGGCCGGCCGCGCTCCGCCTCCAGCGCCAGGCCGCCCGCAAAGCCCAGCGCTGCGCCGCGCGCGGCAGCAAGCGGTGTGAGGGCCCGCGCGCGAGCCCTGGCGGCGCAGGGGTCTCTTGACAGCTCCTGGACGGCCACTCGACCCAGGCGCGCGCCAGCAACGGCACCCAGGCTGGGCGCCGGGCGGCCTGCCAGCGCGCACCCAGGAGCGTGGACGACAGGTTATCCACCAGGCCGCCCACGCTCTGCGCGCAGGCCCAGTCTGTGCTGGCGCATGTCCCCGCTGCGCCGCTGCTGTGCGCGCCGGCGCCAGCGGCGCCGCCGCCGCCGCCGCTGCCGGGCCGCCCGTCAAAGTCGTCCATCACGCGCTGCGCGCGGTCCGAAAGTGTCAGGCCAGCGAGGGCGGGAGGGCAGCTCGGCAAGCGGTGTGAGAGGGCGCGCGACCAGACACGAGGCAGGCGGTCGACGACAGGGGTGCAAGCTGCACCCTGTGCGGTGCTCGACGGCCGCTGTGGCGTCTCACAGTGCCTGTGCGCAGGCCGCGCACCTGCAGTTCTGCCTCCAGCGCGTCCAATTCGGCCTGCGAGGCACCGTCGCACTCATCCAGGGCAGAAGAGTCGAGCTCAAGCTCCCCTGGGTCGGCGGTGGCGCCCGTCGCGGCACTCATGGCCCCCCCCCAAGCGCCAGCACGCGTATCCGCGCTGGCCAGATTACAGCATCTCCCGTGCCGCAACCCAAAGCACTCCCTGCAGGTTCACAGAACACGGCGGCGCGCTGTCAGCGGACACGTAGGCTGGACAAGCGCTGGGCCAGGCTGTAGGTAGACACCAGGAGCTGTTCTGCTTTGGTTCAAAGGGGCGATCGGGGTCTAGTAGGGGTTAAGGGCTGCGCGCAGCAAAGTGCAGCCGCCTCCCTGATTTCTTTGCCCAACAGCGTGAGCGGTTAAACGTGACACTCGCAGTCATGCGTGTGATCTCCGCGTACCTGTTGGTGCGCCATCGCACCTCCGCTGCCTGCACGCTTTGGAGCGCGCCGTGCGCAGGCTGCTGACTGATGTGCGGGCGCGCAGGCCGTGCTGGGGGGCAACAGCTCCCCAAGCGCGGACGACATCAACAAGATCCTGGGCTCAGGTGCACGCCCTGAGCTGCTGCTTGCGGCGTGTCTCCCGCCTGCGCTGCGAGTGGCAGCTGGGCGTACAGCGTTGGCACTCGCAGTGCAGCGTTTGACAGCGGCGACGCGCGTCCGCAGTGGGCATTGAGGCAGACTCTGGGCGCCTGGACAAGCTGCTGGAAGAGCTGGAGGGCAAGGACATCGCCGAGGTCATCGGCGCCGGCATCAGCAAGCTGGCGTCCGTGCCGAGCGGCGCCGGCGGCGGCATGGCGGCTGCCGGCGGCGGCGGCGGCGGCGGTGGCGCGGCTGCTGGTGGCGGCGACGCAGGCGCGGCCAAGGAGGAGGAAGCGGAGGCAGAGAAGGAGGCAGAGGCGGAGGAAGAGGACGACGGTGCGCCCTGGCCCGCCGTGGGAGTATGCAGGAGTGGGAGCGCTGCCGCACCCAGCTTGCACACTCTCGAGTCTCAGCTGTTGAAATTCCAACGGTTGGAGCTCTTGCCTGCCTGCTTGAGGCAGGCTCACAGGTTGAGCAGTAGTGCGAGGTGTCTGGAGCTAGTGTACTGCGCACCAAGTCTGGAGCACGGAGTGCCTGTGGCTGAGGGCTGGTGTGGCCGGCACGCAGACATGGGCTTCTCGCTGTTCGACTAGGCGGCGGCTCGTACACAGAAGCACTGCACAGTCGCCGGGGCGTGCGCGCGGCTGGAGTGGCTGCGCGCCCTGAATTGGCGCTGTGTGCCCCCCGTGTCAAGGCTGTAACAAGCGATGACGCGCTTTGCATGCACCGTGTCATGCCTCGCCCGGACAACGCTCCATGCGGCAGAGCCATTAAAGGGACGAGGGTGGCCGTGGCATGTCAGGCATGAGCAGGCTCGGACCAGGCCGCGCATGTGTGCCACGCCGCGCACGTGCGCCGCAGGTGGTGATAGACGTGCGCCCCGTTCTGTCGGGGCCCCTGCTGGATGTGTCTGGCCAGGCGCGCCCCCCGCGCCACACTCACACACTTCAGACAGTGCGTGCTGCAGATGGGGTATGCTACCTAGCATCAGGACCCTACCCCCTGATGCGTCGCCTGGCCGCAGATGGTTATAACGCAGCGCGCCGCGGCGGCGGCGCGGGAGGCCGACAATGGGGAGGACCGCGCAGGGCTCCAGCCCGCGCTGCTTGGGCAGCACACGCGGACGCTCACGTTCAAGCTCACCCACAACGCGCTGCACGTGCTTGCGCAGCGGGCAGCGTAGGCGCCGGCCCGGCTGCTGGCTCACCGGCGGGGGCTGCTGGCGCACGGTGACATTCTGCAACCACTTGCTTCATTGTAAAAAGCTCGTAACACAGGTGCTGGTTGTCGCCCGCAGGCCAGCCACGCGGCCGCTCACATGCGCCGCATGCTCGACCAGCTGCGCCCATGCAGCGCCGCCGTCCACATCACGATGTACCAGCGTCGCCAGGCACAAGCCCTGCGTCCGAGCATGCGGGCGTCACTGCAAGCGCCCGTGGGACGCTGCCGCGTCACCTGCTCACCGGCGCACGAGGCGTGCAGGCGATCTGCAGCCGCGCCGGCACGGCACAGCGCGCATGGCCACCTGGTGCCTGGACGGCAAGTCCAGCAGCTGCAGAATGAAGGCGCTCCATGCGCGGCCGGGCGCCTGGACTGCGGCCAGTGCCTGCGCGCTCGCAGCAGCACTGCGCCTGAGTGCGATGCACGCACTCCAAGGGACGACTGCGCACGCTACGGCGTGTGCGCGGGACCGCACCGAGAGGCTGTCGAGCGCGACGCACACACGGCCGGGGCCGCTCTGCTCCGCCCGCCGCACAGCCTGGCGCACGCGGGCCAGGGCATCCTGCAAAGCACCTGCGCCGCCCTCACCGGGCGTCCGCGGGCCTGCCGAGCCGTGCGTGCCCAAAGCAGGCGGGCAGGGCCTCACCGGGCCGCTCGGGCACGTCCCACAGCACGTCGCTCGCCAGGGACTCTATGTGTACGGGGGCGTCGCCCGAGCGCAAGCTGCCTACACCGCCCTGCCACGTGCCACGGGCCCTGTGAGCAGCAGGCTGGGAGGCTGCCACGGCCGGCGTGGAACCAGCGCCTCCGCGCACCAGCTTGCGCAGGACAGCTTGGTGGTGGCCGGCGCTCTCTTGTACAGCAACCAGAACCACCTGTCGGACGCACAGTCAGGCCGGAGCAAGGATTGCTGCTGCTTCTGCTGTGACCACGAGTGCATGCCTTCATCTTGCACAGACACGCTTCTCGCACAAGCCAGGACACCAAGAAGGCGCCGTCAAGCAGCAGCGTGTCCTTGATAAGGACTACACCGGCCAGCCGGCAGCTTTGAGTGAAAATCTGGCTGTCCATTGTGCAGCGCTGCGTGAGCACGTCAGCCGCCCCGACACAAGTGCGGCTCACTGGCGTGCGTGTCCAGCACTCCTTGTACAGTAACGATAGGATCTCTGTGAGCCTCAACTTGAGCTAGAGTTCTACTCCTGCAGCACTTACTTGGCAGTCACCTTTCAAGATTGCTGAGGGACAAGCCCCTTGAGCTCTTGCGCAGCAAGAGGGAAACAGCTACCTCACGAGGTCCGTCTTGAGGTAGTCTGTGAGCAAGACCTACTCACTGCTTGTGGTCCAGCCTGTAGCAGGACTGCGTGGTGGCCATGGAGATGCTCACGGGCTATGGGTCTGACGCCTCAAGCGACGGCGAGCGCGCTGCCTCGCCCGCGCACGCTGCAGCGCGCGCCGGTGCGCAAAGTGCACCAGCGTGTGAGTCCTCGCCCGCAAGTATGCATCTCTGCTCAACTCATCGGGTGCTGCCGCGCAGCCGCAGCGCCCGGTCACACGGAAGAGCGGCGCGGCCTGCTGACGGCGCTGCCGCCGCCATCCACCAGCGGTGCTGCGCAACTCTTTGCCGGCGTGCCCGCTCCCAAGCAGCGCGCCAAGCTGCCCGTCTCCTTCCGCCTGCCGACCAGGGCCCCGATAGACAGCGACGATGAGGTACGCCCGCTTCAGGGCACTGGCAGTGTTACAGCCGCACTCGGCCCCTTGTCCCCCTGCAACGACGCGAGCGCCGCAGGAGGACCGCCCGAAGAAGAAGCTGCGGCCGTCCTCCAAGGGCGTGCGGCTCACCGACTTCCTGCCCGCGCCCGCCAACGACGCTGCGCTCGCGCTCGGCTCCGGCAAGGCGCGCAGCCGCGCCCTTGCCAGCCCTGCTCGCTGCCGCCGCCCTGCTCCTTGCCGGTGCTGACGCGGCCGCTGACGCGCCCGCGCGGCCCCGCAGCGCGTGGACGTCGACAGCGACGAGGAGTTCAAGGACGTGGCTGCGCCGCTGCCGCCGGCGCCGTGGGCCGGCACGGACGCCGCGTACGACCCTGCGGAGGGCGACGTGGCGGGCGCGGCCGCGGCCGGCCCGCAGGCTGCGGCGGGCGGCAACGAGGCCTACAGGGTGGGCCCCGGCGGCGCTCCAGGAGCGTATGCAGGGCCGCAGCATGCGCCGGCAGGCGCGCAGCTCGGCGCTGCGGCGCCGGCGCCGGGGCCGCACTGGCCGGCGCACGGCGCTGGCGCGTACCCTGCCGCGGGCCCCAGGTGCGCCCCACCGCGCACCTGCAGGCCTGGGGCGCGCAGCACGCCGGCCGGCCCTGCAGGGCAGCGCCTGGTGCTGCAGGCGGCCGCCATGCGCATGCGGGACAGGCCGCTCAGTGCCTGCTCCAGAGTCGGGCGCGCACTTTGCCTGGTGCGGGCGACTGACAGACGCCGGCAGGAGAGGCGTGCACTGCGTAGGAGGCACTATGTATGCGCCGGTACTGCACAGCAGGGCGTGTGGCCGAAGAGTGAGCAGCGCTGTGCTGCAAGAGCGGCTGCACATGTAACCCTGGCGCCAGCCTGATGCCCTGCACGCCGTGCGGCCGCAGCGTGCCGGCCGGGGCGGCGGAAGTGGGCGCCGACGGGCCGCGCATGCTCGCCGAGGCGCTGGCGGCGGAGGCCTCCAGCGCGGCCAAGCGCAGCAAGGACCCCTTTGCCGACCTGGGCGTGAAATTTGTCGAGGTGCGCGGGCGCCCGTTGCCGACCCAGGGCGTGCGGCGGCGTTGGCATCGTCTGGCGCTCGCGGACGTTATTTCACCCCTTGCGGCCCTCATCAACCCATTCAAAGTCGTGGCATCAGGCCCTGCGTCAAGCCTTGGTGGCTGGCCCGCGAGCGCGCCCGTCCTCAGAGGGCTTCGCCTCTTGCCTACAGCGCGCGCGGCGCGCACCGCGCAGGTCAAGCAGGAGAAGCTGCGCTACATCGACCCGGTGGCCAAGGAGGCCACGAACGCGACGCGCACCGCGTTCGGCGCAGACTACGAGGCGCGCCTGCGCGCGGAGGCCGGCGCCAAGCCGGACAAGCTGTCGCGGCGCAAGCACCAGATCTCCTCGCTGTACCACAACGCAAAGATGAAGGCGCGCCCGCCCGCTCGCCCCGACCTGCCTGGCAGGGGCCCAGGGCGGTCTGTGCAGCGCTCTGGAGCAACAGCTCCATCTCTGCTTCATCCTGCCCATACGGCGGGCCGCCCATGCCAGCCGCCCTGCTTGCATTCGGGGCTCCCAGGGCTGGCTACGGGGCCGACGGCGTGCACGCCTGCACCGGGAGCACCAACGGGGGGGTGCCGCGGGCGCGCAGGAGCTGGAGATGCTGGACATGCGCAGCCAGGGCATGAAGACCAAGGCGCAGACGCAGGCCAAGTATGGCTGGTAGCGCCGGCCGCCGCGCAGGGCCCGCGCTGTAAGTTTCACAGTGTGCAGGCCTGCGGCATGAGCCGAGGCTGGCTGTCGAGGCACAGCGCGAGTGCTTGTAGGGATGGCGTGTGTAAGCAGCGACCCGCTGTCAGGCACCACAGGACGCAAGCGAGCGCATGCTGCAGCGCCTGCTTTACACCGGGCGCGGCCGGGGCGCATCCACAGGCGCCTCTCTAACAACAACCTGACCTATCCAGCCAGTCTCGGGCGCACAGGCCCTGCGAGGCAGAGGCGACAGGGGCAGGGTGCCAAAGCAACAACGCTGGGTCTGCACCGCCATGGCCTCCCCTGTGCACGTGCTGTTCAGGCCCGTCAGCATGTCATGCATGGTCCAGACAAGTGTACTGCACAGACACAGGTGCGCACGTGTCGCTCCAAACATCAACAAAACGGCTCTTCAACTCCGATGCAAAATTACCTATGGCTGACCACTGGCAACCGGGACGTGGCACACACGCCGCCCCCGCTCCTTGGCAGGAGGGACAACCAACACAGCCGCAACTGCTCAACCCTGTGTGGCGGCATGCAAGCCTGCAACCCGGGACGCTCCGTCCTCATGTATGGTGAACAAGGGTTTGACTGGTGCACCGGCAAGCAGCACCACTGCATTGCCGCTCCTGGGCATGCGCCGCCGGCCCGCATGCGGCCCCACATGCGTGTAGCTAGCGCCCGGCACTTGCAGTTTCCGCAGCAGGCGCGCCGCCAACAGGGGCCACAGCGGCGCCTGCAGGCGCGTACGCGGGCGCGATCGACAGCGGCCCAAAGCCCTGGTACAGCCAGTCGGGCGGCGTCTGCGCGGCGTGCCCGCCGGCCACGCAGTCGACGATGCCGCCCAGCAGCGCGCCGGACGCCCAGGCGTCCGACGCCAGGCGCGCGCCCGCAACCGCGTTGAGCATGTACGAGAACGTGGGGTTGCGCATCGGCGCCGCGATGACCGGGCCGATGAAGTAGCAGGTCGCGTTCTTGTACTTGGTGCGCGCCTGCGTGGCCGAGCGGCTGGACAGCGCGTTGGGCGGCCCGCACGTGCGCCCGGCCGCGAAGAAGGCGCCCAGCAGCGCCTCGGCCGCCTCGTTGGTGCTGTTGGCCGCCAGGAGCGACGACGCCATGCCCTCGCCCAGCTGCGCAGCGCGCCAGACGCCTAGTAAGCACCGTGAGACAGACTCTAGTCAGCACCGTGACACAGACTCTGTGCTGCACGCAGGTCACCTCGTTGAGGAGGCCACAGCTCTATGCGCCATGCGCTGCTGCCACACCGCAGCCAGAGACGGTGCAAAGCCGGGCCTGACCAGCTGCATCCGCGCAATCCGGCCTGCAATCCAGGCCAGTAAGTAGTCGGCCTGTAGGCGCGGGGCCGCGCACGAGGGTGTTGAACGCAGCCGAGTGCGGCGGCACAGGGCAGCCGCCGCCGTAGGTCAGGTTCTGGTTGAGCATGTAGGCCAGCGTGCGCGCTACGGTCGCGTCGCCGGCATCATCGCCCAGCATCCCGGACACGACCTGGCCAAAGGTGGGGCTGTCGCTCAAGACGGCCTGCAGCTCGTTCGCCTTGGCCGCCAGCGCGGGCACGTCGGACCGGACCACCGACCACCAGGGCGGGCTGCGCCCAGTGCCCAGGAACGTCGTCTGGTTGAAGAGCGCGCCGTGGGCAGCGCCCAGGCAGCACAGCAGCGCCACGGCGCCGTGCACGGCGGCCCGCATGCTCCTGCGCAGGTCGCCCCATGGGCCACCGTTTCAGCTGTGGCGTTGGCCGGGGCCCGGATGCAGGGGCGCCCCCGGCACTGTGGGCAGGCCGTCTCAGGCGCATAGCAGCTCCTCCTGGTGCGGCCAGCGACAGTCTGCATGAGGCAGGAGCACCACAAGACAGCAGCGAGCACCACGTGCGCAGGCCACGCACCCAAATCTGAAATCCTGCATTGCCCCGGCGTTGCCAAAACGGTGCGCAGCTGGCACCTGTGACGGACAGACAGGTCGCTGCTGGCTGACCCGCGCTGCACTCTTGTGTACGGCCAGCCCTGACTCGTTGTGCGCGCGCTGTCGTACATGCTCGCGCCTGCCCTAGCCCTGGCAGGTGGAAGGGTTCAGCCACCAAAGCGCAACGTCGGGCTACTGAGAGCGCACCCGCGCTGCCAGCCACTCCTCTCCCTGCACCCCTGTACCCACAATGTTGGGCCACCGGCTGGCCGGCGGCTGCGGGTTTGCGGGCAATGCCGCGTGCTTCTGGGCAGCGAACCAGCGCGCCGCAGCGGGCCGGGCGGCGCTGGCCGTTGTGGCCAAGGAGTCGCGCATTGGGAAGCAGATTGTCCCGGTCCCGAAGAGCGTACAGCTGACCCTCACGCCGGAGCTCCTGAAGGTCAAGGTGCGCTTGCGGGGCGTGCCCCCTCCCCCTGGCGTGAGACGTATGCGGGCTGTGGCGGGCTTGCTGCGGGGCGCCAGCGGTGCGCCAGGCTGCGAGCGCTGCCAGGCAGACGTTTTCTGCTGCTAGTGCCGAGCGCAGAGGGCATCTTTATTATGACGTGGAGCTCTTGCTCAGCTGCGCTGGGGCGCAGGGGCCCAAGGGCGAGCTGGAGTTCCCCATCCCGGAGCTGGTGGAGATAAAGCAGGCGCGCCTGGCACGCGCTCCTGCGAATCACCGTCCCCGCCGGACCTGCGTGGGGTCTTGGTAGAGGTAGGGCGGCGCGGCGGGGGAGCCACGGAGTGACAGGAGGCTGGCGGCACGCAGCTGGAGGATGGCGCGCTGCGGGTGCACAAGAAGGTGGACACGCGGAGGGCGGACGAGCTGCACGGCCTGACCAGGTGTGAGGACGGATCTCCTGGAGGTGCCGGGGTTGCGAGGCAGCGTGTATGGACGGCGCTGCCCCCAAGCAGCGGGCTGCGCACCGCTCCCGCGGGCCGGGCAGACAGCGGAGCGGTGCGTGACAGCGCGGTTCACCTTCTGTAACCCACAAGGAAAGTGGACAGGTGTGGCAGTGTACGCGGTGCGCAGCTGTGTGCCCCCCACGCGTGCCACCAGCACCTGTCTGGCCGTGGCGTCCGGCGGTGTGCCCCGCCCCTGTCCGGGGCTGCTGAGCCTGGCCGCGCGCGCAGGGCTATGGCGAACAACATGATCCTCGGCACGTCCGAGGGCTGGAGCAAGACCATGCAGCTGATCGGCGTGGGCTACCGCGCGGCCGTGTCGGGGAAGACGCTGACGCTCAACCTGGGCTACAGCAACCCGGTCGTGTTTGACATCCCGGCGGGGCTGTCGTGCTCGGTGCGCCCTGCGCTCCGCCATTTGCTTGCACAACCCTGTTCCTGTTTGTCAACGATGTTCCCGTTCGCGGGGCCGGGCGTTTGCCGGCGGCGTCCTGCCTGGCACGTCCGCCTGCGCGGCCATTGCTGCACCTCCAGCATGCCCAGCGACGTTTGCTCGGCAGTGCCAACTTGGCACACCAGGCCAATCAGCAGGCTGGCTCTGTGGCCTCGCACCGGCATAGGGCTTCTGTCTCGGCACGCCACCTGCCAGTGCCAGCGGGTCTGTGGAAAGGATGCTGGACACGGAGCGGGCGGCGCGCGCGCAGGTGGAGAAGCTGACGACGCTGACCGTGTCGGGGTACGACAAGGGCGACGTGGGCCAGTTTGCGGCGAAGATCAGGGAGAAGCGGCCGCCCGAGCCGTACAAGGGCAAGGGCATCCGGTATGTGGGCGAGTACGTGCGGCGGAAGGAGGGCAAGCGCGGCAAGTAGGCCCTTCACGAGACATTTGGCTCGTGGAGCGCGCCTGGCTGGGCTGCTTACAGCGGCGAGGTGGTGTGTGCAGGCGGGATGCGCCTGCCTTGTGCCCTGTGGGCGCGCGGGAGCTGGCGGGTGTGCTTTTTGGCAGTTTGCATGCAACCTGGCTGTCAGCGCGCCCCGTGCACAGGCTGTGCTTGGCAGTCTCTGCTTTTGTTGAGACGGCTCTCTGTAACGGATGCTGCACCACTGCTGTCAGTCCACCTTAACATTCAGGTCAACGCTGTGCTATGTGTGCGCGAACACAAAGACCATGCCTCAAATGCCTCAAATGCCGGCATGCACAGCATGCCCGCCCAGGCGGGAAAGTAGGGCAAGTACAATCCAAAACGGCCGGCTCCAGTGGAGCCAGTGGAGCCAGTGCAAGTCTTGAAGAGTCTCCATGGTGATGTGCGATGTCAATGTGTGAGCCATGCCGTGCGTGGACCACGCGAGAGTGAAGCACGTACCGACCTGCTTGTAGCAGACGATGGACGATGATGTCGTTCTCACGACGGCAGCAGACGCAGAGGTCCCGGCGCAGGTATTCACGCCCGGCTTGGCTTGACCAGCAGTGCACACGCAGGGCGCAACAGCACGCCGTGCAAGTCCTGCTGCTGCCAATCCAACAGCGCCCGGGGCACCAGCGTGGCTTCCGCCGGACCTGTACCTGGGGCCGGTCGCTGCGGAGTGGGGCAGTGTTCACATTGGAAAGGACGTCCGTGGACGGCGCGGACCCCCTGCGCAACGGGGAGGAGGACCTGGAGCGCGGACTCCATCATGCCGTCTCGCGCACGTGCCGCGCGGCCGCTGACGCGCCGGAGGCTGTGCCCGAGCAGTCGCCCTTTGCTGCGGACACGCTGCAGGACGAGGCAGAGGTGCGCCATCTGCGCCAGCCTCAGAGGAAGGCGGCCCCGACCCAGCACACACCCGGACGTCACGCTCAAGCGCCAGCACTGCAGGCCCATGTTTGCTTTGAGGCAGGCAGCACTGTTGGCGTGCTCGCCGTGCGCATGCGCCGTGGGGTGCGCCGGCCACAGCGGCAGCCGCAGGACAGGACAGGCCCCAGCAGCGGTGCGCGCTCGCAGGCGCCGCTGCTGGCCAAGGGGGCGGGCGCGCACGGCGGCGCCGAGCTGTGCGGCGACGTCTGCGGCGGCGCCAGCGGCAGCGTGCCGGAGACGCCGGAGCAGGCGCGGCTGCAGCGGCGCATCCGCTTCGCGATGCACACCTCGCTCGTGGCCAACGTGGCGCTGCTGCTGGCCAAGATCGTCGCGTTCGCGCTGTCGCGCTCCAAGGCCGTGCTCGCCAGCACGGCCGACAGCTTCGTGGACATTGCCTCGCAGGCGCCGTCCCGCTCACCCCTGCCGCAGCTCCGCGCACCGCGTAGAGCAAGGGACTTGAGCAAGTGCTCGCATGCTCAAGCGTGTGTGCGGCAAATGTGCGTAGCTGCCGTCTTGCAGCGTCCGGCGTGTCCCGACCGAGGCCAGCATGGTGATGCCGTGCGGGGTGGAACGCACAGATAATGCATGGCTGGCACCACATGCTTTGCACGGGGCAGGGCATGACGCAGCGCGCGGAGGCCGCAGGTCGTCATCGCATTTGCAGAGTACAAGATGGCGCGCGCGGACCCGCGCTTCCCGGTCGGCCGCACGCGGCTGGAGACGGTCGGTGCGGGCCCTGCAGCGGCTGCCGCACTTGAACACGCAGCAAAGCTGCTGCCTGATCAGGCCCTGTGCGCGCCCCTGCGCTGCGCCTCTGTCGCGCCCCTGGCGCTCACAGCGGCGGCCGGACGCGCGCGTGCTGTCGCAGCTGCTCCCGTGTCACTGAGCCACTGGTAAGCCATGCGTTGTGCCGTTAGTTGAGGACCGTGTCTGCCGTCCCTTGTCTGTCGTGAAGGGCGCGCCGCATACCTGTGGTGTGCGCCGCGCTTTGCAGGCGTCGTGTCGTGCGCCGTAATCATGACAATCGCGACGCTGGCGGTCATCGAGTCGGCCGTGCACGACCTGCTTGCCGGCTTCCTGCACGGTGCCGCCCAGCGCCACGCCTGCAGCAGGCTCCCCGGCTCCGCGCCTGCTCGGGCCGGAGGCACGGCAGCGCGCCTGCAAGTGCCTGCGCTGCCACAGGCCGTGCCTGGTATTGACAGTGGGCATGGACACGGGGCCTCACACCGTATGGCAGGCGGTGCGCGCGGTGCGCGCCGCCTCGCTCTGCAGGGCAGCACTCTGCCGCCGCCCGCGAACTGTGACATGCGCGCCTGTCATCAGTGGCGGCGCGCGGCCGGCCCTGCAGGCGTGGTGCCGGACATCCAGCTGGGCGTGATCCTGTACACCATCCTCGGCGTGGCCACCGTCGTCAAAGTGGCGCTGTACGGTGCGCGCGCCCTCCCGTGATGCCCGGCGGGCTGTGCATGGCCCCCGCCGATGCGACCAGAGGCGCCTGGCTGGGGCCAAGGCCGCCAGCGCGGCGGCTGGGCCGCGGGGCTTGGGCCGCGGGGGCTGCGCTGCGCTGTGCCGCCCGAGCGAGGCAGGTCTGCGGCAGGCGGCGCGCCGGCGCGCCGCGCCGCGGCCTGTGGGTGAGGCCTGCGGCCGGCGCCGGCAGTGTACTGCGTGGCGCTGCAGAAGACGTCGGACTCCATGCTGGCGCTCGCGGAGGACCACCGCAACGACATCATCAGCAACCTGGCCGCTATCGGCTTCGGCGCCATTGCCAGCCAGGTGCCCCCGCCCCCGCCACGCGGCCGCAGCCGCCGCGCCTGCCTCCGAAGCAGCGCGTGCGGAGCCTCAGGGCTGCTTTGCTGCATGGACGATCGCCGGGCGCGCGGCCGCCGGCAGCGCTGCCGCCGGTGGGGCGCCGGCGCCTCTGCGGGGCTGCTGGCAGCGCTGGGGCCTCGTCCGCTCCGGCGAGTCGGGGGACGCGCGGGCGCGCCTGCTGCAGCTGAGCACGCGGCTGCACGCGCTGCAGGCGAGGCAGGTGTGGTGGATCGACCCGGCGGGCGCCATCCTGATCAGCGCCTACATCATCTTCTCCTGGGCGCTCATCCTGCGCAACCAGGTCCGGCGCCCGCCTGGCCGCGGCGCCCGAGCGCCCGCGCCCTACGCGGGCGCTGGCCGCATCGGCGCCCGCTGCCCCTGCCGTGCGGCTGCCGGTGTCCAGAAAAGCTGCGCCTGCACCTTGATGAGGCTGCACGACGGTGCGGCCTGCATGGTGCACAAGGATGGCCGCACCGTCTGCAGCAGATGGCTGTCAGGGCGCGCCACAAGCGCCGGGCCGCCGCGGCAGGTGGACAAGATCGTGGGCGCGTCGGCGCCGGAGGACACGCTGTCCGCGCTGGAGGCGCTGGCGACCGCGCACCACGAGCGGGCGCGCCCGGCCGCCGCCCCGGGCTGCGCGCTGCATGGCTGCCCTGAAGCAGAGGTCTCACAGCTGGGCCATCTGGGCAATGCCCTGCATCATGGCCTGGTCGTGGCACCTTCAAATGCATGTAGAGGTGTGGCGATATCGATGTATGTGCTGCATGTGCCCTTTAGCATTGCAGCACTAGTGCTCAGCCACCTTCCAGGTGTGACGCTCCGGTAGAGCGCGCCCGCGCCACACAAGCGAGCCGGCCTGTGGCGGGGCGGCAGCTGACGGTGGACGTGATCCGCGCGTACCACTGGGGCGCGCGGTACCTGGTGGAGATGGAGGTGCGCGCGCCCCTGCCGCCCGGCGCGCGCTCCGCCCCCACGCGTGTCCGGCATGAACAGCATGTCTGACAATAAAGATATGCTCCGCGCCCTGGCCGTGCCTGACCGCTGCGCTGCTGCGCGGCAGGTGCTCCTGCCGGCGGAGATGACCGTGCGCGAGAGTGCGCCCCCGCGCTGCTGCTGCTGCGCCACGTTGGCACCGCCCTGGCCTGAGCCTGAGCGAGGCACTTGCGCGCCGACTCAGGAAGTTGAAGCCAGGGTGTGCGGGGTTGGCAGGCCATGACATCGCGCTCATGCTGCAGCACAAGGCGCGGTGCCCTGGGCCCTGCCCTGCCTCCTGCGCTCCTGTCCGCCCGCTCCCGCACCCGCGCCCTTGCGGAGGGCAGCCGCCTGCGGAGCGAAAGAAGCAAGACGGCAAGGGGGATAAGCTGGCCTGCCGGCATGGGCGCCAGGTGGAAGCGTTTGACGAGGTGGAGCGCGCATTTGTCCACGTGGACTACTCTCACCGCACTGAGCCGGAGCACAAGGCGCGCGCCGCCAAATGCGCCAGACACATACATCCTGCCCCAGGGCATCCTGCCCAAGGGCATGGTACCTGAAGATGACTGCCCCTGACCGGTGGCACGGAGCTGCTGCAGGAAGCACGCTGCCTGGCTCACGGGCAGAGCTGCTTGGTATAAATGTTTTTCCGAAAATGAGGTCGCTGTGCGCTGCAGGTCGACCGCAACCTGGCATCGAGGAGCGCCAACCTGTTTGCGGCGCACGCGTCCACGATGGGCACGCTGGGCAGCAGCGGCACGACGGCGCCCTCCCTGCTGGGCGCCGGGTCCTCGCTGGAGCGGGCCCCCGGGCACGCGGCGGCGCTGAGCTCGCCCTCAGCGCCCGCCCAGCTATCCAGCGCACAGCCCAACGGAACCCAGTCATGACATGTCCTGTCTAGCCTGTGGCTGGGAGCTGCGCTTGTTTGGGCTCGCTGAATGCGCTCAAACATCCTTTTTCTGAGCAGCTCTGCAGTATGGTGTGGAATTGTGAGTCTGTCTGAGGCGCCGCTGCTGCTTATTGCGGAGGCGCCCACTATGTGCCGTCGGCAGGGCTTTGCTTCCTATTAGGTCCTCTTCGTTTTGTCTAGTCGCTACTGCTTGCGCTGCTGGTGAGTTGCCTGTGCACCCTGCTCTGTCTGCGCCCACAGCACGTCTTGCTGACCTGTTCACAGTTAAGTGTTGAAGTGTCGCTTGACCAGGTTTGTCAATAAGCGCCATGCCCTCCAATGCCGGTCATAGTTTCACACATGCCCACTTCAGCTGGCTCCTCCTGCTGTTACAGGTGCGCATGCATTTGACACACGGCAGAAGGGGCACGACATGACGGACTAGACGTGACAGACACAGCACAAAGATGCGCAGGACCGGGCACCAACCTGCACCGAGTGACACGCGTGTCATGCAGGCAGAGGCAGCTGTTCCCAGCTCCCACACGGCTTCGCTTCCAAAACCAACACACTGCTGCACTTCCCTCTACACTGAACGGCCGCATGCACATGGCAGCATGCAGGGGTCGAGCAACGGCTCTCGTGTGTCAAGCAGAAGCAGCCGGGCCTGCCGTGCGCGCAGGAAACCGCAGCGCCCCGCTGACGTGCCCATGCCGTTCGCCGCAACCAGGGTGTCAAAGCTGCGCCCAAAGCTGCGCCCAAATGCTGCGCTGGAGCTCTCAGGTGAGAGGCCCTCCCAGCACACATCTGCCGGCACTTGATAGTGAGCTTGCAGCTGTGAGGCGCGAGCATGCGCCGCGCCGACGAGCACGGCAGATTCACGCAGCTCGCAGCCGCAGCACCGCCCTCGCCCCAGAACCCGCGCCGCGCGCCGCGGCGCGGCCGCGGCCGCCCGCGTCACAGGTCCGCCAGCGAGTCAATGATGAGCTGGTAGCCCTCGGGCACGGGCGCGCGCGCGTGCACCGCGTCCGCCAGCGCGCCCAGGTCCGGCGCCGCCTCCAGGCCAGGCTGCGCGGCGAGGTAGAGCAGCAGGTGGAAGTCCGCCAGGCGCTCCGCGTACGGCCGCGACGCGCCACGCTGCAGGTGCTGCCGCAGCTCCGCCTTGCCTGCGCCGGGCGGCGCGCCTCGTGTCGGGCCCCTACGGCCTTGAGAGTCTCACGAGCGCCACAGAGGGCATGCGCTCGGCCATGCAGAGCACTGCACGCTTTGCTGCTGCCGCGCGGCGCTGCTGCAGCCATGCTCGCCACCCAGCAGCCGGAACCCAGCGCCGCCGGCGCCCTGCAACCGGCGGCTGCTGGGCCGCCTGGCGGCGCAGGCACACCGATGGCCCGACACGCCGGCGGACAGCGACCGCTGGCGGTGCGGCGGGGCCGGGGCGCGCCCTGGGGCAGCAGGCGGTTCTCCACGGGGAACCTCGCGCCGAGCGGGCCCTCGTGGTCGCGGATGCTGACCGGCAGCAGCAGATAGTCGGTGTCCACCTCCGCCACATCCTTGCCCGCCACGATCACGGGCGCCTTGGCGCCCGGCTCCTGCACGCCGCCCAGCGGCCGCCGCCCGTCAGCAGCGCAACCTGCCAGTGCACGCCCGCTTCACGCTCTGGGGAGCCGCGGGCGCTGGGCCATCGTGCGGGGGCAGCGTCGCCGCCGCTCGGCGACGAGGCGCGCAGCAGCAGCGGAGCTGTCCCTGGCGGCCGCCCCTGTGCCAGCGTGCGCCGCTGGGCGGGGCAGGCGGCAAGGACGGGCGAGCTCCAGAGGTGCGCAGGCGCCGGCACAGCAGGCCGTGGCCGGCGGGGCGGGGCGCGCCTTGGGGTTGCGCAGCGCCAGCACGCCGCCGGGCTCCGCCGCCTCCTGGAACCAGCCCTCCTGCCAGAGCCGCACCGCCTGGTCGGACACCTGCGCGGTGCGCGCGCGCTGCTGAGCCCCGCCCTTCCGATCCCTCGCGCCCGAGCCCCACGCGTGACCGGACGCCAAGCTCCCAAGCTCGCACACGCATTCTGCATGCGGTGCGCATGCGCCGGCGCACTTTATACAGATGGTGCATTCCATGCGCGGCCGCGCGGCCGGCCCTGCGCCCCGGTGGCGCGCGCGCCTGGAACGCCTCAAAGTGCGCCTCGGAGCCGCCGTCCTCGGCGGGCGCGAGCGAGACGACGGCGGTGACCGCGGCCTCGCCCAGCTCCGCCTGCACCGCCGCCATCTGGGCGGCCTCCGCGCCGCTGATGATGAAGTCGCGCGCCTTGGTGCTCTGCGTGAAGATCCAGCCCACCTTGCGCAGCCTGGCACGCACACGCACACTTTCGTGCGCACGGCGAGGCGCCCCCGTATCCTCCGAGCACCGCGGTTCACTGTGAGAGACGGGCCACGTGGAGGGGCCCCCTGCAGCCAGTGGAACGCCCGATGCCGCCACCGCGGCCATCGCAGTCAGGGTGGCACCCACCATGCGTCTGTGCATGGCACATGCTGCTCTGTCTAGCCAGCCGTGCGCGGCCGCAGGCGGCCAAGCCAGCGCTCGTGAGGTGGCGACCATGCGCGCGTGCTCCGCTCTGCAGAGCCCGCCAGCACTATCCCCGGCCGCGCGCGGCCGTGCTGAGCGGCAGACGCGCACAGGCAGCCCGGCCCGCCGGCCGCCACGACGCGGACGGCCGCGCGACGCGCAGCGCGCAGCACAGTGGGTGGGCGGCGGCGGCGGCGGCGCACCCCAGGTGCTCAGCGAGGAAGTCCGCGCGCCGCTCCTGCTCTGTGCCGCGCTCCAGCTGCAGCCGGTCCGCGCTGCCCTCCTGCGCGCGCGCGCAGCGCTCGCGGGCCAGCCTGGCCGCTGCTGCCGCGCCGCAGCGCCCTCCGCCGACCCGGCATGCAGCGCCTGCCCGGCGGGCGTCCCTGCCAGCACAACAAAGCTCGTGGTCAGGGTCTGCGCGGGCGCCCGGCCCCGGCGGGCGCGCCTGCGGCGGCTCGAAGATGGCGTCCACGCGCACATGGCCGCCCTCGCCCACGCTGCCGTACAGCAGCCCACCGCGCTTGATGGAGAAGTTGAGCGCGCCGGCCACGTAGGCCTGGAACGCGTTGGCCGCGTGCCGCTCGAACGACACCGACGCGCAGTGCGGCGTCTCCTGCCTGCGCGTTGCACTCGGCTGCGTGACTACCGCGGTCAGACCAAGGTCAGGAGCGCAGGTGTGGCGCCCGCGCTTGAGCTGTGCTACCTCCCTTGTGCTAGAGGGTGCTTGCGCTTGCACGCTCAGGCTGGGATGCAGCACCTTTGTCAGCCAGCGCACGCATGCAGGCAGACATGGTTTGCTACGCCTGCGCTCTGGAGGCGGTCACACAGCTTCGCCACAATTTCTGTGCTGTCTGCCGAGCCTGGGGTGCGAGCAGCGGTTGCATACAGGCAGTGTGCTTTTCTCAGCAGGCATGCTGTGCAAGGCCGCACCGCTCGATCCGCGTCTGCTTCGCTATGAGCTCCTCCACCGTCATCTTCGCGCCTGCGTGAGCGGCCCTCTCGTCAGCCTCACATGACAGGCCGCGGGTCATTCCGGCGTCGCTCGCCGCTGCGATCGGGTGTGCACCTGTGGCTTGTGCAATGGGCAGGCAGGCCGCAGGCTCAGGCGGCGCTGACCAGGCTGGCCGCAGACCCCATGGCAGATGCATGCAAGCAAGCAATGCGCACAGTCTCTGGGTCCCTGCAATCGCGCTGCTTGCGGGAGCATGCCGTCCACAGGCACATGAAACAGCCCATGGCAGCGCAGCGGGGCGCCGGCGCACCAAACCTCCTCTCGGTCGCGCGCGCGGCAGGCTCCACGGTCCGCTCGAACGGCGTGTGCATGAAGACCTGCCGAGTGCTGCCCCGTTGGTGTGTTCAGCACGGGCTCCGGCAGGCGGCGGCACGCGCTCCGCACACCAAGGCCTCAAGCTAGGCAGACTCGAGGTGCCGCCCTCAAGGAGGAGGTGTGCTTCGCTGTCAAGGGTGCGGCGCCACAGCGCTGACAGGCCGTGACGTGGAGGTGCAGCAAAGCAGGGCGGCTGCCGGCAGGCCGACAAGAGACTGTCTGTCGGCGGCGGCCAGACCGGCGGGGTCGTTGCCGGACGGCAGGCCTGAGGCCGGCTCTGGGGCGCACCAGGTCGCCGTGCTGCAGGCCCAGGTGCCGCAGCGTGGCGCCCTCGGGCGCCAGGTCCCGGAACTGCGTGCGCGGCGCCTCCTCCCGGCACGTCAGCTGCCGCGCCGCGCGCCCGCCCGCTCACTGCCGTGCCTTGCTGCGGCCATTGTGCGCGCACGCCTGCAGCACTGGTTGCCGCTCCCGCGGTGTCCCCTGGTGTGCGGGGAGCCTGCAGGCGCACCAGGGCCTGGTTGCGCGAGAGCGCTATGTCACCCATCGGCACTTTGAGCGCGGCGCTTATGTGCTTGCGCAGCGCGGCAACCGTGGCATCATCGGGCACCTGTATGCGCTCCAGGCCGTCCCTGCGCGCCAGAAAGCACAGCCAGTGTGCAGAGGATCGCAAGCAGTCGTCCTCCCTTCTCAACACTGCTTGCAGCGCACCTGGACCTCAGCCGTATGAGCATCGCTGCTGCCGGCAGGTGGACACCGCCCAGCGGCTCCGGCCAGCAGCGCCTTGCTGAGGTCCGACTGTGGCGTCTGCAAGGAGGCGCTTAATTGGTCGAGCGCACAGTGCCCTTTGATGCACAAGCCTGCGCTCAACAAGACAGCCTCCCTTGTCAACCAGCCTGGCAGTAGTGAGTGCTCAGGCAGATGAGCTCACTTGGAAGCCATATGACGACATACGGCCGTGCCTGGGATCCAAGGCGAGGTAGTGAGAGGACAGCAGGGCTGACAGGGAAGCACTCCGGTGCTGGGGCAAAGGCAGATGTCAAAATCAGATCTCAGCCAGTCCGCACCATACCCAGGCCTGGCAGAGCCCCGAGCCGCAGTACAGGGCGGGCTATGAGCGGGGATCACTCCTCGCTGCCCAACCTCGACAGCCCGCCCTTTGCGTTCCACAGCGGGCGCGCCTGGAGCCCAGAGGACCGTCCCCTGCAGGCGTTCGGCAGGGCGCCGCCAGAGACGCTGGGCGGCCTAGGTCAACACCGCGCCAAGATGCTCAAGGAGCGCGCCGCGGAGTCAGCAGGCGCGCCGTGCGGCTGCACGTCGGTGGGCTCGTGCCGGCAGTGTCAGCTGCTGTGCTGTCAGCAGCAGGCTTTGAGCCAGTGACCGGTGGCTTATCAGAAGGTCGCTCGCCCGTCATGGCGCTGCCGCGTTCCTGCCGAGACCGTCCTGAAAGCTGCTTGGTGGCCGAGCTCTCGGCCTGCGCGCGCAGGCTCAGCTGCGGGGACGCCAAACTACGCGCTCGGTGCGGTGGTGGACCTGGAGACGCCGACCTCGCGGGGGTCGTCGCCGCGGTGCCAGCCCTCTGCGCCCACTGGTGCGCTCCCTCCGCGGACTGCCTCCCAGCATGGTCGGCACCGCCACGTGCGCGAGCTCGCGGCTCAGCAGGTCTGCTCTGCGCCTGCACCCTGCAGGCCGTATGGTGTTCGACCGCAGCTGCGGCGGCACCCTGCTCTGCCCTGGACCTGTTGGCAGGCGCAGAGCGCTCAGCGGGCCTGTGCGTGGGCAGATGCGCCGGCGCGGGAGCACAGCTGGGCGGGCCTGGATGGGGGCGCGCCGGTGCGCGGCGCGCCCGCAGGCCTGCGCGCCAGCTCGGGCGCCGCCACGCACGACAGCTTCGCGGCGGACCCCTCGCTGCAGGGACTGGGCCCACCGTGGGAGCTGTCGCCGGCGCCGGCTGAGGGCGCGGCCGCGCCGCCCGGCGCGGTGCGCTTGCAGTGCCCGCGCCGGCCTGCACTGCCGTGCTAGCACGCCAGCAGGCCAGCGCCGCTGCGTCTGCGCCCTGAGGCACCTCGACTTGTGACGCCAGGCACGCGGCGTGGCGGGGGCGCTTTGTGCGACCAGGAGTGTGTGCCACTGTGTGCGAGCAACGCCGTCCGCCTGCCCAGCATGCAGGGTGTGACCAGGGCGAGCCGATCCTCTCCACCTTCACGGGCCATGTGCGGCACATGCGCACGCGCCGGTGGTCCCGAGTTGTGCACTCCCAGCGTTGCCGGCCGGATCTGAGAAGCAGCTGCGGCAGCACAACTGTGACCGCTGCCACCACACCGCCTGCGGCGCGCGACCGTCAGGACGCGGCGGCGTGCGCGGCGGGCGAGCGCGCGGCGCTGGCGCGCGCGTTTCAGCTGGCGCTGCCGGGGCAGCAGGCGCTGGGCGCGCTGCAGGCGGGCCTGGGCGCGCTGCGCGCGGCGGCCGCCGCCGACGGCGCGGCCCTGAGGGGCGTGCAGCTTAGCCTGGCCGGCGCGACGGCCACGCTGCAGGCGCGCCCGCGCTGTGCACCCGCGCCCCGCCCGAGGCACGCCCGCCTGTTGCTGGTACGCCTGGCTGGGTGGGCGCGAGTCGCGCGCTGCACGCGCGCGCAGCTGTCGTCAGGCGGCATGGCCTCCCTGCGGCATGTTTTGCCTGGCTGTCAAGCCGGCAGCGCAGGCTCTGAGACCTGTGCCGAGCCTGCAAAGGCGGCACCTGTGCCTGGCTCCATGCGGTGAGGCGGAGCGCGCGTGGGGCGCGCGGTCACGCGGCGGGGCCCGGCGCAGGCGGTGGCGGGGCGGCTGGACGCCCTGGAATGCGTGCGCCTGCCCGCGCTGGATGCGCGGCTGGACGCCGCAGCCACCGCGCCCGTGTCGCAGGTCCGCCGCGCGTCTTGGGCGCCAGGGGCCTGCTGGGTAGGTGCTGGGGTCTGGCGCTCTTGACGGGTGCAGCCGTGCGTGACCTCCGTGGTGGGCGCATCAACCTGATGCCGCCTGGCCTCCGGGAGCGGCAGTTCTGTCCATGCTGGTCACATGACGCGTCTCGGGGCCGGCTGCCTTATCTCGCACGGCGCCTGCGGGGGGCGCGCGGTGCCCTGTTACGTCATGTGCGGCTCACAGGTGGCTCCCGGTGTGAGCGCCTTGCCAGACATGTGATCATCCCTCCTTGCTTGCAGCAGCGCGGCAGCCATGCAAGGCGCGCGCGCCCCGCGCCACTCGCGGCGGCCCGCCAGCGGCGCGCGCGCGCGCAGGAGTTATCGGCGACGCTGGACGCGATGCGCGAGGTGCTGGCCGCGCTGGCGGCGGCGCCGGGCCGCGCGGCGTGGCCGGGCGCGGCGGCCGGCGCGGGCGCGGCGGGCAGCAGCGTGGCAGCGGCCGCGCGCTGGGCGGGCGGCTGGGCGGCCTGGGCGCTGGCGCGCGCGGACGTCGCCGCGGTCGCGCTCTCGCGCCGCGTGCTGCTCGATCGCCTGGACCTGCACGGTGGGTGCACGGCCTGGGTCGCCTTTGCCCGTCGGTTGTCCTCACAATGGCAGGCCTTTTCAGGCGTTTGCTTTGCGGAGTGGCCGAGGCGCCTAAGCGCGCGCGCGCGCACAAGCAGCGCATGCGCTACCTCGCTGTGCGCTCCTGGCGCGGTCGCGCTGCGGCGCTGACCGCCGCTGACCGCCTGGACCCGCGCGGCGAGCCTTGTGCAAACATGCCGGAGTGCAGCAGGGCCTGCGGCGCGCCCCCCCCCGCCGCCTGGCTGACAGGTGCCGGCGCCGCGGCAGGCGCCGGCATGCCGCCCACGCCCGGCGCGGCGGTCCCCGAGCGCGTGCGCGCCGCGCTGGGCTCGCTGCTGTTCATCGCGGCGGTGGAGAGCACGTTCCAGCTGCACCAGCAGTGCGCCGCCCGCCTCGGTAGCCCCGGCAGGCCGAACCTGGCCGGGCGGCAGGCAGGCCTGGGGTCCGGGCGATGCCAGGCCGCCCTCGCATGGCGGACGCTCGCCTGCCTGCGCGTGCCATCACCCGGCTGGGCTGGCCGCGGGCACACCCTCTGCAGGCAGCGCCGGGCCGGTCATCGAGCGGGCCGCTGCGGGGCCGGCAGGGCGGTGGGCGCGCTGCCGCGGCGGCTGCAGACGGCGGCGGGCCCGGCGGGCGCGGGCCTGCGCGCGCTGCGCGGCGCCACCTGGGCGGCCGCGCTGATGCTCGCCGCGCTGCGCATGCGCGGCGCCTGCTTCTCCGCCGCCGACGCCGCCTGCCTGGCCGCGCAGCGGTGCGCCCGCGGCTGGCGGGGCCGCGCGTGTTTGCCCCAGGGCGCGTCTCGCCGCCATGCAGACGCCCGGCGGGGCCGCGCCGGCGTGCCCGACCCTATCCCGACTCTAAGCAGCGGCCCGCCGACGCCGACCCGCGCGTTCGCAGGTGCCAGGCGGAGTACGCTGCCCTGCGCGCGCGCAGCAAGGCCGCGCCGCAGGTCGCAGCGGCCGCCGCGGAGGTGCGCGGCGCGGTCGCGGCCGTGGCGGCGGACGTGGCCGCCAGCCTGGCGCCGCGCGCCGCCGGGGCCGCCGGCGCGCAGGGCGCCGAGGCGGGCGCCGGCGCCGGCGGCCTGGCCGAGCGGCTGGACGACCTGGAGGTGCTGGAGGAGGGCCGCGCCGGCTGACGCGCGCCTGGGTGCGGCGCTGGAGGTGTGGGAAGCATGGCGACTGCGGCGCCGGCGGCCGGCGCCGCCGCGGCGCTGGCAGCAGGGCGCGGGGCCCGGATGGCATCGATGCGTGCCGTCACATGCCCGCCTAGCCTGAGCGCCTGGGGCAACGGCGGGCGCTGTGCGGGGGGCTGCGTGCAGCTGCCACAAGCTGGTGGCGCTGCAGCAGTGCCGCGGTACCTGTATGTGTTCGGGCTACCCAGGGCATTGCGCGCACGTCGGAGCGGGTGACAGCCGCCGGCAGGCCCAGCTCCCGCAGGTGCATGTCCATGCAGGCGGTGGACGCAGCGCCTCTCTAGACAGGCAAGCTCCGTGTGCCCTGTGGGGTGCGCTGCCGGCGGGGTGCTGAGTAATGGGTGTGACAGGCGGGCGCTAGGGCGGACAGGATGCCGCCAAGGAGGTGCGTGGGGACCTGGCCAGAGCTGGGGTAGCGCCGCCAGCGTGTGACCTGGCCTGGCCTTTGGTGCGTGTGGCCAGCGCCTGTGTGATTATGTAGGATGGCCAGCCCCTATGTGATTATGTAGGATGGCCAGTGCCTGTGTGATTGTGTAGGAACACTTTGTGTGCAGGAAAGCTTTGTGTACATAGCGCTGCGTGGTGTATGGGGCCGACAGCCTGTCCTGCTAGAGGCTGTTGCTCATTAGGTGTACGACCAGAGTGTTACAGTGGTATTACGCGGAGCTGGCCATCTGTACGCCGACGCTGCTGACCGGCTTTGGCGGCGGGGACAGCGTCACGCCCAGCTGGCAGATGAGAGCGATGTCGAGCATGCTCAGCATGACGAGGCCCGCGATCACGCTGTTCTGGGAAGCGTACATGCCTGCAACCAAGCAGTGGCAGCACGGCGTCATGCATCCGGCGCAAATCACCGCTGCACACCAAGCACGGCGGGGAGGCGCCGCACCCTCGACATTAAACATAAAGTCGTCGTCCGAGGCACCTGCGCAGCGCAGAAGCTGGATGGTGCAGCCTTGGAGCTTCTTCAGTCACGCACACGGGAGCGTGGCAAGCCCAGCTCACCGTTCAGGCCCTGCGAGTTGTTGAGCCAGAGGCTGGCCTGATTTATCGACAGCGATGTCAGGATGGCGAGGTGGGCGAGCGCCAACATCTTGCCTCCATGCCAGCTGAACACCTGGGCAATGCACCGAGCACCGTTTTAGGTCTGCACGTGTTCCCCAGCAGCACGCGGTGTGTGGCGCAGATTTCAAGCAAGCTCTGTATCCATGTTCAGGGCCTCCTAGTGCGAGTCACCAATAGCTGCTCGTGCGCGCGGAGCCTGCTGTGCACGCAGGGAGCGTGGGGACCGGAGGCGTGCCTGGATGAAGGTGCACAGCAGCAACACCAGAGCCTGCCAGCAGATGATGAGGGCGGGCACGCCGATGAAGTATCTGCAGAGCGGCGCGCACGAGGCACCCAGCACAGCTGCGCCTGCGCTCGCGCCTTGCTCGTGCGTGCGCAGTGTGTAGCACATCGCAGTGCCGAGGCATTGGCAGGAGGCGCGCACCAATAAGCAGCAGCAGCCAGGCTACAAAAGACAGACCAGCGGTGATGTAGAACGCGATGTCAGAGATCCTCATAGCACTGTGTTGGGCGACTGCACTGGGTATCTTCAAGTGCAGTGGTGCCTTGGGAGCCCGTTATACAAGCGCAGGCAACCAATATTGTTTTTCTTCGATACCACTGCTTTCGGAGCCTGAAAACCTGACGGGCTTCTCGTGATGTACGACGCCTGCGCGAGGAGCCAGATGGGTGCCTTTCTTCCTGCTAATGATGTTTCTGTTGTTGCGTGCGCATCCCAATGAACGACCCCTTGCATGCGATGCGGCAGGGGATACCAGCAGGTGACGCTGGCAGCGGGCGCGGCGGCGACAACTGCCTTGTCGCTGACACGCGCAGACTTTGCCGCGGTCGTGCACACCGGCGCGGGCGCACAGGCTGCCGCCGCGAGCTGGGTCGTGGCTGTTGCAGACCTGTCGGCGTTCGTCACGGCGCCGCAGGGGCCGGGTGCGCCGGCGGCCGGGCCGGCTGCCGCGCCCGCGCAAGCCGCACATGCATTGCAGGCTCGATCGCCTGTTTCTAGGGCGAAGTCAACAGGTTGATCACCAACTCTGCGTGTGCTGCAATCCTCTGGCGCTGCTTGGCCGCACTGGCGGCGGCGCCTGTGCGTCCAGCGCCACGAGCGCCAGGCGCCGTGTCATCATGACGAAATGCGGTGTGTCTTGCGTTGCCACGCAAGGCACTTTAGCAGCCGCTGTGCCGGCGCAATCACACGAGCATGACCAAGTGATGTGTCTGCTCACTAGCTTTGACACCCAGCTATGCAGGTGTTGAAGTTGCTGAACGTGTGCAATGTTGGCGCACGCCTCTTGGTCCTTTTGAAGGCTTATTGACACGGTGGTGTCTCGCAGTGCTGGCTGTGTGCCTGTCAGTATCACGCTGTGTATCGAGTACGAGTGATGCCTTGGCGTGAGTGGAGTGGTACAAGTTGGTGCAGCAGAAGCACTGCGTTGACGCTCCAACGCGCCCGGCATGCAGATAAATGCATGAAGTGCAATGATTATTAGATTCCATATGCTCAGCCTCCAGACGATAATATGAGGGCTGAGCTCAGTGAGCTGAGACATAAAAGCTGAACGACTGGCAAGAAGACCCTACCAGACCGTATCAGTTACATGCTAACCTCCTGACCATTGCGAGGCATCAATATGAATGCAGGTGCTACTGATCGCCACCACCTGCTCAGGACCTCACTTGTGCTCAACGACGGCCGTCTGTTGCTTGCAGGTGGGTGCGTACTACTTACTGATGCAAGGCAAGGTGATTTGAACAACCCCGGCGTCCTAATAGTGCCTGCAGGCCTGCTGGCACAGGCGGATCAGCCCACCGGCAACGGGCTTGTGTATCCCAAGGTGCGCCAGTGGTCAGTCTCACAGAGTAGTTCACAGAGCAGTGCAGTCCAGGGCGCAAAGTGGGCGCGTCTGCGCAGGGTGTCCTGCGTACCGCGGTCCAAGCCTATCACCACCAGCACGTGCTCTGCTGCACAGCTTTCGGAGCGCTGGAGCATCCGTCACCAAAGGACGACGCTTATCACCGCCCCTGCCATTGCAGCTCCAGCCATCAGGTGCAGGCTGTGGTGACTGTGTCGTGTCAGTCTCCACTAACTGACATAAAAGCAGGCAAGCTGGAGTGCTGCTATGGCCTGAATGTGCTGTCTGCGTGTAACCTGGTGCCATGGGGAGCAGTGGAGCGGCGCAGGTGCTGGCCCTGTGGTGGCGCGGCAACCGCTTGTACGGCGTGCTGGAGGTGCTGCGGACCCCGTCTGGCCACAGCGTTCGGGAGCTGTGTGAGGAAGGTGCTCTGCTGGGTGCATCCGCTCGCGCCTGGACCTCACTGGTGTGTGCTGGCGGTGGCTGCTGCGCGGCCCTCGAGGACCTGCGCGTCATCGCGTGCGACCCCCGTTGTACTTGCAAGGCCCTGATTCTGACCGCAACCTATAGTGTGGACGGCCATGGGTGTGTGCCTCGCACCCCTCACAGCTCAGTCTAGCGGACTGCCTGCGCATGGTCCAGTCGAGAGCGCGTTTCTACGCCTAACGGTTGACACCTGACCTATGGCAGGCGCCGCAGGTTTGACCTGACGTCACGGCCGGCAGTCCGCTCGTGCATGGAGCCCCTGCAGCGCAAGTTCAGGGCTGACTTGCAACAGAGCTGCGAGCACCCAGCTTTCGCACACAGTCTTCCCGGAAGCTCATAAGCGTGTCGCACGGTTTGACACGGGGCTTGCTGCAGGCATCAGGGATTTCACATTCTTCCTGGTAGCCGCGCTTAGAGTGGGGAGCTGGTGGTACTGTTGGTGTGTGACGCCTGTCGGTCTGTGATGCCACCTTTGTCTGCATGTGCCTCTTCCTATTGCATCACAGCCTGTGTGTCTGCTGTGGGTTGCTGGGTCGAGTGCTGCATGCCCCAGGTGTTATACAGGGTCAGAGCAATGCGTGCTTACCAAGTGTGTAACAGGTGGGCGCATGGGATGGGCACTGAGACACCGAGCAGGGTTGCCACCGCTGCCACCACTGCCAACGGGTCTGCTGGCTGCTACTATGTCGTGGTCATACTGCAGAGTGGACTGTCCAGCACGAGACAGGACGCCCCTGCTGGGCCATTGCACTTTGCTGTGCGCCGCCCCGGCAGCAGCGCGGGTACCCTGCGAACTTGCGTGCACAGGCCCTGCTGTGCGGCACCACGGTGACTGCGGGCTGCCCAGGCAGCGGCGTGGGTACCCTGCGAGCTCGCATGCATGCGCAGACCCTGCTGTGCAGCACCACGGTGAGTGCAAGCTGCTAAGGCACCTGCACGGGTACATTGCGAGCTCGCATGCACGCTCATGCTCATGCTCGCTGTGAGCAGCCCCAACAGCGGCCTGGGTACCCTGCGAGCTCGCATGCAGGTCGTGTTGGCTGTGAGCCGCCCCGGCAGCGGCCTGGGTACCCTGCGAGCTTGCATGCAGCTCGTGTTGGCTGTGAGCCGCCCCGGTAGCGGCCTGGGTACCCTGCGAGCTCGCATGCAGCTCATGTTGGCAGTGAGCCGGCCCGACAGCGGCCTGGGTACCCTGCGAGCTCGCATGCACCTCATGTTCGCAGTGAGCCGGCCCGGCAGCGGCCTGGGTACCCTGCGAGCTCGCATGCAGCTCGTGTTGGCTGTGAGCCGCTCCGGCAGCGGCCTGGGTACCCTGCGAGCTCGCATGCAGCTCGTGTTGGCTGTGAGCCGCCCCGGCAGCGGCCTGGGTACCCTGCAAGCTCGCATGCACCTCATGCTCGCTGTGAGCCGCTCCGGCAGCGGCCTGGGTACCCTGCGAGCTCGTATGCACCTCATCTTAGCAATGAGCCGCCCCGGCAACAGCCTGGGTACCCTGCGAGCTCGCATGCACCTCATCTTAGCAGGGAGCCGCCCCGACAGCGCTGCGGGTACCCTGCGAGCTCGCATGCAGCTCATGCTCGCTGTGAGCCGCCCCGGCAGCGGCCCGGGTATCCTGCGAGCTCGCAAGCACCTCATGATGGCATTGAGCCGCCCCGGCAGTGGCCTCGGTACTCTGCGAGCTCGCATGCACCTCATGCTCGCTGTGGGCCGCCCCGGCAGCGGCGCGGGTACCCTGCGAGCTTGCAAGTACCTCATGATAGCATTGAGCCGCCCCGGCAGCGCCGCGGGTACCCTGCGAGGTCGCATGCACCTCATGTTGGCAGTGAGCCGCCCCGGCAGCGGCCCGGGTACCCTGCGAGCTCGCATGCACCTCATGCTCGCTGTGAGCGGCCCCGGCAGCGGCCCAGGTACCCTGCGAGCTCGCATGCAGCTCATGCTCGCTATGAGCCGCTCCGGCAGCGGCCTGGGTACCCTGCGAGCTCGCATGCACCTCATGTTGGCAGTGAGCCGCCCCGGCAGCGGCCCGGGTACCCTGCGATCTCGCAAGCACCTCATGATGGCATTGAGCCGCCCCGGCAGCGGCCCGAATGCCCTGCGGAGCTCGCAGGCACCTCATGCTCGCTGTGAGCCCCACCGGCTGCAGACTGGGTACCCTGCGAGCTCGCATGCAGCTCATGCTCGCTGTGAGCCGCCCCGGCAGCGGCCCAGGTACCCTGCGAGCTCGCAAGCACCTCATGATGGCATTGAGCCGCCCCGGCAGTGGCCTCGGTACTCTGCGAGCTCGCCTGCACCTCATGCTCGCTGTGGGCCGCCCCGGCAGCGGCGCAGGTACCCTGCGAGCTCGCAAGTACCTCATGATAGCATTGAGCCGCCCCGGCAGCGGCGCGGGTACCCTGCGAGGTCGCATGCACCTCATGTTGGCAGTGAGCCGCCCGGGCAGCGGCCCGGGTACCCTGCGAGCTCGCATGCACCTCATGCTCGCTGTGAGCGGCCCCGGCAGCGGCCCAGGTACCCTGCGAGCTCGCATGCAGCTCATGCTCGCTATGAGCCGCTCCGGCAGCGGCCCCTGGGTACCCTGCGAGCTCGCATGCACCTCCTGTTGGCAGTGAGCAGCCCCGGCAGCGGCCCGGGTACCCTGCGAGCTCGCGTGCACCTCATGTTGGCAGTGAGCCGGCCCGGCAGCAGCCTGGGTACCCTGCGAGCTCGCATGCACCTCCTGTTGGCTGTCAGCCGCCCCGGCAGCGGCCCGGGTACCCTGCGAGCTCGCATGCACCTCATCATCGCAGTGAGCCGCCCCGGCAGCAGCCTGGGTACCCTGCGAGCTCGCATGCACCTCATGTTGGCAGTGAGCCGCCCTGGCAGCCGCCTGGGTACCCTGCGAGCTTGCATGCACCTCATGCTGGCAGTGAGCCGCACCGGCTGCGGCCTGGGTACCCTGCGAGCTCGCATGCACCCCATGTTGGCAGTGAGCCGCCCCGGCAGCGGCACGGGTACCCTGCGAGCTCGCATGCGCCTCATGCTGGCAGTGAGCCGCCCCGGCAGCAGCCCGCGTACCCTGCGAGCTCGCATGCACCTCATCATTGCAGTGAGCCGCCCCGGCAGCAGCCTGGGTACCCTGCGAGCTCGCATGCACCTCATGCTGGCAGTGAGCCGCCCCGGCTGCGGCCTGGGTACCCTGCGAGCTCGCATGCACCTCATGTTCGCTGTCAGCCGCCCCGGCAGCGGTGCGGGTACTCTGCCAGCTCGCAGGCACCTCATGTTCGCTGTGAGCGGCCCCGGCTGCGGCCTGGGTACCCTGCGAGCTTGCATGCACCTCATGTTCGCTGTCAGCCGCCCCGGCAGTGGCCTCGGTACCCTGCGAGCTCGCGTGCACCTCATGTTGGCAGCGAACCGCCCCGGCTGCGGCCTGGGTACCCTGCGAGCTCGCATGCGCCTCCTGTTGGCTGTCAGCCGGCCCGGCAGCGGCATGAGTACCCTGCGAGCTCGCATGCACCTCATGCTGGCAGTGAGCAATCTCGGCAGCGGCGCGGGTACCCTGCGAGCTCGCATGCACGCGCAGACCTTGCCATGTGCCACTACCGCCGCCGCTAGCTATATCAGCACCACAGGCGCCGTGGTAGGTCGCATGAACGCCTCCGCTTTGCTTCTGACGCTCACGAGTGCCGCGAGCTGCACCAGCAGCGCTGTAGCCGCAC